>Ga0307515_10011555_pt1 | contig 16744 bp, 13 predicted proteins | sample 17_EM_MG_FD_194513 | JGI IMG/M metagenome (GOLD analysis project Ga0307515, IMG submission 194513) | Populus trichocarpa ectomycorrhiza microbial communities from riparian zone in the Pacific Northwest, United States - 17_EM | ecosystem: Host-associated > Plants > Roots > Unclassified | place... | reverse complement strand
GATCGCGTCGTCGAGCCGACCCGCGCGGCGCGCCTCGTCCGAAGCCCGGACCTCGGCGATGCTGGCCGCGGGCGCGAGCTGCCAGGTGGCGACCTCGCGATCGTCGACTCGCACCGATAGCCGCGCGGTCCGGCCGGGGACCTCGAGCTCGAACGCCGAGCCGCCGCCGCGGGGCTCGCCGCTCGCCGCCACCGCGGCGCCGTCGAGCTCGATCGCGACGCCCACCGGGTCCGGCGTGCCGATCCAGAGGTGCAGCCGCGCGCCGTCCGCGACCTCGCAGCCGAACACACCGGCGCCGCGCCTCCCGGGCGGCTCGATCACGGCGCTGCAGCCGCCCAGCAGCACGTCGATCGCGGCGTGCGAGAAGCCCTCGAGGACGACCGCCTGTCGCATCACCTGGAGGTGGCGCGGCGCGCCGGTCGAGCCGCCGAGCGCCAGCGCCCGGAGCTCGTCGTCGCCGGGCAGCTCGCGCCCGAGCACGACCACGAGCTCGGCCGGCCCGTCGCGCTGCGCGGCGAACAGCTCCGCCGCCGGTGCCGCGATCTCGACGCGGCCCGCCTGGGCCCGCGCGATCGGCGGATCGAGCACGGTCGCCTTGCCGTCGCGCACGAGCACGAGGCGGAGCAGCGCATCGCGTGCATCGCGGTCGGCTCGCTCGGGCGCGAGCGTCACGACCAGCCGGGTCTCGGGGCGGATCTCGACGGCCTCCTGGGCGCCAGCCGGTGCGGCGCCCCGCGCGCGCTGCTCGCCGCGGACGACCATCGCGTACCTGGCCAGCGGCTCGACTGCGCGCTGGCCGCCACGGAGGTACACCGCGACCAGCGCGGCCAGCGCGACGGCCGACGCGACCGCGGCGACGGCCGAGCGGGTCCGGAACCAGGACAGGCGCGGCGCGGGGATCGCGGCGGGGGCCTCGGCCCGGAGGCCGGCGCGCGCGATGGCGCCGTCGGCCAGCTGCTCCCGCTCCGACGCCGACAGCGGTACGAACGCCTGCAACCCCTTCGCCGCGCGGATCTCCTGCGCGGCCCGGCTCAGGAGGTCGGTATCTCCAGATACCACCTTCGGCAGCTCGTCCTCACCCATGCCTGTCCTACGTCGACCGCTCCTTCGGATTGGACAACATTTCTACCAGCCTAACACGGAGCCGCTGGATGCGTTTGTGGGCGGCGTCGCGCGTGATCCCGAGGAGCGTCGCGGCCTCGTCGGGAGACAGCTCCTCGAGGTACACCGCGCGGAACAGCGTGGCGTCGCTGTCGGTCATCTCACGGAGCAGGCGCAGGACCATGTGCGAGAACGACGCGCCCTGCTCCGGCGTCTCGCTCGCCCCGATCTCGCTGTCGAGGTCCTCGCTCGGGCTCGGCGGCGGCTTGCGGCGCAGCCGCGAGATCAGGAGGTTATCCGCGACCTTGGCGACGTAGGGCTCCAGCATCCCGCGCTCGGGGTCCCAGCGCCGGAGCACCGCGGCGTCGCGCTCGAGCAGGTGGACCAGCGCCTCCTGCACGTGATCGTGGAGCGCCGCGCGATCGGCGCCCGCGAGCGCCAGCCGGTGAGCCAGCCGGCGCTCGATGACCGGGCAGATCACGTGCGCGAACAGGTGCCGCATGGCCTCGCGATCCCCGGCGAGCGCGCTCCTCACCAGGTCCTGGGTCGTTCTCTCCATCGCGGCGGGAATCGGTGAACGGCCGACCGTACCCGGTCCGCCGCGCCCGCGTCCAATCGCTGCGCTGCGGTTCAGGCGATCCGGAGCTCGGGCTCCTCGGTGAGCCGGGCGGCGTCACCTGGGATCGTCGGTTCAGTGGCGGCGCAGCAGATCACCCAGCGTGTCGCGGACCTGGGGGTTGGTCTCGATCTCGTGGTGCTGGCGGAGGATCGGCAGCACGTCGGCGTTGTCCATCTGGGTCAGCGCGGTGTGCGCGGCCTCGCGCAGCGGGCTGGCCTCCTGGCGCAGCACCATGACCAGGAACTCGCCGGCCTCGACCGTCTGGATCTTGCCGATCGACTGCAGCGCAACGCCGCGGACCCGCGGATCGCTGGTCTCGCGGTAGATCCGGGCGAGCGGGTTGAACGCGTGTGGGAAGTGCAGCCCGGCGATCGCGACCTGTGCGGCCTCGCGCACCTGGGCATCGGGATCGACCAGCGCCTTGCGCACGATCACGAACGAGCGCTTGAAGTACAGGTAGCGCAGCGCGCGCACCGCCGCGCGCCGGATCACCGCGTCGCTGCTGGCGAACAGCTTCTCGAGCGGCGATAGCGCCGCGTACGACTGCAGCTCGCCGAGCAGCTCGGCGACGTGCACCAGGGTCTCGGCATCGCCCTGGGCGCGGCGGGACTGGGCATCGGCCAGGGTGAGCAACACGACCAGCGCGCGGCGGCGGATCCCGTTGGGGTAGCGCAGGTCGCCGACGATCGAGGCCGCGACCGCGTGGGGATCGCCGTCCATCTCCCACTCGAGCAGGTCGACGAACCAGATGTCGGCGTAGGCGTGCTGCTGCTTCAAGTAGTCGGGCAGGCCCGGCAGCTCGACCGGCGGCGCGGCCAGGCCGCGATAGCGCTGCGCGATGGTCGAGAACCGTTTGCGGGCGCGCTCGGGCAGCTCGAGGCTCGACAGCTTGTCGAAGCACTCGCGCACCGCGGGGTAGTCGCCGACCGCGGAGTGCTGCGACGCGGCCGCGAGCAGCGCGTTCTCGATCATCTGGACCGGCACGCCGGTCTCGACGAACTTGTCGGCGCACCGCATCCAGGTCAGCGCCGACTTGTGCTGGTAGTGGCGATCGTAGGGCAGCCCGGCGCGCGCCGCGAACGCCGCGGCCTCCTGGTACAGCGTGGCCGCGGCGTGGAGCTCGCCGCGCTCGAGCGCGAGCTTGATGAAGTCCTCGTAGTACTGCAGGACGTAGAACTTGAGGTTGTCGTCGCGCAGCACCCGGATGCAGTTGACGTAGCCCTCGGCGAGGTTCTCGAACTGCGCCGACTCCTTGCCGAGCTTGAGCAGGATCTGGAAGCAATCGAACGCGCGCTCGAGCTCGCCGACCTGCTCGAAATCGTCGGCGACCTGCTCGAGCTTGCGCTGGCTCTCGATCAGCGCGCGGCGGGCCTCGGCCGAGGCCGGGTCGAGCCGCACCGCCGCGAGCCCGTAGTTGAAGTGGACCAGCGCGGCCTCGTAGGCCCGGCTGCCGGACACCGCGTGCCCGCCGTGCCCGCCGTGCGCGCCCAGGCCGGTCAGCGCGGGGTGGTGCTGCAGCGCCTTCCACGCCGCCGCCGCTTCCGGATACTGCTTGGCGCGCTCGAACGCGACCGCCGCGTGGACCGGCAGCAAGGCCTGCTGGTAGAGCAGCGCCGCGTCGCTCCACTTCTTCTCGATCTCGGCGAGCCGGGCGCGCAGCGCGACGTGTTCGTCGCCGCCGAGCTGGGCCCGCGCCATGTCGAAGTAGTGCAGGTAGAGGAACACGAACGCGGCCTCGCGCGACCGGCCGAGGTGGCGGTAGATCTCGCCGAGCCGGCGCAACCAGTCGTCGTACTCGTAGTTGATGACGTGGGTCTGGCCGATCAGGTCGCGGTAGTGGCGCTCGGCCTCGACCCAGCGGCCCTGCTGGACCATGGCGTCGGCCTGGTCGGCGGTCGATTCGATCGAGTTGAACCGGCGCGCCATCACGTCGCCTTGGGCGGATCGTCGGTGCCGACCCGCGGCATCCGCCGGCTGTGCTGCGGGTCGCTCGACACCGCCTGGACCGGCGGCGGCTTGCGCGGCGCCGAGCGCGCCGCGTCACCGACGATGTCGAGCGCGCGGCGCTGGCGCTCGGCGCGGTTGGTCAGGACCTCGCCCGAGACCACCTGGCAGCGATCGAGCAGCGGCACGAACTCCGGGAGCTGATCGCTCGACGGCAGCACGACCACGCCGTAGAGGAACGCCTGCTGCTTGAGCGCCGCGATCAGCTCGGGCTCGATGTGGCACTGGCCGTGCGTGATGTAGTACAGCACGACGCGCCGCTTCTGCTCGCGGCGCAGCCGGGTGACCTCGACCAGCAGCTGGCGGAACACCTTGCTGTAGTTGCGACCACGCTCGCTGCGGAACGACAGCAGATATGGCACCGGGACCTGGCCGGACCGGCCGATCTTGATCGTCTCGTGCAGCCGCGAGTCGAAGAACCGGACCCAGATCTCGTCGCCCTCGAGCGTCAGCTTCTTGATCAGCGCGAGCGCCAGGCCGCGGGCGAACACCTGGCGCTGGCCGCGCATCGACGCCGAGCAGTCGATCAGCATGTACTGCAGCCGGCGCTCGTCCTCGCGCTGCTTGTCGCGCCCGTAGTACAACAGCTCGGCGTCGACGACCTTCTGCTCGAAGATCTCGCGGTCGTAGGCCAGCTCGGACAGCACCAGCGAGTCGATGTTGCCCTTGCGCTCGATCGACGCATAGCCATCGACCGCGAAGGTCTGCGCCCCGGTCGACCGCCGGGTCTCGAGCACGCTGGGCAGGAGGTCGAGCGAGAAGTTCGCGACGTCGTTGGCCTCGGGCGAGCCCAGCGCGGCGAACAGATCGACCAGGTCGATCGCGCCGCCCAGCGCCTCGGAGCCCGACGCGCTGTCCTCCTTGAACAGCCCGAGCAGGCGCACGGTGTCGAGGTCGATCAGCTCGACCTGGGTATAGACGTGCATCGACTGCGCGACCAGGTGCTCGACGAAGCCCCACAGGCCGCGCGGATCGAAGTCGCGGAAGTGGTCGGCGTAGTCGATCTCGCCCAGGATGCCGAGGTCGAGCGGCAGCGGCTCGGCGCCGGCGGCCTTGCTGCGATCGCGCCAGCGGTTGTAGGTGTCGCCGAGGATCCGCGACAGCAGCACCGCGACCAGCTCGTCGCGCAGCCGCAGACCGGCGAGCCGCTCGGTGACCTCGCTCGCGGCGATGTTCTCGAGCAGCCGGCGGTACTGGTCGAGCTGCGGCCGGGCGCCCGGCGGCACGCTGATCCGCGCCAGCTGGGCCTCGCGCGGCCGGAGCGCGTAGCCCCCGGCGCCGCGCGACATCGACAGCATCACGCCGACGTCGTGGATCACGAACAGCGGCAGGTGCACGCCCATCCGCATCAGCGAGTTCGACCACGCCGCGGCGCGGACCAGCGCCATCGGCGTGTCGGCCTGGACGTGCGACAGCGCCATCGTCGCGACCTGGCGCGCGAGGAAGCTGCGGCGACGCTCGGCGGGGACCGGCACGCCGTCAAGCTAGCACGCGGCCCGGCGCCCGCTCCCGCGCCGGCGCCGCGATCCGATCGGAGCACCTGCACCGCGGTGGGCTTTGCGCTAGCGTGTGGCGCGATGAACCTCTACGACGCCACCGTCCCGATCTTCACCAAGCTGCTGTCCAACGTCGAGAAGTGGCTCGACAAGGCCGCCGCACACGCCGACGCCCGGAAGTTCAAGGTCGACGTCCTCGCCAGCGCGCGGCTCGCGCCGGATCAGTACGAGTTCGTGCACCAGATCCAGGCCGCGTGCGACCAGGCGAAGTTCACCGTGGCCAAGCTCACCGGCAAGGCGCCGCCGGCGCATCCCGATACCGAGAAGACGATGGCCGAGCTCCGCCAGCGGATCCGCACCGTGGTCGAGCACCTCGGCACGTTCAAGCGCGAGGACTTCGTCGGCGCCGAGGACCGGCCGTGCAGCCACAGCTGGATGGGCGGCAAGTCGGTGCGCGGCGGCGATTACCTCGACCACTTCGCGCTCCCCAACTTCCACTTCCACCTGACCACGGCCTACAGCATCCTCCGGCACAACGGCGTGGATGTTGGCAAGATGGACTACATTGTCGATCTGCCGTTCAAGTCGTGATGCCGGGTGATCTGGCCGGTTGGTGGTTGTAAGGGGAGTTCTTACCTGCGCCGTATGTAGGACACTTGCATGCGTGTCGCCTGGGTCATGTTGATCGCAGGATCAGGCTGTGGCTTCGTCGCGCAGCCCATCCGGGACGACGGCCCGAACGAGGACGGTTCGGCCGCGTTCGACTACGCCTCGTGCCCCGCGACCTACCACGCGGACCTCCCCGGGCCGTCGCGCTACCGGTTCATCCCCGCGGGTCAGCCCGCGTGGGTCCAGATCGACGCCTGCGCGGCGGACATGCCCGGCGCCACCCACCTGGTCGTGCTCGAGTCCCAGCCCGAGATCGCGAGCGTCGCGGCGCTGGTCGCCGCGCCGCCCATACCGATCACGGGCAACGCGGTGTGGATCGGCGGCGTGCAGCAGCGCAACGCGACCGTGCCGGCGGGAGGCTGGCTGCGGTTCGACGGCGAGGCGCTGACCCTGGGCTGGAGCAGCGGCGAGCCCAACGATCGCGGCATGACCGAGGACCGCCAGGAGCAGTTCGTCAAGCTCGAGAACAACCGGACGTACCTGGTCGACGCGCAGGGCAGCGACAACTACTCCGCGCTGTGCGAATGCGACGGCAAGCCCACGGCCCAGGCCGCGTCCGACGCGATCCGGGACAACCGGCCGACGCGCTGACCCGGGGGTCGCGACTCTCGACAGATGGAGAAGCACGGCCTCAAGCCGCCGCCAGCCGCTCGTAAGGAGCGCTGACGATCCGCTGTGTCCGTGGTGTGTCCGACTCAGACGCAGCGGTGAGGCCGTGCTTCGCCATCCCGCCACCGGTCGCCCGGCGGCGGCAGCCAGCCTCGCCTACAGCGAGAAGATGAACGCCAGCACGTTCTGCTGGCTGGTCGTGCTGAGGGCGTTGAAGTTGGCCCGGGCGGTCGAGCCCTGGCCCGCGTGGCGGGCGATCGCGTCGGAGACTCGCACGCTCGCGCCGTCGTGCATGAACCGGGTGCGCGCGCCGATGCCCCACAGCGGAGCGGTGCGGACCTGGTTACGGGTCGCCTGGCCACCGTTCTGCACGATGCCGTCGCCCGTGCCGATGTTGTGGAGCAGGTAGTCGCCGAACGGATGGATGTTCTTGTCGCCGAGCGCGGTTGGCACGGTGAACGCGCCGGCGTTGATCACCGTCCCCGCCGGGGCGGTCGTGATCGTCGCGGTGTGGCAGACCGCGCAGCCGATCGCGGTGAACGTCGTCTGGCCGGCCGTGACCTGCGCCGTGATCGGGCCGCGCGGCGGCGCCTTGAGCGCGCGCATGAACGTGGTGAACACGTCGATGTCGTTGGCGTCGTCCTCGCCGACGCCCGCGGGATCACCCTTGCCGTCGAACGGTCCGCCCTGGACGTTGGTCCCGTTGGACGTGTTCTCGGTCGAGATCAGGCGGCTGGTGACGCCCATCTCGTTGACGTAGGCGTCCGCCGCGAACGACAGGAGGCTCGAGTTCTGGTTCTTCCAGCCGAAGCGTCCGGCGCGGACCTGGTTGCCGGCCTCGAGGACCGCGACCTGGATCAGCGTGCCGCGCTGCGCGGCCGGCTGGTTGGCGGCGATCGCCGCGAGCGTGTTGCTGTCGATCGCCTCGACGAAGCCGTCGCCCTGGATGCTGAGCGTCAGCCGGAGCGTCGACACTTCATTGCCGGACAGGATGTGCTCCTGGATCGACCGGTCGTTGGCGCGATCCTGGATCAGCGAGCCGCCCGGGTGATCGACGAAGGTGAGCCCGTTGAAGTGGCCGGCGCGGAGCTCGGAGATCTGGCTGCCGGCGCCCTTCGCGGCGAACGGGCTCTGGTGGCAGCTGACGCACGACGTGTTGTTGAACGTCGGGCCGATGCCGTCCTCGAGCTCTTCGACCTCGGAGAACGTGTCCGCCGCCTCGTCCATCTCGGCCTGGGTCACGAAGCCGTTGGTCAGGCCGTCGAAGCCGGTGGGTGCCTCGGTGACCGCGTTCGTGTGGACGCCGGTGCCTTCCTCGCTGGTAGCGACTGCGACTCCGGGGTCGTCGACCGGACCTTCGGACGTGGCGGCTCCGCCGTTGCACGCAGCGAAGATCAGGGAAGCGGGCAATATCAATGAGAGTGTGAAGATCGGACGATGCGCATTCATGACTCTGTTCTCCTGGGTTGTAAGAACGGCGTGCTGCAGGTGATTGCACCCACGGACCACAGATGACCGGCACCAAGACGCACTGGTCCAAAGCCCTGAGAATTCAGGGTTTCCCTCGGCCGAAGTGACGTTTACTGCCCGCCTCTCCGCGCCCTTCTGACGGAGGTGACCTTACGCTACCTGGATGACCTACTGTCAATCGTAATATGAATACGGTTGACAATTGCGTTCTGCGGCACCGACGACCGGTGGAAAACACCTCGATTGTCCCGATCAACGAGCCAGTTTTCCGTCGTCGACGAATCGAGTGCAATCCGCACCTGATCTGTTCACCGCTTCTCGTGACCAGAGCCCGAGTTAGCCAGTCCGCGCGCAAACCGCGGGCGCACCGCGGCGCGCGCGCCGCGGCAGCGATCTCGCTGGTTGGGCCGGTCGCGCGAGCCGTGCGACCTCAGTTTTTCGCCGCAGCGATGACGCGCATCGTCGCCGCCGCCGGATCCAGGCTGGCGCGCACCGCTCGGCGCCGGGATTGAGCGACAATCCGCGGCGTTCAAGACCAGCCAGGAGACCGTTGTATGAAGAGCTTCAAGGGCCGCACAGCCGTCGTCACCGGTGCCGCATCTGGATTCGGGCTCGAGGTCTCGCGGATCGCCGCGACCCGGGGCATGTCGATCGTGATGGCCGACGTCCAGGCCGACGCGCTCGACCGGGCCGTCGCCGAGATCAGCGGGCTCGGCGCGCAGGTCCTGCCGTACCAGCTCGACGTGTCGAGCGCCGCGGCGGTCGCGGCGATGGGCGCGGCGACCCGCGAGCGGTTCGGCGCGCCGCACTTCGTGTTCAACAACGCCGGGGTCGGCAGCGGCGGCCTGATCTGGGAGGTCAGCCTGCGCGACTGGGAGTGGGTGCTCGGCGTCAACGTGATGGGCGTGGTGCACGGCGTGCACGTGTTCACGCCGATGATGCTCGAGGCCGCCCGGTCCGACCCGAGCTACGAGGGCCACATCGTCAACACCGCGTCGATGGCGGGGCTGTTGACCCCGCCCAACATGGGGGTCTACAACGTCAGCAAGCACGCGGTCGTGTCGCTCAGCGAGACCCTGTATCACGACCTGCGGCTGGTCACTGATCAGGTGCGCGCCTCGGTGCTGTGCCCGTACTTCGTGCCGACCGGGATCACCCAGAGCGAGCGCAACCGGCCCGCCGAGCTCAAGAACGACAAGCCGACCCGGAGCCAGATCGTCGCCCGCGCGATGAGCGACAAGGCGGTGTCGAGCGGCCGGGTGACGGCGGCGACGGTCGCGCAGTTCGTGTTCGACGCGCTCGCCGAGGACCGGTTCTACATCTTCAGCCACCCGCAGGCGCTGGCCAACGTCCAGACCCGGATGGAGGACATCGTCGCCGGCCGCAACCCGACCGACCCGTTCGTCCAGCGGCCCGAGGTCGGCGAGCTGCTGCGCAAGGCGCTGCGCGAGGATTCGTGAGCGAGGGTCGAGGCAGGGCGCCCCGCGACAAGAACCCTATCCTCGGGGCTCGCCGGTCCGTTAGTCTCGGTCTGTGACCACCGAGCTCGAGACGGTACGGCGCGAGCGAGAGTTCTATCGATCCCTCCTGGCGCTCTGCGACCACGAGAACCTCGACGTCCTGCTCGGCGACGCGCTCACCCTGCTGGTCGCCCGGGTCGGCGCCCGCGAGGCGATGATCGAGGTGATCGGCGACGACATCGACGGCCCGCCCCACGTCGTCGCGCACGGCTGCGACGGCAACCGCGTCGCGGCGATCTCGTCGTTCGTGTCGCGCGGGATCATCGGCCAGGCGATGGCCACCGGCACGCCGGTCGTGACCGCGAACGCCGCCGAGGACCCGCGGTTCCTGCAGTTCGAGAGCGTCCGGCGCAACCAGCTCGAGGCCGTGCTGTGCATGCCGATCGGTCGGACCATGCACGTCGGCGTGCTCTACCTCCAGGGCAAGCAGGGCGCGAGCGACTTCCAGCCCTACGGCGCCGAGGTCCAGCGCGAGGTCGAGCTCGCCGCGCGCACGCTGAGCGGCCCGCTCGAGCGCATGCTGAGCCGGCGCGACACCATCGTGCCCGAGCCGCGCCGCGCCAAGACCGCCGACGATCCGTTCTCGGCGATCCGGGGCCGGAGCCAGGTGATGGCGGACGTGGTCGAGCGCCTGCGGCTGGCCGCGCCGCTCGACGTCCACGTCCTCTTGACCGGCCCGTCGGGGGTCGGCAAGACGCTGCTCGCCAACGCGGTGCACCTCGCGTCGCGCCGGCGCGGCGGCCCGTTCGTCGAGATCAACTGCGCCGCGATCCCGGAGAACCTGCTCGAGAACGAGCTGTTCGGCTCCGAGCCGGGCGCGTACACCGGCGCGCCGCGCGGCGGCACCAAGGGCAAGGTCGAGGCCGCCGAGGGCGGCACGCTGTTCCTCGACGAGATCGCCGAGCTGTCACCCGGTGCCCAGGCCAAGCTGCTCCAGCTGCTGCAGAGCAAGACCTACTACCGCCTGGGCTCGAGCGACATGCGCCACGCCGACGTCCGGGTCGTGACCGCGACCAACGTCAACCTCAAGACCGCGATCGCCGAGAAGAAGTTCCGCGAGGACCTGTACTTCCGGCTCGGCGTGCTCGAGGCCCGCGTGCCGTCGCTCGCCGAGCGCTCCGATGACCTGATCCCGCTGGGCCTGGTGTTCCTCAAGCAGGCGCTCGAGCGCCACCAGCTGCCGCGCAAGTCGCTCAGCCCCAGCGCGGTGCGCGCGCTGCAGTCCGCGGAGTGGCCCGGCAACGTGCGCCAGCTGTCCAACCGGATCGAGTCTGCGACCATCCACGCCCACCTCCGCGGCAGCGACTACATCGACGGCCACGACATCTTCCCCGACGATGCGCAGTCGCCCGACGACACCTCGGCCACGCTGCAGACCTCGACCCGGCGGTTCCAGCGCAACCACATCCTCGGCGTCCTGACCTCGACGGAATGGAACATGCACGAGGCCGCGCGGATCCTCGACGTCTCGCGCTCGCAGATCTACAACCTGGTCCGCATCCACGAGCTCAAGGACCTGCGTCGCGGCTGAACGTCGGTCGCTGTCCACGAACGTGGCCGCGGGAGCGGGGTCGTGTCCGGAACCGTGGACAGCCGCCGGGAACGTCCCGGCCCGGGCGCCGTGAAGTCGCGCGGTTAACGTCCCGGGCCGCGGGCACGGCGGCTGCTCTCGCTGGCGGATATCAGGGGGCCGGTCGGGGAACACGTACATGTTTGACGCAACTGCTGGACGAGAGCCCGCTCCCAGCGCGGGCTGGATCTGCGCGCTTCACACCGATCTCCTGGGACGTGGACCCGATCTGAACGAGCTGGCTCGCTGGCACCACGACGCGCGCGCCGGCGCGTCGCACCGCGAGCTGGCGGAGCGCTTCCTGCGGTCCGAGGACTACTGCAGCCACGAGGTCGGGGCGCTGTACCGCGGCCTGCTCGATGGCGACGGCGATCCGACCGCGGTCGGGGCCTGGACCCGGTCGCTGCAGTCCGGAGCGCCGCTCCAGGACGTGGTCACCGGGCTGTGCGACAGCTTCGAGTACCGGACCCGCCACCCGCCGCCGGCGACGTTCGTCGAGTCGCTGTACCAGCGACTGCTCCGCCGCGCGCCCGACGCCGAGGGCCAGGCGGGCTGGCTGCGCGCGCTCGGCGAACGCGCCAGCACGCTGTCGGTGATCCGCGGCTTCGTGCGCTCGACCGAGTACTGCTCGCGCCAGCTCACCGAGCTCCACGTCCGGCTGCTCGGCCGCGAGCCCGACCGGCCGCGGCTGTTGCCGTGGATCGTCGCCGCCGTGCAGGGCACGGCGCTGCAGCACTTCGTGCTCGAGATCGTGACCTCGGCCGAGTACATCGCGCGCGCCGCGGGGCGCGATCCGGCGCCGTCGGCCGATCCCGACGGCCACGCGATCGCGTCGGGCGGTGGCGAGGTCGCCGGCGGCGCGCAGCACCTGCTGCGGCTGCTGCTGGAGCGCCACGACGTCGTCGTCGACTACGGTCGCCCCGAGCGGCCGGCGTCGGCAACGCCTCGGAGCTGGCCGGCGACCAGCTTGCCGCCGATGTGCACCAGGTAGCTGCGCAGGTGTGACTTCGAGCCGAGCGCGTCGTCGGCCCCGGCCGCGCGCATCGCGGCGTTGGCGGCCGGATCGCTCGAGATCCCGATGATCGTGCCGCCGTAGCCCGAGCCCCGCAGCTCGGCGATCGCGCGGCTGCCGTCCTTCCGGCCGCTGCCCATCGCGAAGTCCATGAACACCACGTCGTAGCGGCCCCGGCTGCACGCGCGCACCGCGTCGTCGGCGTGCGGGAACACCGCGACGTCGAGCCCGCGGATGTGGAACTGCTCGCCGCGTGCCGCGACGACGTCGTCGAAGATCGCGACCTTGAGCGCGCCCCTCACAGCCCGAACTTGGACGATGCGAACACGGTCTCGAGCAGCTGGTCCACCTCGCGGATCATCCGGGCCGCGGCGTCGCCGGGCAGCGCGGCGAGCGCGACCTTGATCTCGTTGAGGTTCTTGAGCTGGCTGAACAGCTGGATGTCGGACAGCTCGCCGCCCGAGGTCAGGAGGTCGCGGATCAGCGCGAGCTCGGTGAGCAGATCGTCGAGGCTGGCCGACGGACCGATGAACCGGCGCTCGTCGGGGTGCTCGCGGTAGTACGCGTCGACCACCGGGTTGACGATCTCCTCGAGCAGCTCGACCTGATCGAGGTTGTTCCAGATATGGCGCAGGATGAAGAAGTCGCCGTCGTGGACCCGGGTCCGGCCGTCGAACACCGCGGACGCGGCGAACAGCTTGAGCAGCTTGACCGCACGGCGGTCGGACACCGAGATCCCCTCGGACCGGATCTGGAACACGAGCCCCTTGTACTTGGTCAGGAACTCCTCGGGGAACGCCATGAACTTGTCGTAGTTCTGCTGGATGTGGCGCAGCTCGCGCGCCGAGATCACCGTGCGCAGCTCGCCGGTCTGGCGGCCCTGCGCGTCCATGCCGCGGCCGGTCATCTTGCGCAGCTCGAGCGACACGCCCTTCTTCATCAGCTCGTGGAAGTGGTAGCTGTCGAGGTTGTCCGACAGCACCCGGACCAGGAACCGATCGAACATCGCCGCGAGGTTGTCGTCGTTGGGGACCTCGTTGGACGCCGCGTACAGCGAGATCAGCGGGACCTGGACGACCTCGGGGCCGTTCTGGAACTTGCGCTCGTTGATGACGTGGAGCAGCGCGTTCAAGATCGCCGAGTTCGACTTGAAGATCTCGTCGAGGAACACGATCTCGGCGGTCGGCAGCATGTTCTCGAGCCGGCGGGTATAGCGGCCCTCGCGGAACGCCGAGATGTCGACCGGCCCGAAGATCTCGTTGGGCTCGGTGAACCGGGTCAGCAGGTACTCGAAGTACCGCGCGTCGATCAGCTTGGCGAACATGTCGATCATCGCGGACTTGGCGGTGCCGGGAGGTCCGACGATCACCATGTGCTCGCCGGCGATCGCCGACACCGTCATCAGCCGGATGATCTCCTGCTTGTCGAGGAACTGCGCGCCCATCTGCCGCGCGAGCTCCTGGAACGCCGCGGAGGCGCGCGCGACGTCGACGGCGAAGCTTCGCGGAGTGGTGGGCGGCGCGACCATCTGCCGCCCACATTACCTCAGGAAGCGCGGGCGCGTGGCGGCTCGGCTCGCCCGAATTCGGCGGGGACAACCGGCAACCTGCCTGAAAAAACGGCCGCTTGGCGCGAGCTGACGCTAGCCGAGCTCCGGCAGCGCCACGATCACGCTCGGATCGCGCGGCGCGGGCCGGAGGTGGCGGCGCAGCCGCGCGGCGAGCGCGTCGATCACCGCATCGCCGAGCAGCTCCGCGGTCTGGGTCCGGTGCACCGCCCAGCGCGCGGCGAGCATCGGGAGCGACGAGACCCCGGGCGGCGTGGCCAGCCGCGGATCGACCAGGGCGAGCGCCCCGGGCAGCGCGAACACGGTCGCGAGCCCGCGGGGCCGCTGGCCGGCCGCCTCGGCGGCGAGCACGGTCGAGATCAGCGGGCTCTTGGCGCCGGCCTCGCGCAGGCCGAGCTCGCCGAAGCAAAACAGCGCGGCGAGGTGGACCAGGAACGCCCCGACCGCGCGGACGTCGGCCTCGTCGGGCGTGCGCTCGAGCATCTGGTCGAACGCGGCGGCGAGCCGGGCCGCGCCGGCGACCTGATCGCGCGGCGCCGCGTCGGGCACCAGCCGGTAGCCGATCGCGCGCGCCAGCTCGGCGTCGCGCAGCAGGAACACCGCGTCCTCCCAGTGCAGCGGCGGCGCGCCGGGGTGGGCGTCGAGCAGCTGGGTCAGCGGCGTGCGGCGCAACAGGGTCGCGATCACCGGCGCGGTGTCGGGCACCGCGAGCAGCTCCTCGAAGTCGATCACCGTGACGTCCTCGCGGACCCGGCGCATCCCGCGCCACGCGGTCAGCCGGCGCGGCGGCTTCTGGCCCTGGAACCGCGCGCGCCCGGTCCACCACGACACCGTGGTGTCGTTGCGGGTCAGGTGGAACAGGTTGTGGAGCAGGGCGTGGCGCGCCATCACCCGCGTGCGGTCGTGGGTCAGCGGCCGGCTGACCTGGGCCAGCGCGGTGTCGATGATCTTGCGGCGCACCCGATCGCTGACCGACCACTCCTCGGCGCGGGGGTGGACCAGGAACAGCGCGTTGTGCAGGCCCAGCGCGAGCGCGAGGTCGTCGGCCTCGAGCACGAACGCCGGCGGCCGGCACACCAGGGTCGACAGCACCGCGGTGCGCGCGTCGTCGACCGCGGCGAGCTCGACGCTGGCGTCGTCGAGCTCGTGCTCCCAGCGCTCGGCGTCCGCGCTCGCGATCGGCGCGCCGATGTGGAGCTCGCCGCCCGCGACCAGCGGCTGGACGAACCCGGACAGGAAGTCGCGGACGTGCGGGCGCGCCATCACTTCCCCGGGAGCAGCTTGCGATCCGGCGCGTCGGGGAAGCCCCACAGCGCGAACCGGCCGACCGCGTCGTTGACGACCTGGGCGTCGGCCGAGGGCTCGGCGCCGTAGTCGTCGACCGCGACCTGGTCGACGTCGAGCTTGGCGAGCGCGCGGCGCTCGAGCGAGCTGAACGCGGCCTCGTTGACCTGGAACGGCCGGCCGCTGGTGGTGAACACCGTGACCACGCCGGCCTGGTGGCCGAGCGCGCGGGCCAGGACGTCGGACGATACCCGCGGCACGACATCCATGCCGAGCGGGATCAGCAGGCCGGGCGCGAGCTCGCACAACAGCTGCCCCAGCGGGATGACGTCGAGGTTCTCCGAGCCGACCACCAGGAAGCCGCGCTCGGTCGCCGCCACGCGATGGCCGCGCAGCGACACCGGCGGCAGCGCGAACAGGATCCGCTTGAGCCGCGAGCCGTGATACAGCGGGATCAGGGTCGCCACCACCCGGCGCGGCGGCCCCATCGCCGCCGCCAGCTTGAGCTCGACGCCGATCGACTCGATCAGCCCGCCGCCGAGCGGCCGCGGATCCTTGGGCCGCTCGAGCGCGAGATCGACCCGCGTCAGATCGGCGATGTCGCTGAGCGCGAGCGGCCCGGGCAGCACGTCGACCCGGTCGTTGGGCCAGAACACGTGGAAGGTCTCGGCCGGGAACACCGACGAGCACGACGCGAGATCGATCGGGTGCTGGTAGCCCACCGCGACCGCGGCGCCGGCGCCGGCCGGGCGGAACACATCGATGCCCGGCGTGCCCAGGAACAGCGCGAGGATCCGCTCGGGCAGCGCGCGGGCCCGGATCAGCATGTAGCCGCGGTCGCGCGCGTGATCGTCGAACGCGCTCGTCGACCCGGGCGAGAACAGCCCGGCCTGGGCCTCGACCCGGTTGCGCCACAGGTAGCGGATGATGCCCTCGGACAGCCCGCGCGCCACCGCGAGGAAGAGCTCGCCGCGGTCCTCGGGCCCGAGCCGCTCGCCGCCGGGCAGCTTGCGGATCGACAGCCGGAACAGCAGGCGCGAGAACGGCAGCTCGCCCTCGCGGAGGTAGCCCTGCGCGAAGTCGTCGCCGTGGACCATGAAGTCGATGGTCGCCGGCATCGCGCCGATGTCGACCGCGTCGTAGCCGTACGGCGAGCGGTCGTCGCGGTACTTGACGAAGTGCTTGGCGGTGCCGGTGTACATCGCGCCGCCGACCAGCCGGCACAGCCGCGCCGCGCGATCGACCGCGTACGACGACACCGCCGGGATCTGCACCACGATCTCGCGGCTGCCCAGCGCGGTGCGGCACTTGGTGATCGTCAGGTTGGGCAACAGCTCGTCGAGCGCGGCCTCGGACGAGTACAGCCGGAACCACGACACCGCGCCCTCGAGCGTGGCGAACGTCATCACGCAGAACCGGCCGAGCAGGATCCCGCGGGGATCCGGAGCCACCCCCGGCGTGAAGAACCGGGTCTGCCCCTGGGCGACGTGCTCCAGCGCCATCTGGCGGCGAGCCTAGCATGGCGCCGTGCGGCACGAGCCCGGCCGCCGGGCCTGCGCCCGGCCCGCGGTGCCTCCCGCGATAGACGAGCTGCGTGGTGCAGTCGACGCCGTGCCGGCGCCGGACCGACGGACACCGCGAGGTTCCGCGAGGCACGCGCCGTGCACATCGTCGGACCACCCACAAGGAGGCTCACCATGCACGCATTCGAAGCGATCGATCTTCTCGAGCTCGTCACCGTCACCGGCGGCGAGGACACCGGCACGTTCGGACCCGGCGCCGGCGCCAACCGGACCCGTGCCTCGGGCAACCTGTCGGTCAAG
>Ga0307515_10011554_pt1 | contig 16747 bp, 10 predicted proteins | sample 17_EM_MG_FD_194513 | JGI IMG/M metagenome (GOLD analysis project Ga0307515, IMG submission 194513) | Populus trichocarpa ectomycorrhiza microbial communities from riparian zone in the Pacific Northwest, United States - 17_EM | ecosystem: Host-associated > Plants > Roots > Unclassified | place... | reverse complement strand
TAAAAAAAATTAATTTTTTTATTTTAAATTAATATATTTTTAGTGATTTTATATTATTTTAATATGTTAATTTTAAAAATAATTTTTAAAAATAAAAAAATATTATTTTAATAATTTTAAATAAAAATTACTTTTTAAAAAAAACACAACTACATTTTTAAATATTCTATTAAAATGAGAAGAAGGTGCAGATTGGCGGCATATGGTCGAAAAAAGACCGATCTTTCGAACTTCTCTAGTAAAAGAATCAGATTTGTGATGGAATAATACACTGCCCCACGAACAACAAGGCAATTTCTTTTCAATGAGAGAGATCCACGGAATATCTTTCTTTTTTCTGCTTTGCGGGGAAAGCAAATTAATTCTTTGATTTTATTGTATTATTTTCCTTCCCAAGATGAAGATGAGAAATTAAATAAACCTCATTTAATAGTTTAAGTTTTTTAATTAAATTGGTTCTTTAATATTGTATTAGAGTTTTGATAACCAAGTGATAACGAGTTCGAATCTCATCATCCTTATTTATTTAGAAAAAAATCAAGTATAAGGTAAAATAAGTATGTACAAGTTTCAAGTTTAAAGGACTTTCACTTGAAGAGATGTGTTACATAATAATATAAATCATATTCTAAGACCTCTAGTCGCTTAAGTTTTTTAACTGAATAGATTATTTTACCGAATTAATTTGCTAAGAACCCAAAACCATACAATTTCTGGAGGCGTTATTTTCTAGTGAAGAATCCATCTTTTATATATATATATATATATATATATATATATGCAATCAAAGGCTCCACATTAATCTCCTTTGAATTATGACTAACGTTTGTGGTTCACTGTTAATAAATTCTAATGACATTCCTTAATAAATTATAAAATTTTTATTTTAAAAAAATATTATTTTATGTTAACTCGAAAAAAAAGAGAGGAAAAATTAGTCAACAAAGGAAAAAATAGTCAACAAAGTTAGACTATAGGGAATGACATTGTTAAGGAGGTGTAGCCGTTAGTGATCCATCCCATCACATGCCAACCACATGCATAATACACCGACCTGCAAACTTTATTGACTCTTTTCTCTCTCTCTCTTTAAAAAATTACTTTACCTCCTAAATGTTTATTAAATTACAAAGTAAATTTAATAAATTTATAAAAACAAAAAAAAAATATTAGTAAATTTATAAAAAAAAAATTGAAAAACAATGATTAATACCAAAATGGCTAACAGCGTGCCACGCCACCCCCTGTCCCATTCATCAATTCTTCCTTAAATAAGAAATATTAAAAGGTTACCCTAAACGACACATTTGGTAACGTCAAAAGAGCGTTTTATAGGAGACACCTCCTCACTTTTCTTTTCTTTTTTATTCTCTAACCTGTCTCTCTCTCTCTCTCTCTCTCCTTCGTCTCTCTCACATCACTCCCACTGTTTGCGTCTCTTCCATATTTTTCTCAAAAAACTAAAAAAGACGGAGAAGAAGCAGAAAAAGGAAGCGCAGAAATAATTATAATAGTTCGAAGAATCTTACTTACTCTCACTTTAGCTTTGAGGATGAAGACAATAAATTAGACAACGGAGATATACCACAAGAAATTGTTAGAGAGAAGCCGCTAGCACGTACTTATTTGTTTTCTTTTTCTCTTCTTTTCTGTTACGTGCGTTTCTTTCTTCTGTCTCTCTGGCATTGTGCTCTTAAACGCTGCCGTCTTCTCGCTTCAAAGGTAACACCAAGTTGTTTGGATCTTTCCAAACTTAATTATGTTTGTACGAAGTCGTTAGTTGTTTGTTTGCTGAGTAATTAACTGGTGGCGGAGGAAAGTATTGAGCAAGGAAAAACATCGAGATAATGTGTTTGATTAAGAAAAGGAAACTTCCTTTTGGTTTGGTTTCTGATGAGCTGGAATAGAATTCCTCTTAGTTACGTTGCTGGTAAGTTCAGTATTGCAGTGTAATATATATATATATATATATATATATATATATATAAATATATATATATATATTTCCTTCTGTTTTCAGGGGTGTGTTTGGTTTCTGAGAAAATAGGGATGAAAGAAGCAATTTTTTTGACTAATCAGTTTTAGTGTTCATATATGTGTTACAGTGATGGAATTTTTTTGAGAATTTAAGATTTTGTGAGCCCCTTGATTTTGACACTCCAGATAAATGCCGGTAGTTTGATTGGCATTCTCATGTTACTGAAAAGCTAGCCCCACCCCCTTTTCATGGCAACCCATTTGCGATTTTGTTTGTCTTGCTGCAATGATTTTGAACGTTAAAAAGGTTGTTCTTTTAATGTTTGATCCTACTAGCCGGTTTATGGTATTTTAAGGTCAATCTCTTTGTTGCAGGGAGGATAAGTTATTGTTTCTTTCAAGTGAAGTGAACAGGATATGGCGACAATAAGTGATATAGGAGTAGCAGCAGCTATTAATATACTCACTGCATTTGCTTTCTTTATTGTGTTTGCGATTCTTCGGATTCAGCCGGTAAATGATAGGGTTTACTTCCCCAAATGGTATATCAAGGGTTTAAGGAGCAGTCCATTGGGCACTGGTGCGTTTGTAGGCAAGTTTGTCAATTTGGACTTCAGGTCATATGTGAGGTTTCTCAACTGGATGCCCGCAGCATTGCAAATGCCGGAGCCTGAGCTAATTGACCATGCTGGATTGGACTCTGCTGTGTACTTGAGGATTTACTTGACAGGGTATGATGGTTCTCTTATTTTTCGTTATGCTTCGTGTGATTCGAGATGCTTTAGTTTGATAGTAAACTCAATCGTCTTAATTTTTTAATTTTGTTGTTATATTCTAGGCGAACAAAAAACTGGTAGTTAGAGATCTATGTCCTGACTGTTTGCAAATTTGATGTCTCCGATATTAAGTTTGCTCCACTGCTAATATAAAGTAGACACAGGTTGGTTCTTAAGTAGATAATCTGAGTTATTTGAAGTATTTATAGGAGGCATTCATTAGGCGTTCAATTGCGTGTAGTTTCTTTTTTTTTCTATTCTTTTCATATTTTGCTAAATTTTGGTGTAAGACATATGATTGCTGCAAATGGAGTAGGATTGAAGAACTGAGAATGTACTGTAAAATTAACTGCTGATCCAAAATGTCATCTGAGTCGGTAAACATTTTTCTGCTTGTTTTAGATATCCCATATTTTTACAAAATCAGTTTAAATTGTTAGCTGTGCTTAGCAAGCACACAACATTGGAGCAAGCTGTTGCTCATTTTCCCACATAACGGTTCCCCTATTTCAAGTTGATTTCATGCTTTATCTAAAGCCAACCTCTGTCTAGCCATTGAAATTATTTATTGCAGTCCCAGAAAGTCTGTCAATATCTACATATGAACAGTATCATCCGCACTTTTGTTGTGATATGGGCTTAGATAATACTTGTTTAAGTGATGTATTTCTAGTTCATGTTGTTTTGTGGAAATAATGTGCATATTAGTTGTGTATTGACTAATTAAGTGATTGGCCTTGCCTTGTGCAAATTGATGGAACTCAGAATAACATCTTTTGTTCTTTATTTCTGATAGTGGTAGTGAGGTTTTCCATCACATTGTCAATTTTTGGTAGTGGCTGGCATTGAGAGTATCTTATACAAGCACAGTCGTATCATGGAAAAACACAAGTAATTTATGAACAGATCGACATTGGCAAAAAACTCAAATAGCTAGGATATCTGGTGCAGATGTGAAAGAAACCTGATTGTCATTTTGGTATTCTTGATGTCTCAACTGTCTCTTCTTTCTCCTGACCAAACCTTGAAATCTTCTGTCACCAAAGCTACACCTAACTGATTTATACTCGGTATTAAGAGCAATTTATAAATAGATTAATGTGGATAAAAATATAGTAAATAGATGGATATGTGGTGTAATTGCAATTGAAGCTGGTATTTTGATGTCTTAAATTGTTTCTCTCCTGCCTCTTCACCTAACCTTGAAAATATGCACGAACTTATTGTCACTGTTCATCAGTCAAAGCCAGCATGCTCTTAGGAGTTTTGGTAGGTTTATTCTGCCCCCAATCACAAATTGTTAGTCCACCCTTTCTTTTTGGGATGTGCAAAAATGTTTTTCCATTTAACTCGTTGAAGAGAAAGAATTTGAGATTTGCGATTTACCCTTCTGTTATAATGGATAGATAAAATTGGAACAGTTTAGGGAAGTTTGTTGAAATTTACACCGCTAACAATGAATTGGGCTCCTCTCTGCCTTACGTAAGCTGAACCTGTACACCGAGCCCTCTCCTGCATTCAATCGATCGTATTCCTTTAAAAAAGTTGAAGTTTCGACCACTAAGTATATATCTCCTTTAAATAGTTGGGATAATGTTATTCTGAGCATTTTGGAAAATTTTATCCTTCGCACATTCATCAATTCAATTCTTGTCTGTGGAATGGATTTGTCCTTTTCCTATATACAATAGGATTTTGCATTGGGAGCATGTGTTGAATGTTATTCTGAGCAAAATATTGACTTCTAACCTTTATACTCATAGACTCGTTTCTTCTTTTTTCTTTTTTCCTCTTAAGTGCAGGCTTAAAATTTTTGTTCCTATTGCATTCCTGGCCTTCACTATCTCAGTGCCAGTTAATTGGACAAATAACACTCTGGAGCATTCTACTTTAACTTACAGTGATTTGGATAAGCTCTCTATATCAAATATACCCACAGGATCATGCAGGTATACAAGACTTATTACCTTTGTTTTGTTATCTTTCTGCTTTATATCAACTTTTTTTTTCTAAAAAAAGAAATTAGTGTAGTGAACTATGAACTATGTTGAGTAATTCTTAAACCATTGAAAGACTGAATTTGTTATCTTATGTTTGCTTTTTTATGAAAAAAATACCAATTAAAGTGGAGGGTTTCTTCAAACAACAAGGGGTTGGGTCAACTATTCAATCAAATGATATTGAGTATGTTTCCATCTCTTCTCAAGAAAGAAGTGGGCTATTTCTTTGTAAAATTGTGCTCAATTTCATATGTGGCAATTCCGGCAAGAACTCTTCGTTAGTTGGGGAAATATTGAGTATGTTTCCATCTCTTCTCAAGAAAGAAGTGGGCTATTTCTTTGTAAAATTGTGCTCAATTTCATATGTGGCAATTCCGGCAAGAACTCTTCGTTAGTTGGGGAAATAATCCGCAGCCTTTGGTGTGCGGAGCACAATGACTAAGAAAGAAATTGATCTAATGAACTGTCAAGTGTTTTATATCAATATTGAAATTTTTCTTTGTAAAATTATGCTCAATTTCATATGTGGCAATTCCGGCAAGACCTCTTCGTTGGTTGGGGGAATATTCCGCAGCCTTTGGTGTGCGGAGCCCAGTGACTAAGAAAGAAATTGATCTAATGAACTATCAAGTTTTTTATATCAATATTGAAATTTAATATTTTTTCCTTCAATAGAATTTCTTGTTGGCAGAGTAGGTTTGAACTTTTCAGTCAACTTAAATTTTTGGTTGCAGATTCTGGACCCATATGGTGATGGCTTATGCTTTTACCTTCTGGACATGCTATGTGCTAAAAACAGAGTATGAGACAGTGGCTAAAATGAGGTTGCATTTTCTTGCATCAGAGAAACGACGTCCTGATCAATTTACAGTAAGAGCAACTCTGTAAAGCACTATGACATTAATTAAAAAGATGGCATGGAAAGAAGGTTGGATGTTTATCATCAATTAAAGATATAGGACAGGGAATATGTTTAGAACCAATCAGATGTTAGATGCACACAGCCAACCATGCTTTAATTGACTCATGGATGTATTCTTCCCAATAGAAAATATTAACGTTCAAAATATCTGAAATGCTCAAATTGTTTTGATTCGGTTATGCCTGGTAGCATGAGTCCAGTTGCATGTGAAAGCCTCATTTGTGGATCCACCTGCCTTCTTTTTCTGCTAACTTCTTTCAGAATGGGGGGACATGATAAAAAAAAAAGAGAAAAAAAAAGCGTTGTTAGCAAATATTATGGTTATCTTCATTTTTGGTTCTCAAAGTTCAGGTTTTTCATCTTGGTTCCTATAGTTTGTTCTTAGTTTAATTCCGCTACAACTTGGTGAGCTTTATTGGATTTAGTCTTTGCCAACTTGTTTTTAGAGTGCTCTTTCAACTGAAAGTTCCTTTTCCTTTAATAGTAATTTTCTTATGAGGGCCAATGGTTACTCTCTTTTAGGTCGGTTGTCAGAATTCGGAAGCAATCATATCCTATATGTTTTTGTGCATATTAGAAGCTTGACTTTTATTTCTTAGTAGAATGATAGTTTAGAACTGCATCTAAACACCTGAACAGATTGCGTCCTCTGCAGCTTTTGATTGTAATCAAGTTGAAGTTCTGTAGCATATATTTATATAACCAGGTCATTCTTATAAGTTGGAATACTTTGAAAATGATCTCCTTTGGGCACTCTTAGTAACTCTTTTCTTCCAGCTCCTCGTTGATAAAGTAATGTATTTTTGGTGTAGGTACTGGTTAGAAATGTGCCACCAGATCCTGATGAATCAGTTAGTGAACTTGTGGAACATTTTTTCCTGGTTAACCATCCTAGCGATTATCTCACTCATCAGGTTTGATCCTCTTATACTTCCACATGCGACAAGTACATATACCAACAATACATAAATACACCCGCCAGCACACATGCACGCACGCACCCACCCAAAGAGAGACACGGAGAGATGGAGAGTGATTAAGTGCTTTTTGTTGTTATAAGACTAGTTATTTGATTCCATAATATGACTGTGACATTAATTGATCCACAATTTCATTATAATCACTCAGATCTCAGAATGAGAACTTGTATGTGATGTGGTTCAGAAAAAAAGATCTTATATGTGATTATAAAAGGGAGAAAAGTTTTCATTTATTAGCTTCACCTGGCCTTCAAACTCCTTTGTCACTTAGAACACTCCTGAATCTGACAAGTGCAATCTGTGCATATCTATCTCTTGATTTGTAGGAGCAGATACAGAAAAAGATCCTAGAGTGTCTGAAGTGGGACCGGGAGAGTAAAGTCACAATATCTTCATTTTTTCTTTCATTGGAGTTTAAACTTCAAAAGATTTGCCAGGGTAAGAAAGAAAAAGAGAGGCGGGAGGGTTCCCTAAGTAGGTGATGTAGATTTTGTTGCCACAGAATGGATCCAGTTCCTTTCTCCAACAAGCTTGTCTTATATTCGCTCAAAATTGTAGTTTGACCATTTACTTTTCAATTGTACTGTCTATGAACTACACCAGCCATTCTTTGGAAGAAAATTCTGCATTGCTTTTCTAGTTTTATACCATCAAGCTTAAGCACATCATCTAACTGAAAAGTTCATCTTATTAATATCTTGTTAACCTATTCGGCCCAAAACAACTGGTTTGAGGAGGTGAATCATGTTATGATTCTTTTCCCTTGGCTTAAACATTTGCTTGCAGGTTGTCTACAATGCTAATGAACTTTCTAACTTAGTCAACAAGAAGAAAAAGATGAAGAACTGGCTTGACTACTATCAAATCAAATATTCAAGAAATCAATCCAGAAAGCCTTCTCTCAAGGTATTCATTGCTAAAGGTGTCCTATTGAAGTCACCGGTATCTTTTATTTTCTCTCCCTCCCTCCCTTCCAGATGTAGTGTTTCTACACTCAATTTACATGACAATTTACGAGAAAATGTTATTCAGATTTTAATCACTAACATGTAGTGCTAATTTATTTTTCATTGAGCAGACTGGTTTCCTTGGCCTTTGGGGGAATAGGGTGGATGCAATTGATCACTACACATCTGAGATTGAGAGACTATCAAGAGAAGTAAGTGGTACTTTTAAATTATATGTTTTGCATTTTAGAGTGTATTGTTTTACTTTCTTGCAGCGTGAACTATTTCTGTCCTAACTTCATATTTGTTCACTGACATTTATCATCATTCAAAGTAAAGTTAGGCCTTTTTAGGTCTTGTTTTCGTCTTATTTGTGAAGCTCTTATTGTTTTTAATCAATTGTTTGTTCTAGTTCAGTCATTATTTGTTGAAGGTCTGACTTTGTTGAAGCATTGACACCATAGCACAGAGAATGTTCCAGCTCTGAAATTTTTGCGTTGTGAATGAAGCTCTGGTCACTTAATTGTATACATGAATTTAAATAGCCTGTAAAGTTTTGTAAACATCTAACAATTAACTAATGTTTTTATTATGAATTTTGTTGAGGTAGTCATCTCTATGCTTTCAATTAACCATATTTTCTTTTGAAATTAACAATTGCTAGATCTCCTTGGAGAGAGACAAGATTGTGAACAATCCCAAGTCAATCATGCCAGCAGCATTTGTTTCCTTCAAAACTCGATGGGGAGCCGCTGTTTGTGCACAAACACAACAATCCAGAAATCCAACTATATGGTTGACTGGGTGGGCTCCAGAACCCCGTGATGTATATTGGGATAACCTCGCAATTCCATTTGTTTCGCTCACACTAAGAAGGCTTGTTATTGCTGTTGCGTTTTTCTTCCTCACCTTCTTTTTCATGATTCCCATTGCATTTGTACAGTCCCTTGCGAACATTGAAGGAATTGAGAAAGCACTCCCATTCCTGAAACCTATAATTGAAATGTGAGTATCTTTTTCTCAAGTGTGACCTTATATTCTTAGGAAAAATAGCTGTGCTCGTCATTTGTTTGGTTCACAACTGCATATCATTTAATTATGTCATATTAAATGCTTGTAATCTACATGATTGGACAAAGTTATGATATTATATCAGTATAGCTGTCTTTCATCCTCACCTTCTTGCTTCATATCATCTCGGAAGTTCCTTAAACTTTATTTTGAGAAAATTGTGCCTTTTATTTTCATAAAAATTTGCTTCACTCCTTATAGACTTAACCTGGCAGCGAGCTACTGACTTGTATTTTTTTTATTGTGCAATTAAATCAAAACAACATTTCTAATCCTTCTGGTAAAACACTAACCTCTAGGCCAAATTTTAGGTTAAGATAAAGGCAGAAAAGGTATATTTGACATGTAGGAATGGAGATCAGTTGTGCCAACTTCTTTGGCTTAGCTCATACTTTTTTGAAAGAAATAATCTAAGTTCTGTTTTTGGGCATCGGAAAGCTGTAATGCCATCTTATGCCAATTTCTAGTGGATAACAGGAAATGACATTATGGTGGATTCTAGGAAGGGGATGAAAAGATGGAAACATGTTGCAGAATAATATTTAGCTTTCTTCAAAAAATGTTATTGGTTTTTTTTTCCAACCTGTCTTGGATGTTTTCTTTTTCTATGGATGCGAGTCAATTTATTAGAGTTGAATTGTCAAAGGTTCGGGTGTGTTGTAGAATGATTCATTCAATAAAGTAAAATATATGGGGAGAAAACATAGAATATCATTTCAATCCTTTACCAAATTTGTGCTTTGTTTTCCGTTGCTTGAATGCAATTATCCCCTGAAATATGGCAACCTCTTGTTTTTCATGCAGGAAAGTGATTAAGTCATTCATTCAAGGTTTCCTTCCTGGAATAGCTTTGAAGATATTTCTTATTTTTCTACCCTCAATATTGATGCTAATGTCTAAATTCGAGGGATTCATTAGTCTATCAGGCTTAGAGAGGAGATCTGCAGCTAGATATTATATCTTCCAATTCGTTAATGTGTTTCTTGGAAGCATAATCACCGGAACTGCATTTCAACAACTGGATAATTTTATCCACCAGTCTGCAACTCAGTAAGTTCTTCTCATATGTTCTACTCTTCCAATTTATTAGTTTATGCAGCATTGGAAATTGTTCTTTTGATGTAGTTAAACATCTACTTGAATGCTTTGTCCATTAGCCGCTAGAGAAACTAAACATCACATGTAAATCTTGATTCATTTTGCATTTTAGTTGAATTATGATTCTGCTGTATGCTTTTGTGTTTGGTTGTTTAAGTAGAAATTAAACCTTCCGAAGGGTATGTGGTGAGTAGGATGCTCCAAGTCTAATAATCTTAAAAAATTTGCTTCAAGGTGCAGTATTTAGGAATGCATTACATTTCTCCCAATTCAATTAGTTCATAATTACTTGTGAGTTTTATTTTTATTTGACACATTAAGCGAATTTTTGCAGAATACCAAAGACAGTTGGAGTTTCGATTCCTATGAAGGCAACTTTCTTCATAACTTACATAATGGTTGATGGGTGGGCTGGAGTCGCTGGGGAGATTTTAAGATTGAAACCCTTGATAATCTATCACCTGAAAAACTTTTTCTTGGTGAAGACTGAAAAGGATAAGAAAGAGGCGATGGATCCAGGAACTCTTGGTTTCAACACAGGGGAACCACAAATACAACTTTATTTCCTACTTGGCCTCGTCTATGCAGTGGTGTCGCCTATCTTACTTCCTTTCATAATTGTATTCTTTGCCCTCGCATTTGTTGTATATCGTCATCAGGTAAAAATTTGAATCACATCCAGAATTGTCACTCAAACTACAATTATACATGTGTAATGTATGTGCAGTTCGTATTACAAGCACTAAAACATTATTGGATTGTGAATCCTCACTGAAAATAGATTGCTGCATGAAATTGTAGATTATAAATGTTTACAATCAGGAGTATGAGAGTGCTGCAGCATTCTGGCCTGATGTTCATGGACGCATCATAGTTGCAGTAATTGTCTCACAACTGCTGCTAATGGGATTGTTAAGCACAAAAGAAGCTGCTCAGTCCACACCGTTGCTCATTACACTCCCAATATTGACAATATGGTTCCATTTGTTCTGCAAAGGCCGATATGAACCTGCTTTTGTTAGATATCCATTGCAGGTATGTTAAATTTTGCATATTTCTTGAGACAGACTACAAGCAGTTTCTGCTGTATAAAATCTCAAAAACTTTCTTGAATAATTTCATCACCTCCTTTTCTGTCATTTCCATTGTTTTGCAGGAAGCAATGATGAAAGATACATTGGAACGTGCCAGAGAGCCAAACCTGAACCTGAAAAGCTTCCTTCAAAATGCTTATAGCCACCCAGTTTTTAAAGGCGAAGATGATAGCGACAGTGATGAAGCACCCGAAGAGTTTGAGAAAGAACCTGATCTGGTCCCAACAAAGCGCCAGTCTCGAAGGAATACGCCATTGCCAAGTAAACATAGTGGTTCAGTTCCATCCTCCCAGCGTGAAGCTCAGGATTATCCTCTACTCTGAAACTGTTTCTGCGACATCAACTTGTGTCTAAATGCGAGTCCTTGGGAGATTAAACTGGTTGATATTTCTTCAGCACAGAGGTTGTACATAGGATAGACTACGAAAAGAGATAGCGAGCTGTTCAAAAAGAACACAACACGGAAATAGGAACAAACTCATGTCTTAGGTTAGCAGAATAATTATGTTTATGCAATTGTCGTCATAAATTTGGGTTTTTTTATTTAATATATATATTAATTATTCTCAAGGTAAAGAATACCTTGTTAATTAATTAATTTCATAAACTCAGATTCAAGTATTCAACTCATTCTTAATATACTAATTTAAAGTGACCGAGGAAGTTAAAACCTAAAACAAATGGATTGGAATTGAAAATTTCACAAATTATGAAGAAATTCAGCTTTGAGTCTATTCCTGAATTAGAAAAAATATAAATATAATTATTTTTAAGAAAATAAAAAGAAGAAGAAAGAAATTAGTTTTCTTCCGATCAAGTTGTCCAATCAAATATCAACAGCAAGACATTAAATTTTATGTGAGAATTGGCATAGGTTTACTGATTAAATAAGAAAAGGGATTAAAATTATAAAATATCAATGCTTTTCATTAGGCAAGTAGTATTAACTAACTGTGGAATTAGTAGTTTTTTTTTTTTCTAAGATTCAATAGTGTTATAATTTGATTATAGGTTAAAGTTACAACAACAAGATGATAATGAGCTGTGAATTTGACCAAACAAAGGATATTTGAATTTTTTTAAAAAATGATGAATTAACATAGCAACAAATATTTTTTTTGGTGAAATGATTTACTTTTGAAAATTTTGGTTATAAATCATAATATTTAATTAAATATTTTATTTTTTAAATATGATATTAATTAAATTCAAAAAGAATTGATCGACTAATTTGTAATGGTTAATTAAAGTTTAAACAGACAATACGATATTTAATTAAATATCATAATTCAGAACTGCAATATCAATTAAAATTTGAACGAATCGATCTATCAACTCGTAATGATCAGTTAAACCGACCGACCAGTTGACACTAAAAAATAGAGGATAGTTATTGTGTGAATAATAATTTTTTTAAAATTTTAATTTAAAATTTGTTTTCGAGTCTACAAGTTGGATAAAAATATATATTTTGACTAATAAAATATATAAAAAAAAATCATAAATTTATATTTTTTTTATATAAAATGATCGATTGATTTATATAATTAGATCAACAAAACAATTGAGTTGAAAAATTAAAGATTAAGTTTCATGTTAAACTATCATACTTCAAAAACACAACATATTTAACTATTTATCTTATTACACTTCAAAAAACACATTTAAATATCACTATTTTTTGTTCGAAACAAGATAAAATATATTATAAAAAAAAATTGTTATTATGCAAAAACTTTTAATTCGATATTAATTTAAAAAACAACCGATTATAATTTTATTAATTAAATAACAAGGAGATCTGGCAGGCTGGCATGCCACCAAATTAATCAGATAGAAATGGTCCAATTTCCTACCTCAACAACCACCCTTTCATTCTTTCCTCCTCATTTCCCTCCCTCCCTCCCTAGGTCAAGAGAGACACAGAAACAATGGAGGCAGCAGCAGCTGGAGATTTGGTATCATCAAGAATTGGGCCTCGAACCATCACCACATCGTCCTCTTCTTCTTCATCATCATCACCCGCGCCTCTTCTACCATACAACCTTCCTCTCCTCTCTGCCTTGCTCGCCTGTGCTCTCGCTCAGTTCCTCAAGCTCTTCACCACCTGGTCCTTCCCTTCCCTTCCCATCCCATCCCATTTTCATCTGATTTGAATAATGGCCTTCTGTGTAATTAATTTATTGAGTTTAAATGTAGATCATTTCTTGTCCTAGATGCTCAGGTATAAAGAAAAGAGATGGGATTCTAAAAGAATGCTCGACTCTGGCGGAATGCCTTCTTCACACTCTGCAACCGTTACAGCTCTAGCTGTGGCTGTAGGTTTGCAAGAAGGGACGGGATCGCCTGCTTTTGCCATTGTTGTTGTCTTGGCCTGTGTTGTAAGACGCCCCCTTTTCTCTTGTGGTGTTTGCTTGCTTATATCTTACATATTCCCACTCTGGTGGTGTGGCCTGACTCTTTGCTGTTTTTGATAATATTCACTGACATTGCCTTCCAACTTTCTTCACAACTTGATTAGTTTTATAATGTTTTTTTTTCCTTTTTGTATTGATTTGAATTGGAATTACTTGGTGGGCTACTTTGAAGCTTTAGTAAATTTTTAAGTAAGCAATCTCAGTTTTTTTTGTTTTAGGAGGTTTATGAAGTTCTTCTTTTAAGGAAATTTTAGTGGTGAGGGAAGAATTCGTACTTTTCCTTCATGCTTGATGTGCATTTTTTGGCAATGGAAAAAAATGCCTTTTTACATTTTTTGTGACTGCCATGATGACTCACTTCACTAGCTTCCAACCAAAAGGGAGGGGGGAAATCCTGGCATATTGTTTGAGGAATTACTTGGTTCAAATTTTATGTCTTGACCTGGTCTCCTTTGATGTAAAATTTAAGGTTAGATTAGTATGTTTCCTTGTTTGAACCAAAGGAATGAAATTGATATAATTAGTCTCGGATATTCAAATGTGCCTAATCTGCAATTGAAATGATGCAGTGGAAGATCCTAGAATAATTGATTGGAGCGGTGGAAATTTCATTGAACCTAAGCATTGCTAACTCTGCAAATGAAGATATTTGTTGATTTTCCTTCTCAGTTCTCTCAAACAAGAAAGTTTTGCAATCCCAATATGCTTTAGACCAAAACATTTAGCATGATTTCATATATAATTTCCCATTCCAATATCTAGGTTTTGATGGATTGTTACAGGGCAGCCTTAAAAGCTGGTTTAGCTGGGATGCAGCAAGTGTTGTCAAGTTTATGATCTAACCTGATTTATCCTGCTTTTGATCTGGATGATTTCATACTAGCTATAAAATTCATAGGGTTGTAATGCCATTTATGTTTTCTGTTTAGTGTTAATCCCTCATTAATCATGAAGTTTGATTCACCCAGTTATATTGCTACGTGCTATAAAATTCATAGGGTTGTAGTGCCATTTAGGTTGGCATGATTGGCTTTTATGTTTTTGCAGGTGATGTATGATGCTTCAGGGGTCAGACTTCATGCTGGTCGGCAAGCTGAAGTAAGTCATCTTGACACATTTGGCAAATCTAGGTTGCGTTTTTTGTTTGCTTCTAATATTCAACTTGCAAGTGCATTTTGGCACATCCATAGGTGTCTTTTTGTTTCTACTGCTTTACATGGTTGTTTTTTTGTGTGCCTGATACAGTTGCTGAATCAAATAGTCTGTGAGTTTCCTCCAGAACACCCGTTATCCAGTTCTAGACCTCTGCGCGAATTACTTGGACATACTCCCCTTCAGGTTTGTTGCATTATAGCATTTTGTTTCAAAAAACAAGTTCTCTGTTTTATGCTTGTGCTGTTTTTTTTTCTTTTTAGAGTTTGTGTATTCTGCATTTCAAAAGTACTCGATTTACTGTCAAATGATAACCATCCAGATGAGATGCTAGTTATTGTTTACTGGCTGCTGCAAGCCTTATAATCACACTTCTTTACTCATGCTGTAGACAAAGTACGTTGACATTGTAAATTGGAAACATCTGTGTGAAAAATAATATGATAGCAAGATTGTAAACAATAAATACGGGGATAGAAAAAAAAAAGGAGAAATGAGACATGGAGACTTAAGCAAGGAAGTGATAGTTGTACACGTTGATTATGCAAACAAAATCTCTATAGAAAGGTGGTTAAAGAGCATTTTCCCTGCTTCCAAAAGGCACAGGTTGATAGAACTGGCCATGAAACAAAGTTTGTTATTGGAAGGCTTTTATGATAAAGATGTAGCCAAGTTTTGGCATATTCGGTGATTGCTGAGGGAAGAGTTTTTATGTTCTTGAAACTTGAAAACAATTTCGTGGAGAACAATTTCTAAGGGGAAGGATGAGATTTTAGAAATCATTACAGCAAGTCAATTAATAATATTTGCACTTTATTTTTTCATGATTCCTTGCTAGATTATGTATACTTTCCAAATCCTTCCAAGTGGGGTGCAAGGAAAATGGGAGGATGCTCTATTATATCTCACAATTATCCATGCTAGTTGGGATAGAAGTTTGTTAAACGTATTGAGATTGACATTCAAGTGCAAATAACCAGCTTATTGCTTTGAACAGGTTGTTGCCGGAGCTATCCTGGGATGCATTGTAGGCTACCTGATGAGAAATACTGATTAGCACAACCATCACTTATTATTTACAGGCCCTTATGCGGCAATTCCAGTAAAGAGTGGAAGAGCTGTTGTATATTGTAGCTCCAAAATTGTTGGAAAACAGATGTACAATTGATGCCTGGAAACTGGGAATTTTATTGATTTTGTAATATATGTAAAAAGACATTCATGGATAAACAATGCTTCCAGAATGAATTTAGTGCAGCTATTGTATCTGGCATCTTTGCAATTGAACTATAATGTCCAGGTGCTCATTCTATTGTACTCAAATTTTATTTTTTTTACTAGTTATTTTGGGTTCATTTATGGTCATGTTCCCCCCTTGATGTTTTTTCTGTAAAATAGAGGTAAAGGGTATGAATTACAGCCAAGTCAGATTTGTATTTATTATCATGTATTGTTATTCATGTTGCAGGTCGTACTAAATACGTTGTCCATGCATTTTCAACGTTAAAAAAATATAAAATTGTTTAATGATGCTCATCGTCTTTCAAGCAGGGAAAAAAAATCATAATCATTCTTTCTAAATCAAAGTTTCAATTTAAAAACAATGCTTATACTTAAAAAATCCCAGATAATTTATAAAATTTATTCTGTCACGTCAGCTTAAAACTTTTTAACTTTTTTACCTAAATTTTAAGTAATTCAGATTTTAAATTAAATTATTTTTAAAATAACTTGATGAGTTCGGATGTAACTTAAACGTAGATAAAAGTATGACTTTAGTTTTTTAAAAAAAAAAATTAAGATTGAAACGTCTAAATATTGGGTTAACTTAGGTTTCGCGACTTGATCCTCTAAACTTGCAACCTGGGTAATGAATTTTACTGAGTTTGATGATATTTTTTAAAATATTTTTTATTTAATTATATGCTAATAAAAATAGACGCTCGTAAAATTGACCATCAACCTAGCATCGAGACATTTGCTTAGGACAACGATAACCTTATAGAAAGTAAATTGAAACGAATTAGAAAATCTAATTCTCAATTAACTCAAGTTAACTCATCAAACCAGATATCTGAATCATGAACTCTATCTACTGGGTTGAATAACTTTTTTTTCAAAACTTTTTTTATTTAATTATTCGATAATAAAAACGAATTATCGCAAAATCAAGCACCAACACAACATTGGACATGTTCGACACTGTGGCAACCCTATAAAAATAATAACAAAAAACGTTATGAAACTCAATTCTTAATCAACTCAATTTAACTCGTCAAACCTGCGACTTAGGTTATGGACTTCATTGTTTTA
>Ga0307515_10011553_pt1 | contig 16748 bp, 9 predicted proteins | sample 17_EM_MG_FD_194513 | JGI IMG/M metagenome (GOLD analysis project Ga0307515, IMG submission 194513) | Populus trichocarpa ectomycorrhiza microbial communities from riparian zone in the Pacific Northwest, United States - 17_EM | ecosystem: Host-associated > Plants > Roots > Unclassified | place... | reverse complement strand
AAAAAATATAATCAATGTTTTGAATCAATATTGTAATATGAATTAACCAATATCATATTTAATTGCAAAGTCTAAACCTTCATATGGGTTTATAGGTTACTTCAATGACAAGATTTGTTTATTACCTAATAATTAACCTGGTTAATTTTCTAAATACTCTGAAAACATCTACATGTCATAAGATGTTGTGGCTATTCTCAATACACAATGATGTTCATGTCTTTATTTGGTTATTATTCATCCCTTAAAATAATATTCATAATAAAATATACCACATATTTAATATTCATAAAAGTGCAACAAATATAATTGTTTTTATAATAGATAAAATTAACTTACAGTTTGACTCGTGGGACAACAAAGAAATAAAAGAAAAATTGTTGAATTCATTAGGTCAAATTATTTTTCTTGAGAAGAAAAATTACCAATAATATTTTTTTATAGATGTTTCTTATCATGTCATGATTCGAATATTGACAGAACATGAAAGTTTAAATCAACTTTGATATCACATGAAAAAATTAATTTAATTTAATATGTAATTCATAATCTTTAACAATATGCTTTTCACATTCAATAAATACAATAAAAATAGTGAATTAAGAAAGCGTATCTTAAACTCATAATGGTAGCCTTTTCTTTATTTTTGTGCAAAACCTTGTTGTTGGTCTATATTCAAAACCCAAAAAACTAATTTCCTTTAATAATAAAAAGAGGCAATGATATAGTTTTTAGCCTTTTTTTTTTTGAATGTAAGTTAATGATTTAATGAATAATTACAATAATATCTATAAACATGCGACCCATATTAATTTAGGAATCTTAATCATTTTCATTCCACCAAAAAAGCGAGTATAACTTTTTAAGTTATTCGACTTGTAGTTTCAACTTGAAACTACTAGTGGAATATTTCAACTTGAAATTTTTAAGTAGTTACAAATACTTCTTGATAATTTTAAACAAGATAAATATTTAATATATTTGAATTAAAAAAATCATGTGGGATTTAAGTCATCTTATGTCTCTTAAAGAGACGTATGTTAACATATATATATATATATATATATAGCATGTGAACTTTCTCCTCTAAACATGATAAAAAAAAAATGTGGGGAGAAAAAATAAAACTCGCATGATAATATAGGAGATAAATGGGTATAAGGCCCATATTCATCGTCTAAGGCTGGACATCATGGGCATTTAGCCCGTACTGGAGACAACAAAAACACAGGCCTAAGCATGGAGGCGGTCCGATCCGATTACTGACCAAGGACCATATAATTTGCGACATTTTATTGAATTTATTTATGTAACTTATAAATTAGGATTCGATTTTGAGTTGTGACGTCTTATATTTACCACGACGAATAAGTAACAACCACATTAATCCGAAAATGATCAATATATAAATTATTTACTTCTTATTAATAATATCACTGCAATCCATTATAAAACCTGTTTTTTTTGCAAAATTTTTGTAAGAAATTAATTAAATTTTTTTATATCAAGTGAAAAAATAAAAATAAAAAACCAATGGGATTTATCCTATAACATCATTCAATAATAATAAAAAATCATGTTGAAACGGACATTAGAATTTTTATACCAATTGATTTAACTCCAATCTATATCATAAAATATTAAATTAAACATAATTCAGTTCCAAAATCTAACTTGAGTTTTAAATTTTTCTTTTTAAATATTAAATTTGTAAAATTTAATTTATAATGATTAAGTTAAATTGATTTACATCAAGTTAATTTCAAGAATTTTTTTAAAAGATAGAAAATAATATTATTTTAATACAATTAATTACTTCGAACAAACTTAATAATCTAAGAGTTGACTAAATAGCTCATTAATCCACATCGGTGTGAACTATGATTCACACTATCATTCCTATCTCTATTTTTTTTCTACACCAAAATCATGGTCGAACAGGAAAAAAGATCGACAGCATGTAAAATAAAAATTCGAAAAGTAATTATATTATAAAAAAATCTATTTATTTATTAAAAAATGTAATTAAAAAAAGTCTTAAAAAAAGTCAATATCAGAGTTAACGCTTAACCGGTTTGAGTTCCAGTTCTGGTAAACTTCACAAACACAGTTGTCTGAACCTTAAAAACAGAACCAGAAAGAGAGGAAAAAAAAAAAAAAAACCAGCAAGGCAAAACAGTGGCACTGTTGTGTCTGGTCTGGACTGTGAAAGCAAAACTATTAAAAACAGAGCAACACAGGCCGTCCATTAAAATCTGCTATACTAACTCTTCCTTAGCCTTTTACTATAATTCCTAAAATAATTAAAAAAAAACATGAAGACCAGGACCAGTACTTCTACGACTTCTAACTTGCTTTTCCTGTCTTTCAATACATTATTATTTCCTCACCAAAAACCCTAGTCTCCCTCAGGTACCCTTTCCTCTCCCCCATCACTCGCTTTTTTCTCTCTCTCTTGACATGGGTTCCTGATCGTTTTTGCTGATCTGGGTTTGCTTGCAATGTGTGATTTCGTGGCTTGTTTTTTCTCTAAGAACTACCCAATTCTTGAATTGTTTTTTTTTTTTATAATAGTGTATTATGTTTTCCTTTCCTGACTTAATTGTGGTTTCTGATTCTTTTATTGAATTTTACTTTCTCTTCCTGTTAACAATTTCTCACTTGTAAGCGTTTATGTTATTATTGTTGCTGTGTTTCTTCAATGTGTTGTTTGTGTTTGGATTGAAAGTTTGGCTCATGGGATGTCGATTGATTGACTATTTTTTCCGCGTCTTGCAATTTGTTTGATTAATTAAGTTAAATTTTGATACTGAGCATTGTAGTTTTTTTGGCATATCTTTTATGGGAAAACTTTATAATTTTTAGTACATCCAGTGTAATACTCTGTTCTACTGTGTTAGGGTTTCCACATGTGGATTGCATATGAATGTCATGTGCTGGAGCATCACAACCTGTGTATTTTCAATGACTTTATGGTGATATGTTGTTGACTTTTTGTGGATCTTTTGGTTTGTAATGTCCTATTCCAGATTGGTGTTATGAGCATATGCTTGTGAGTTGAGTGTCTTGTTCCTGTTGAATTTCTCTGTGACACAACTATAATGGATCACCTAAGATCATCCTCAGCGAATGGTGAGGAAAATGGTGGTGGGATTCCTGATGACTTGCGCTGCAAGAGGTCAGATGGGAAGCAGTGGAGATGTACTGCCATGTCTATGCCAGATAAAACTGTTTGTGAGAAGCATTATATCCAGGCAAAGAAGAGGGCAGCTAATTCTGCGTTAAGAGCCAGTCTGAAGAAAGCCAAAAGGAAATCAATAGGTGAAAGCGATTTTTACTTGGAGAGTAAGAGTGATGATTTTGACATGCCACTCAGGAACATGAAAGTTGAGGAGGATCAGCCACTTTCGGTCTCATCAAAGAGGTACAAGGAGAAAGTACCTAAAAGTCAGTCTCGCTATTCTCCAGACACACTTATAAGGAGCTTGCGTGGTCAGAATTCTCTAAAACTAAACGATGATTCCCAAAGAGATTTCGAGTTTGAAGAGAATTGGAGGTCATATAAGATGACACCTCGTTCAACAATGGAATCATCCAGGAGTAGATCACAAAGGAGTTTTGATGCCAGTGCTATGACAGTGAGTGAAACTGTCACAGTACGTGAAGTGTTGTTGCTATTACTATATTGTTCAGTTATATTTTGTATGGTTGCTTTCTCTTCTGCTTCAATATGTAGATATTGAAAAGAACACCTTGTTTTCAGGAATACTCAGATGCAAGCACCGATGCTTCTGAAGACACTGGTGGGCAAACTTGTCATCAGTGCCGGAGGAATGACAGAAATAGTGTTACTTGGTGTCTCAAATGTGACAAGAGAGGTTTTTGTGATAGCTGTATCTCAGAATGGTGAGGGTTGAGCTCTGTGGGGAAAGTGTAGTTATATTTCCAACTTATAAGCTTAGTCAATGATGTATTCTTTACTTCTAGGTACTCAGACATTCCATTAGAAGAAATTGAGAAGGTTTGTCCTGCATGTCGCGGGATCTGCAATTGCAGGGGTTGCTTACGAGGAGATAATATGGTAAAGGTATTTCACTCATGGATTGAAGGGACCTTGTTTTTGTTACACTGTTAAGTTTCTTATGTTTCATGAACAAATTGTGTTGGGATTGCCTTATTCAATGATGATTTCCCCCCTATGTTTTAGGTAAGAATACGGGAAATACCTGTTCTTGACAAGTTGCAATATCTCCACTGCCTATTATCTTCAGTGCTTCCTATAGTTAAGCAGATCCATCAAGAACAATGCTTTGAAGTAGAGCTTGAACAAAGGCTGCGTGGTAAGATGCTTTTGATGATTTAGTGGCATCCAGAATTTAAACTTTCTGTATATGACTTTTTCCCTGTTCTGTGACTAATTGGGATATTAATTATCCAGGAACTGATATAGATCTTGTCCGGGCCAAATTGAATGCAGATGAGCAGATGTGCTGGTATATAAGAAAACTTATGCTCTGCTTAACCAGTTTCTGTCACTTTCTTCTTTACTTTGTATATGAAATGAAGTCAGGACCTTGGTCTTTATTTGTTTTAAAAACAAGTCTTGCAATTTGACGAGCCACAACACACGCTTCTTCATTTCAAGAATTGTTGTTCATTGTAATTTATTTGTCCTTTTGCAGCAATATATGTAGGATACCCATTATTGATTATCATCGGCATTGTGCAAATTGCTCGTATGATCTGTGCCTTCATTGCTGTCAAGATCTTCGAGGAGCATCTAAACATGGTGTTGAAAATGAAGTGGATGATAATCAGATTGATGGGAGAAGTCAAGACAATGAGACTCCATTAGAACCAGTGAGAGAACCACAAGTAAGACTAAAGTTATCAGATAAGTACCAAGGCTGGAAGGCAAACAATGATGGCAGTATTCCATGCCCTCCGAAGGAGCACGGTGGTTGTAATTACTCATCATTGAACCTAAGCCGTATTTTCAAGATGAATTGGGCAGCAAAACTTGTGAAAAATGTGGAGGAAATGGTCAGTGGCTGTAAGGTTTATGATGCTGGCACCCCACAGAAATCCAGGTTGAATGATTCCACACTCTGCCAGTATGCTCACAGAGAGGACAGTGATGATAATTTCTTATATTGCCCCTTATCTGAAGATGTAAAAGCTGATGGGATAAACAAGTTTAGAAAACACTGGGTTCGAGGTGAACCTGTTATTGTGAAGCAGGTATTTGACAGCTCATCCATATCAAGCTGGGATCCAATGGCTATTTGGAGGGGGATCCGGGAAACATCAGATGAGAAAAAGAAAGGTGAAAACAGAATGGTGAAGGCCATAGATTGCTTACACTGGTCTGAGGTGTGTTTTCCTTAACTTTTGCTTATATCAGGTGTATGGCTCTTCTTTCTTCTTAACGTCAGTAAATAATTTGATGTTGTGTTAATCTCTTTGATTGTCTTGACAAGTGGTTTTCTGTGTGGCAGGTTGATATTGATCTTGATCAGTTTATCCGAGGATACTCAGAAGGACGAATCAGGGAAAATGGTTCACCAGAGATGTTGAAGTTGAAGGATTGGCCTTCCCCCAGTGCTTCTGAAGAGTTCTTATTATACCAGAGACCTGAATCTATCAGTAAACTGCCTTTCCTCGAATTTATCCATTCAAGGGTGGGTGTTCTAAATGTTGCTGCAAAGTTGCCTCATTACTCTTTGCAGAATGATGTAGGACCCAAGATTTGTATATCTTATGGGAGCCATGAGGATCTCGGTGTGGGTGATTCTGTAATCAAACTTCATTTCAAAACGCGTGACATGGTAAGTTTTATTTGTTATTAAATAGGTATTGTAACACTTCAACTTGCATGGTACTGCTGTTCCTTCTTGAAATTCATATTGGAGATTTAAAATCTGGCTCCTCTTTTGTAATTTAGCATTTATGGTATTCAAGCTTTGAATTAAAATATTGCATGCGAGGTGTCTTTAGAACAGATATCTTCTTAATCTCATTGATATCCTAAATTCAATATATATGGTTCACAAATAAATTATTTGTATTTCTAACATTTTTTCGAAGCAATTATTTTACAAATTCAGCTGGCTTTCAGTGCCCAAGTGCTGCTGTGGCCATGCCTTGTATAGAGAGCCCACATGGATTATTTAGTGGTTGTTTGTTATATTCTCTGCAATTTCACTTGTCCAAGGTGACAGGAATTAATATGGATTGACATTGCTGAGGCACATGCAGGTGTATCTATTGGTACATACATGCGAAGCAAAGACAAAAGGTAGCCAGGAGAGTAGCTCAATTGACCCAGAAAAAAGCTTGGATGATGGAAGGTTGCCTGATATATCACTCGATGGGCATGATATACAAGATGAAGTGAAGACAGCTGCAGATAAGGATGAGAAAATGGAGGATCAAGAGGTTGCTAATACCACTAGTATTGAAGAGATTGACAGAATTGAAGATCATGGGGCTGAAAGAACCACAGGTGTTCAAGAGGTTGAAAGAATGGAAACCACCAGAGTGGAAGAGGTTGAGGGAATGGAGGATCAGCAGTTTAAGAAAGATAGTGAAGATATCCCTGTAGAGGTTTGTCCAGGAGTTAGTTGGGATGTCTTTCGTCGGCAGGATATTCCAAAGTTAATTGATTATTTGAGAACATGCTATAAGGACCTTTGGAAGCCTGACAACATAGTGAATGATTTTGTAAGTTCACCTACTGAGCTTTGGAAATCTACCTTATATTTTAGTTAAGCCAAATGGCTTCTGTAACTTGCATGCTGCTGATCTTATTATTGGGATCTCAGGTCACAGATCCCCTTTATGACGGAACAGTTTTCCTAAATGCGTTTCATAAGAGACAATTGAAGGAAGAGTTTGGTGAGTAACATTAGCATTTCCTTAGTTTTTAAAATAGAACAGATTTAGGAGTCAGTTCTTTGATCTTCCTGCTTGTTTATGGTTTTTCTGTTAACATAGTGAGGCATCTGAGCTTCTAACCATTTTTTTTTGTCTTCATAGACCTTTCTACTGTTTATTTTGTTAATGTACGGTGTATCCGACTTTCCTCCTTGATTTGCATGTGTATTCATATGCTATTAATTAGTTCTCTCTGACTGTATTTGATCTTATCCCCTTTTGCATATCCCAAGAGACACCAGGAATACTGCTTTGGTGGGGAGTGCACTTAAATTGTATATTTCCTTTTTTATGCTTTCTTTATATGCATTTCTAAGATGAAAATTATTTTTCTCCTCAGGAGTTGAACCATGGTCATTTGAACAACATTTGGGGCAAGCTGTATTCGTCCCAGCTGGATGCCCTTTCCAAGCGAGGAATCTTCAGGTAAGCTTGTTGTGATTAATTAGATTTCAAAGTTGGATAAATACATGTCTCCAGAACTTCTAATTGTAAAGACAATGTTAAAACATTTAGACTACAATGATTTTTTTTTTTTAATTTGATTTTCAAATGGTTGAGATGTTAACTGATAGTGTGAATGTATGGTCTATGATTTTGCCCTAATTAGATCAAGTTTCATTAACACTATTTTTCTTGGAACCAGTATTGGTCTGTTTCCAAAGTCCAAAGTTGCAATAAATTCATCCTTATCCATTGAAACTCAAAAAGGAAAAAAAAGTTCTTCCTTGAGGAGATGATTTTAATTGTGGGTTCCAACTAATGTTGTTGCAATAGGGCTGCTTCTTTCCTCTACAAAGGAATGTTTTAGGCCCTCTTCAGGTTAGGGATATATTTATCATCGAACAATGTGATAAAAAGGGTGCTTTAGTAGTTTGGGGGAAAGGCACATGCTAGAAAAAACAACACCCGCCAACAGCCAGTAGTATAGTTGGTTTTCTTTCGTTCTTTCTTCCCCAATTTTTAAAGTCAAGTGTTGCTGATTTTCAAAATTTTATAAAACTAAAAGTTTCCTGAACCAAAGATATTTATATTTAGAGTGGTTTGAAAATTACTTGCTTGAATTAAGTAAAATTATGCATTATAATTGTTTCTTTTTTTCTTCTTGTAAATTTGCAGTCCAATGTTCAGTTGGGCCTTGATTTCTTATCTCCTGAAAGTCTGGGGGTGTCTGCTAGATTGGCAGAAGAAATTCGCTGTCTTCCAAATGACCATGAAGCAAAACTTCAAGTTTTGGAGGTCAGGCTCTGGAATCTTTCTTCAATAACATTCAATGCTTTTTTTTCCTTGAAATTCTTTCACTATTTTTTTTCTTGTTCTTTTGTAATCCAGCCACCAATTCTTTGGTTCTCCTGTCAGTGAATTTCTTAATCTTCTATTGGGTTTTCATACAGGTGGGTAAGATGTCACTCTATGCTGCTAGTTCAGCCATTAAAGAAGTCCAGAAATTGGTGCTTGATCCTAAGTAAGCAAAACAGCTTAAATTTTTATATTGCTTACTTATTGTCATTGTTTTGAAATTTCATATCTTTCTGAAGACAAATGAAAGTGAAATTACCATTTGTGGGTTGACATTTGGAGCAAGGTTTGAGACAAGACAGTGGAGTGTGCTCAAATTTTCCCTAATATTAATCTTACATGATTCTTGCTGTATTTTTCTGGAGTTTCTTGGACATTTATAGAATGGCTGCCTTCTCCCATCCTTCTCTCTTTACTTTGAACGTTAAGAATCATACAAGTTTTTTTGCAGACTTGGTGCTGAAATTGGATTCGAGGATCGCAATTTAACTGCAGCAGTTGCTGAGAACTTGGAGAAAGGTGCTAAGCCAAGACAGATAAGTTGTTCTTAAATTGGTGTACATTACTTGTAATTTATATATAGAAAAATTATTTTGTTTAGGTGGCCGACATGCTGCCAAAGGGAATTTAAATGCATAAATGTATTTGTATGTAATCTTAGTCATTATGATTAGTGCCTCAGTGTTTGACATATCATGGCAGTTGTAATATGCAAAGTTTGAGTGAAAGCTAACTAGTTTTAAGTCATTTCTGTTTGATTGATGTTGAATTGCAAGCTGTTCACTCTTTTCAATAAATGATCTTGAAATTCAAGTTCCTCTGGTCTTAGCGTTTTCCTCCTTTTCTTTACCGAACCAGCAGATGAATTCAGTATAAACAAAAGCTTTAACTTGTTGCAACAGTAATGTAGAATAGCCTGTGTACTTTTGAAGCCAATCGCACAAAGGATGACCTCATGTTCCTCTGTTAACACGTTTGATAATGCTCCAGGACTAGCTGCCTTGAAATGAATCTGCGATCCTATAGGAGTCTGTTTTCACAATTGGCCATGCTGATTCTGGTGTTTGTGCATTTAGGGTGTATAATCTACCATCACGAGCACAACGAACTGCTACTTTATGCCGCCAAAATGTGGGGCTCTCAACTCTGAATTCCAGCCTGTAGTAATTAACCTGCCTTGATAGAATCCTCTCGTAAACTTGATTCTGTCAAAGTTCCTTTCATGTCTGGGTGTGGTCCTGTGATTGTCCGAACAACAGCTTCTCCCACCTCCTCTGGCCCTCCAAATGCTTCAATCCTACACAGTCAAAGACGAATCTTCCTTGCACACTGATTGAGGTTATTGCTCGCTAGAAAGCATAATATGCGACCTCTAATTTTGAAAGCTTGGATATTAGCATCACTTATCTATAGGTTGAAACAGCCCAGAGGGGCCGGTGAAACAATGACACTAACATTGACTTCACCTCATGAACCTGGGGGCCCAACCGGTTCATTCACATTCTTGCGCTGACAATCACCAGATTTCCCACTAATCAGTGGAGGTGGATCAAATGATCTCTCTCATATTCTCGTTTCCTCAGCTGCTCGATAAGTAGCCTTTGATCTCCAACCTAAGTTTCTGGGTATATGAATTACGTTAAAAAAATCATTCATAGTGTTAGAAGAACACATCAATCTTACAGGTAAGCGAGAAATCATGTTAAACAAAAAAGCTTCAGTGATAAATTCATATAACAGAACCTCCCAACCAAATCCTTCATTTTTTTCGATCCATCGGTTATACCCTCCAATTGATAAAGCAAAGCAAGAGTTCGACCACTTTGCGGCAATGATGATCCGAGAAGAAAACTTGTAATCCCACCAAAATTTGCACGAACTGCTACCAGAGAAGCTGAACCAACACCAACTAGTAGCGGCCTCTGAGATGTCAATGCCAAAGGTGTAAATTGGCTGGAGGCCTAGGCACCCCTCGAAAACACTCTCTTTCCTATCCCCAGATGTTCGAGTCATGTAAATCTTGAGGATGGAGATCTTTTTGCATGCTAGAAAGTAACGCTCCAATGCCATTGTCTATGCTTTTCCAGCTGTGCAGCACCGTAGCTAGCTCATTAACTTTTAAGGTTGTTCCCATCACCTTTTTGGACGTACCAGGTATTGTTTGATTGGGAGTAGTGCAAGTTGAGGCTTGGAGAGAGTGGGAGACGAAGGAGGACTTGCCCGTTGACAGTGATGATGCCATCAAATTTTTGGTGGTTTCCATTTTACATGCTTACAAGGAAATACTCCAGAGCCATACAAATTTCCCGGTCCAGCCTCTGATGTGTGGAAAATGCTATGGAGTATGGACCTGTGGTGGCGCGCTGGTCCATGCATAAAGTATACCTCTTCTGGTCATGGAAAAAAGCTGAAACCCTTTTGTGGGCTCCCTTAATTTGAATATTTGATGGTCTAAAAGTTGATCTGGGCTCCCACTCCAGTTCTGCTGACCTTTTCAACTATCCAATTGGATTGGATGCCTTACCTTCGAGGATTTGACTAAAATCACCACCTTTTTATATACACATCTATAGTTTTTTTAGCCATTGGATTTCATTTTTTTTTCTTGCTAACAGCTTGAGTTTCAAATCTAATGGCTAAAAATAAACAAATTCTACACTTTTGACTCTGTGATTCCTAAATCCAAAAAAGAATGTGTATATGAAAATGTGATGAACAGGTAATTGGGGATTTCAGAGGCCAATATATTAGTGGGTGTCTACAGCTCAATTTTCAGAACCGAACAAAAATTTTCTTATTCTTCTAGCTAGACGTCCATGATTAGACCAATTCATATCTATTTTTGTTAGGAGCACCTACCTACTATACCTTGTTAATATAATAATGTTTAGAGTATAAATATAATAATTAGGCCAGGCATTAATTTCAGTAACCTACAGAATTCACAGGATAAATAAGAGTTTTGGAAAGAAAATCTATTTGATCTTCTACTCATATCAAAGTTGCTAATGTTGGGCCAAAAATCCTCAACACCTTGCTTGCTCTTTAGCGAAACACTTGAGGTTCTTCCCTTGCTTGAAGCAGTAACTTGAAGAGAGAGAGAGAGCTAATTAAAGAAGTGAAGATAGAAATCGTTACAAGTAGTACCTAGATGTAGCCTGTAGGAGAAAAAGAAATTTTGTATATTCTTTTTCAAACATCCCACATGGGTTTCTTTAGTGCTGTTGCTTGCTCAAAGTGGTTCAGCCCTTGCATTCTTGGATGACTAATTCCTCTAGTAAACTCCATTTCTTGATGATTATGCTGTTGATGCAGATTCCTTTGTCTAGATCCTCCCAACCCCAAGAAATCAACAGTCATTACATCCCCAGTACTAAATCTTGATAAACCACTTGGATTAGCTCCACTTGTTGGACTACTTAAACCAGGATTTGAATTTGCACCTTGAAAAACATTCTCATTGTTGCTACTAGCATGCTCCATAGTCTTAAATAATGAATTGTTTTGATCTAAAACTGCACTGAAAATCCCCATGTCATTCAATACTGAGTTCTCAACCCCACCATTCGCACTGAAAAACTGGTTAGCATATCCATCGTCACCACCTATCACATGAGATTGGTCATTTTGGGTATGCATTGTACCAAAAGTTGGGGGTGCCATGCTTGTGACAAAGCTCTTTTGCATCATGGGAGAGCTCACATTATTACTACTTGCAGTCGCACCCATCTGAGCTGCTTTTTGCAACAATGCTGTCGCTGACATTGATGCCGAGCCAGATAAATTATGAAGGCCGTTTCCTTCAAAGATTGTTGATGAATTTGCATTCAACTGAAGGGATGGTGACATGCTTCTTGAACCACCAAAAAGGCCCGTGGTGCCATTTGAAAACATGCTTCCCGATGAGGGTTTAGGTGGTGTCGGCATGAGTTCTTGAGGTAATGACAGTGGGTTCTTAGCGTCTAGATGGTTAAAACTAGACATCATGGTGGATTGGTTTGGATTATTGTTGATGGCCATGGAGGGTATGAGGTTGGAGACTTGGCCTTGTAAGTTTGGTTCCATGTTGGGCATCAATCCTTGATTTGCTTTGGTATTTTCTTCAGCTAGGGCATCGCAGAAAGCCCTATGAGTAATGAAACTATCCCTCCTGCATGGTAAAACAACCAGACCCTATTAAGTCAAGCCTCGCTATCAGTACTAAAAAAGAAACCAAGTATTTTTACATATGAAATTAATTGCTGTGCGAGAGAGACTCTATGGTCATGCAAATATTGAATTAGTCTTTTAAATATATTAATACGATCATGGCAACTACATTTATGATAAATAATTAAGCCGAACGAGAGCTTAATTTAAGGTATGATTAAGACTTTAGGGTGAAATAATGATTTCATAATTGCATATATATAGTCAAACAAAGACTTCAAGCAAAGCTAGGAGTGTTGTCAAGCCATAGCAACTAAATTCATATATAAAACAATGTGGACCCATATGATGACCAATCAATGTGCTAAACCAAGAGACCATTAATTAACCAATGTTGTAATCCTTAATTATTCATGCACAGGTAAGTACTGGTGTATGAGTCTCTGACTAATTCGTTATTTTGGCAATTAATTAAGATTAAGTAAGGAATTAGTGATCAATGCAAAGTTTATAAACCTGGAGAATATGGTGCCACAATCACATTTGTATTCCTTAGTGCCACAAGTCTTTACATGAGCTTTCCAATCCGACTGCACTGCATATTTCTTTGAGCATTTATCGCATTTCCACTTCTTTTCTCCATGTTTTCGACAAAAATGCTTCTTAATCCCTGTAAGATCGCCTAATGCTCGAGCCGGATTGTGATGGACACATGAAGGTTCTGGACAAACATAAACCCTTTTTCGGATTTCAGCAGTTGTTCTTTGCTTTAGCTTCCATGGTAGATTATGGCCTCGCCGATGCAATTGAAGATTCTGGTCCCTTTGGAATCCTTTGTTGCAAATCTCACATACAAATCGATTTGTAGCCATAAGAGTGTTTGGTGATAGAGCAATAACTTCAGCACTGGGATCTGCCGCATATTTCATGTTCGAAAAAAAAAAAAAAAACTGTTAGGCCAATTTTACATGAATTTCCTTCGGATATATACTCCAAGTTCTTGATGAAAATATTTTTACCAAATGAATAATTAGAAGAAGGATAGTATTTTCAACAAACTAATTGAATTAACTTAAGCATAATTATTGCTCATATCGTGTTTTTCACTAGTGCTATGGTTAATCCAATCCTAACAGGCACAAAAAGGGGAGCTAGCAGGTTTCTTGGCACACTGCATACGATGATTAACCTATGTATTTTTTGGTTAGATTCTTGATTCTTGGACAACATTACAGATAAGACAATCATAAAACATGAGAAATTAACTGCAAGAAACATGAGTGCAGCAAAACCAAGTGAGATAAAGAGTGATGAAACCAAAGATATTCCATGAAGGAATATATGCTTGCCCTTGTCTGAAACAGTTAAAAATAAACAAGACAGGAAAGGGAGGTAGCTAGGCAAACCAACAGTCCAATGCAATGATTGAGATCCTAGCCAATAATTGAACCCCATCAACCACTTATACACACCAATAATTCTCCATTTTTTTGTAAGCCAAATAGCCATAAAAAAAACCCTCTCTCCCCACCACCAAGATAAGAAAAAACCAATAAAGAAAACCTAAAAAGAAAGGGAAAAGACCATTTTTTGTGTGGATCTCTTGTGAGGAGCTGAATCTGCAATAAGCCACTCAGTTTCCCTTTTTGTTATCATCCAAAAAGATAAATAAAAAGTAGCTATGAACTATAAAAAACAATCTCATATATAGTACAAAAACAACAAAAAACAACAACAACAAGTCTCCAATGCTCTGAGAACTCATCAGATCATCAAGACTGCTATAGTACAAGACAGCAAAAGTTAACCAAGAACAAAGTTAAAACTAAGAGATTCAAAATCAAGAAACAAAACATATTATCTTCTTTAAATTAATCATCTCTAACTACTTCAAGGAAATAATATATGGTTGAGGTGAATACACACCTGGATTTCCTGGGAGATTTCTTTTCCTCTTGAGCGGAGGTTGTTGAGTGATTGTGGAGCCATTGCTGTTAGCAGCAGCAGCAGCAGCACTTGAGTTCAAGTGAACTTCATCTCCACCAGTACCCCCAGAAGAGAAGCTGCCAGTGCCATCACCTGTGGTATTTGACATTGAAGTGGAGAGAAATACGATAAGAAGTAGTAGGATTTTTATTGAAGATTTAACCCTTTTTGTCTTTCTTTCTCTTTTGCTCACCAAACTTTCTTGTTTTCTTTCTCTCTTACAACTTCCTTGTTTAGGTAGAAGATGTGTTGTTTAGCGCTTAAAACAAAACAAAAACAAAAACATGGAAGTTGGGGATTTGTTTGTAACTTAGAGGAAGACAAAAACCAGGAAATTCTCCTTCATTTCTGGTAAAAAAGAAGAGATAGTGATCAGCCTTTGTCACTAGGAGAGAACATAAGAAGGATCAGGTCATCTTTGGAGGCATCTTATAAATATATATTAATATTTTTTTTTGAAATACTATTTCTCTTGCCCCTGGTTTTGTTGAGTATTAAGGTATTGCCCTTGCTTTCAAGATTTAAATCTTATATACAAGATCAAGTCAAACACATCCACAGAAATATTATTCTTTTCTAGCTACTATTCTTCCTCGATGGATGAGTATACTATGGGACAAATATCTATTCCTTGAAGCTTTTTTTTTTTTTAATTTCTTAATTAGATATGTGAATGGAATTTTATTTTAATTTCTTAATTAGATATGTGAGTGGATTTTTTTTTAATTCTTTATATTATAATACCATGTTTCATAAATAGATTTATATCAAACTTATATAAAGTGACAAATGAAAGGAATGGATAGCTAGATAGATTTAACGCAATGAGTGCAATTAAAGTTTTAATGTACTTAATTATTCAGAATAATCAACATGGTAAGAAGTATTTTAAGTCTGTATTTCTCATGCATATTACCATGTTAAGTTTAATTCTAAAATATTTTACAAAAAATAAATTTTATGTGAAATAAAATAGTCTAAATACGAATCAAACTACTTAAAAATCCATTAAAAATAAACTTAAAATAAATTTTAGGAGGGAAATGCAATTCTTCCAATTTTTCGAAACCGCACGTAATGTTTTTATTTATTTATTAAAAAATAGAATTCCATGATTCAAAAAAGGCTATTTAATTATGTAACATTTAGATACTGATAAGTGCTAAAAATGTCTATTTTATGCTATATTATTTTAAATTTGAATTCACAGAAAGGTTATGAGAAATATATTTTATTAATATATTAGTTTGAATATATATAGATCATATGCTCGAAACGTGATCAAAATTAATTTTAACATGCAAAATATAAATGACCTGAGATTAAAAACCAATTTAAACATATTAAACGTTAATATATAAAAAAAACTGCTTATATTGTATAATCAGAGATTAATTAGTTTCTGAAATTCTTATCAATCTCGGGGGCAATTAAGGTATTTTGAGGTGTCCATGTCCCCCTAACTAATTTATTTTTGGACATCATTACGGCTTCCGATTGAAACCTTGTCTGCTTGTGTTGATATTTCTCTGAAAGTAATTTTGTTCCGAAAATGCCATTCCATGCATTGAAAACAACAGAAAAGCCACTATGGAAGTAGCCGCCAAGAGCAGTGAAATCACCAAAGTAGCCTCGTCCGTCACGGGTGGGCAACAGGCACTGATCAAAATCCTTCTCGAAAAGGACCCAACAACGATTCAAAAAATTCTCCTCCTTCACGTGCATGGGTACTTAGATGATGTTTCTTGCAAAAGTAAGGGTAAATTTTGTCCAAGAAAATGTCTTTATCAAGAGGATGATGGGATGGTGAGACGTGCCTCATATGGCTTGGAAATTCAGACGGGTAATTAATTAAGGGAGATTTTATTAATTAGAGAGAGAGAGAAAGGGTGTTTATTAAAAAGTCATCAAAATTACTATAATTAATAATGCTTGCAGGGAAAGTATTTTGATAACGAACCTCCACGATGATGATGATGATGATGATTAATGGTTTTGCTTCCAAAATATTGTGAGATTTTGATTCGTGCGTGAACTTAAACTTCATAGCTATATATTACCCTAGATTCATCCGATCGATGAATTAATTAGTTTAAAAAACTCATAATTTAAAATTTAATTACTAAAATTTTAGCAACCTAGTTGATTTTATTAAATTTAACTAGTTAACCCTAATAATTTTTTAAAAATTAATGATACTATTTTAATAAAAATAATTGCTTCAATTTAATTTAATAATTTTCAGTTGACTCGGTGACCTTATGACAAGATTTTTTTTAGTTAATCCCTGAACTAAATCTAAATATTATCCTTAAGCTAGTTGCAACTTATTTAGATTTAACTAGTTTAATTTATTAATGTTATCTCTTGAGTTTAGT
>Ga0307515_10011551_pt1 | contig 16751 bp, 16 predicted proteins | sample 17_EM_MG_FD_194513 | JGI IMG/M metagenome (GOLD analysis project Ga0307515, IMG submission 194513) | Populus trichocarpa ectomycorrhiza microbial communities from riparian zone in the Pacific Northwest, United States - 17_EM | ecosystem: Host-associated > Plants > Roots > Unclassified | place... | reverse complement strand
CACGCCCAGGGATTCAATGTCGTGTTGAACACTTAACATGCTATGTACGTCCACCTTTCTTTTAAACTGCCGGCTTGATTCATCAATATCATTTTCTCTTTTAGGCAAGCGAATAAGTCCCTGCTCGATCGCTTTTCTCGAAACAAGTAACTGCGGACCTTTCTCTGCCAACCTCGTACAGCAGTGTCTCGCACAGCAATCCCTTTCTCGCCCTCTCTCACAGACTTGATAGGCCATCCGGCCATCCTGGAGGTCGGAAGGCAGCACGGCGACAGGAGATCCTATATGACACAGGCAAATGTTTGCTACTCTATTTGAATACCATGTCGGGCGTTTCATTATTTAACATTTCGCCATGTCATACCTTCGCCCAGTCATTACTTTGCAGCCCTGTTTGTGCCTTCGCCCGCCGTGCCTCGGTTCACCACAGGGCCCTTAATTGTACTTCCTTCCCAAGATGCGACGGGCTACTCACACCTGGAACGTCAATGGTAATCCTCAGACCACTTTCGTTCCTCCTTGGCACTAGTCCTCCAAACACCAGGATGAAACCTCAATCCATAGTTTATACTGTCGTCTCAACCGCCTTCACAGCGACGAGCATCTACGCACCTCCTGACACGTCGGATTTGCGCTCTCGGGATCCCCCAAGCCTGGATGCGACACTCGCCCCAGGCTGGCGTGTTGCCGGACCGTGCATGGGATAAAATCGTGAGGTTCCTCCCACTGAGCAGCGTGCCATATATATACTAATAAAATACTCCTACACCCTACCTCCTATCAGCGTCATAGCCAAGCGTCAGCACTCCAGCCAACAAGTTGGTTGAACTTCGTGCCCTCCAACGCATATTCGACAATGCATACTTGCGCGTGATACTGGCTACGGTATCTTGGTACTCAAAATTTTTGATAAAAGTTCCTCCACTGGTACGTGACCAACTCGGACTGCGTTTCGTGAGAGACTGACCAACGACATAGTAGGCCTCTTGTATACTCTCCTCGCTGTGTTGTGTGCGTTATTGGCGTATTCAAGGTGCAGGAATTGGGCACGCTGGTTCTCAGATCAGGTAAAGGAGGGCTGTACGCCGGGATGGTAAGGAGGGTGGGGATTTGGGTGAAGCCTGTGTCGTATCAAGATGCATCGTCCTGTACGTGGTAAGGATAGGCCACCGAAGGTGAGGCTCGAGTTCAAAGGATAGCACCAGAAACTGCTAGCTCCTTTTAGACGGGAATGGGGGGACTTACATACATATGGGCGAATGCCTAGAGAAAAAGGTCGAAGCTGTATCAACCGGGCAGTATCAATCGCGGTGTAGTCTATGCGAAAAGAACTCTAGTATTCCAACAATAGTGGTTATGGAAGTAAAGGGATAACAGTGAAGCCCAATTTACCCTCGGTGTCATAGCTGTGGCTAGAATACTAATATTTGACTGTTGCTTCATCAAAATGATGACTTCCAACGCCCGCTAATGCGGGATCAGCGGACCTAGAAACCTTGCTTGGTATACTACGATGTACTGGAAGCGGATGTTTCCCCTCGATTGACCCGTGGCTTGCTTGCCTGAGCCAGACTCACAAGCCTGAACCCGGCCGTATTGTTTGATCCTATGAGTCAAGGCGGTATCGTAAATCACGTTTACGACAAATCCTCGACGTCGTTAGTGACGACGAGGAGGCCGAGGGTATCGCACTTGATGAGTATTTAAGCAAGCGGCCAAAATCGACAGGTTGTACGACGAACGTTCTTGCATGGTCCTTGCATGGCAATACCTAATAATGTGGATATGACAGGGAAAGGACCGAATATGGACCCTTGGAGGTTAGCAACGGCGACCTGGTAACCTCAGGAGCTCCATCCCAAGGTCCATTCGGGACGGTTTGTATGCATACTGAGGATCCATAATCCGGTATACGCGACTACAGGAAGATGCACTGGTCCCCTTTGATGCTGCTGGAGGGATCTTCATCCCAACAGACGAAGGTGGCTATAGTAGAGAAACTGACTAGTGGAGCCTTGGTGTCACGATATATGAGCTTGTGCACGGCGTTGCTCCATTCTTCGCCAAGGATATTCAGGAACCTATGACCGCATCATCCACCATCAAGTACGGGTATATTTCTCGGATATTCTAATCCTGCATCCTGATTTACTCACAGAGTTTCCTTAGATTCGATCCTTTGACGCCGGTCTCTTCTGCCTTTCGACAACCGCGCGGTCCAAGATCGGAAGGGCTTTGTCCACCACCCAAATGAAAGCTGTGTATTAAAAAATTAAAAAAATATGAGATACTTTCGATCTCACACACTCGAACGCGAATGTCACCAAAATCCACACTGCCGCATCCTCCGCTGCCCACTGCTCCCCTGGTATTTCTCATGTTCAAGGCTCCTCATGCCACTCAAACTTGAATACCTGAATCCTCCAAGACCCACCACACCCACTCGGATCCGTCGAGCCTTCTGGGCAAGCCGTCGCACAATCATGCGTAGGCTCGCTGGGAGGCTCGATTCCGCCCTTCCATCCCGTGCCACAAATACACTCGTCCCCATTCTCAACTCCAGCCCAGGTATACTTCTTGTTCACCCCATTTTCAGAATAGGTAGTATGCTCGCACCAAGACGTACAAAACGCGGGCGAGTTGACCGACAGGCTGAAAAGCCGATGCCTGTCCAGCACACGCGAGGCGCTATCGGCGCTGCATGCGCTGACGGTAGTCCATCCACCGGGCAACGGGAGCGCAAGGGGTGGAGAGCGTGTATAGATCTGCACACGGTCTCCCCGACCACACGCTAAATTCGAATTCCCCGGGCAGGGCGTGTCGCACTCGTGGACAAATGCACTCCTCGAAAGCACCTGGTTATAATCGTCGTCGAACCCACAGTAACACCCCCCCGCTGCCCCGCCAACCGCCGCGTATGTGTAGTGCGGGGGGTTATCCGTGGGCGCTGTGCTACAGTAGGTCGTACATGCTTCCGGCGTGTTGTATTGGATGTCACATTGCACATCATTGAGGTTCGAGGCGTCGTTGAGGACCATGCATGGCCCAGCAACACGCCAGCCTGTGGCGATTGGCGCGTTCAGGCTGGGGGGATTCCGAGAAATCAAACCCGACTTTTTAGGAAGTGCGTAGACGCTCGCTGCTGTGAAGGCTGTTGAGACGACAGTATGGACGATGGATTGGCGAATGCTAAGGAGAAATGAGAACGGTCTGGAGAGTATATGGACCTCCTGGCGCTACTCTTAACGTTCCAGGCCTGAGTAGTCCGTCGTGTCTGGGGAAGGAAGTACAATTAGGGGCCCTGCGGCGAACTGAGGCGCGGCGGACTAGGGCACAAGCAGGGCTAGAAATCATCTAAATAAGTTGTAACGATTGGATCGGACTAAGGACTAAGCCCTTTCCCATTTCTCGTCACCGAAAAGACCATCACGCCTCAACTCTTTGATATAGTCCTCTGGCAGTAACATCGAGTTTTCAGAGGATTTATTGGTCGTGAAACGGATATACCATACTGCTGCGACAAAATTGTCCAATATGGCAGGAGTAAGGAACAATGGGGTCTGTAGATGGTTCAGGAAAGTGTTAATGGAATAATGCAGGTTCACTCACCCGAGTGAGTATTTGCATCCCTTCCGGCCAGAGCGCATTGGCAACCAACCAAGTGCTTTGGAATGCGCAAATAAGTCTGGCTAGATGGCAACGCCTTGCTGTGCCCATCCTATTACCAGCCTTGGCAAGGAGAACTACCCCCGGTTTGGGATCAAAATTTGCTTCAGACCTCCTGCCAGGTAACTTCTCAAGGCTTTTGATTTCTGCGTCCTGGAGTGGTAGAAATGGAGTAGGAAGACGAGTAAAGAAATACTATCATATTGTTAGCGGTTCCCCATACAAAATAAGCGTGTAAACTCACTACTAGAAGACAAATGCTTGATGCTTTGGCCAAGTAATCAACAGCTCCTGGACCACCATTTCGCTGAGATGAGTCCCATAATGATTCTAACTGGAGTGCTGACTATGAACGGTGGAATGAGCGAGCATTGTATACAAGTACATATACAGGTACTTACTAGCTTGATGTCGTCGCGCTGTTGTTTATGTCCATCGCACATCGCTTTATACAAGGACTGCATATTCTTTTCGGCGGCTGAGCTCAATATCGTCTTAAATGCATTTAACACAGCCCGCTGTCCAATACTGGCGCCATCAAGCGCATCAGGAAGGGGGTAGCCAAATATCATTGTCGTTAGCCGCAAGGACGAAGAGAGTTCATAGCTGGTGTACCGGTATGGTTGTATCAAGGAAGTAAAACTTTCGTCTAGCCTTTCAGCGAAGGAGGCAGATTCCACCGATGCATCCACTGAGGATGAGACATTGCAGAGTTGCGACGATGTCACATTCAGAACCTGGGCAAGGTCGCTGACAGAGCGCCATGGGTATGACAATTTTCAGGTGCTAGTTAGGAGTAAGGATATGAGATTGCGTACCTTTGCACAGCGGAGAAGGTGGATACAATGTACCTCAGAGCAACAATGCATTTCCTATCGTGCTCTGCATGGTGCTACGACGTGCCATGGTCAGTGACTATTGGATGTAGGTCCACTGTACCAACCTCAGTCTGCGGTATGATTTCATTTTGAATGATATATTTCTGGTCATTTAATTGTTGAACTTTCTGCCGGTACGCAGAATCTGAGCAGGGTCAGCCAATGAATGTGGAGATTATTATATTATTTACCTGCACTGAGAAAGCTTGAAGTATCATGAGGCTGCGCATTTCCAGTCGTCCGGAGACGGGAAAAAACATTTGGTCGACGCTGGCTTTCTTTCTTCTTTGACGAATTCTAAGCGAGAAATAGCATCCGTGATCCACGCGTTTCTATATCGCTACTCACCTCCTCCCGTTCCTTAACAGCCAACCTTTCGGCGCTGGACTCCGCAGTTGCGACCTCGGCGGCTAGGGAGTGAGTTCGCCGTAACGACATTTTCACTCTAGTACCCCATTGGTCAAAATATTCGGTGCCCTCTTCCGTCCGGAATTCGTTTGATAGAGTCTTGTACGCCGCTTGTAATTTGTCGAGCCCCCGCCTTCTTTCTTCTATCTCTACAAGGGTATTTAGAACGCAAAATGTACCTCAAGGGGTTGCTGTTACCATCTATCAGGAGTTCGTGTGTCTTGTGAGCCAACTCTTGCAGCTGTCCATTGACTGGTTGGCCGGGAATCTGGAGTCCACTGAGGTTGTCGAAGCTACCCGGAACTATGATAGGTACATAGAGGGACCTGAAGTGATACTTACTATGTTGTCTCGATTTCAATTCTATAGGAGTAGTTAGGGACCGGAGAGATCATGTCACGAAATCGGAGGCTCGCACCGTCGTCGCCAAAAATGTACGAACGATCCAAGACGTTGTGATTCGGTAAATAGGACCTTGGCAGGGTTTGCTTCTGCATCCATCTTCGCAGTCTGGGTCAAAGACTGACACGTGCTTGCCGGCTGTCAAGTTCGGGGTACGTTCTGGCTGAGCCGGGGAACGTCGCGTAGGGTTATCTGGGTGATGGTATCAAGCAGGTGCCGAGCAGAGACCAAGATAGGCTGAGGTCTGACCTAGCGCGATCCAGGTATTTTATACATAACCTAGAATACTGTACACGTGTATACAATAAGTGAGACAGGAAGTATATCATATTATGATAGTACGATCGATGCGGCAGTGCCTTGAATACCGACCGGCAATCATCTCACCAGCCATCTTGCTGCCCAAGGACGGCATACACAAGAACAGGCGGTGAGGCCGGAGCGTGCCCGATTGCGTCATGGCGTAGTGTAAAGACAGCCCGTGGAGTATTTAACGGCACCCAGGTAATTCTCGGTGCCACGGCACATTCTTGGCAGGAAGACGAGCTGGTCTGGTTGGATTCGCCTGCGAGGTTCGGACGGTGATCATGAGTGGTGCGTGACTGTCTAGCGCTGCGCGGGTACAGACGTTGGCACTTAGGCGCTGCAGTTACGGTCGCAGTCGCCATTATAAATCGTCGCGCGGTCCAAGATCGGAAGGGCTTTGTCCACCACCCAAATGAAAGGTATGTACAGGTAGAAATTTCTATAATGCATACGCTCATAATGCATAAATCAGATAATGCATAGGTTTGGGCGTCGACGGAGTTCGTTCCTATCTAAATTGACTATTTTTGCATAACGAATACTGCATAGCCGTTTGGTGTATTTATGCGTTATCAGATTTTGAAACAAAGGAAAGCTGCGCTCATCGATCGGCTGAGATGCCGATCGATGAGGAAGATTTACACCTAAATCACACAGAAGTTGGGTATAGATTGCATAGGAGTGAGCTTCTGTGCTTTTTTGCATTGCCTTGGGATTGGACTGGGCAGTTTGATTCCCGCCATCGCGCGATCGCCATGCCAAAGGATGAATCGAAGCGCAAACGCCAGAAGCAGCCCATCAAAGGCTCCAAACGAGGCCCTAAACCTTTGCCAGGTCCATCGAAAGAGACCCCAAAGAGTTCTGCAAGACCAATTGGGGAGACAGCACGAAAAAACCTTACCCTCTTTGATTGGATGACCGTCTATGCATATGTGGATACTCTCCCTCGACCAATCAAGCAGGTGGGCGTGGTAGAATACTTTGCCACAAGGCTCGAGGGTCCATTAATTTTCACTCAATCCGCACTGTCACGCAAACTACAACACAGCTCAGAGATGGAAGCACGTGTACACTCAAATCGCAATGCATTGTCAAGCAAACGACCACGCATCGTCACAAGACCAGGCACACGGAGCAGAAGCAGGGGGTTGTCAATACAGGGATGCTTGTTGTGAAGCGAGCAGCATTCGAGGAGGCACGTACTTAGTGTCCCAGAAGATGAAAGGCTCACTGGACCAGGGTGGCTTCAATCATTCTGTCGGGCGTGAGTGAACCTTAAACTGGCCAAATTGCGGCTCACATTTTAGTAGGCATCAACTCAAGGAGATTAGAAGACATGGAGAAGCAGGATCAGTCAATACTGAGACCGTTGAAGAGGAACGAGCCCGTATAAGGGAACTCCTGGCCAGATTCCGGCCTGAAGACCGCTGGAACGTTGACGAATCAGCTCTCTTTGCATTTGCTCCACCTGATCGAGGACTGTGACAGAGGTTTTGGGCTTGTAGTCAACTTGAGACCATCAATTTCATGTAATACGTACCATATCTGATACTGCATAATTCTGATAATGCATAGGATTTGGCGTCGACGGACCGTATGCATTATAGAAATTTCTACTGTATTAAAAAAACATTAGATACGAGATACTTTCGATCTCACACACTCGAACGCGAATGTCACCAAAATCCATCCTGCCGCACCCTCCGCCGCCCAATGCTCCCCTGGTATTTCTCATGTTCAAGGCTCCCCATACCACTCAAACTTGAATACCTGAATCCTCCAAGACCCACCACACCCACTCGGATCCGTCGGGTTTTCCGGGCAAGGCGTCGCACAATCATACGTAGGCGCGCTGGGAGGCTCGATCCCGCCCTTCCATCCCGTGCCACAAATGCACTCGTCCCCATTCTCAACTCCAGCCCAGGTATACTTCTTGTTCACCCCATTTTCAGAATAGGTAGTATGCTCGCACCAGGACGTACAAAACGCGGGCGAGTTGACCGGCAGGCTGAAAAGCCGATGGCCTTCCAGCACACGCGAGGCGTTATCGACGCTGCACGCGCTGATGGTACTCCACCCACCGGGCAACGGGGATGGAGGGGGTGGAGAGCGTTTATAGATTATCTGCACACAGTCTCCCCGACCACACGCTAGATTCGAATTCCCCAGGCAGGGCGTATCGCACTCATGGACATATGCACTCCTCGCGAGGACCTGGTTATAATCGTCGTCGAACCCACAGTAACACCACCCGCTGCCCCGCCAACCGTCGCGTATGTTTAGTGCGGTGGGTTGTCCGTGGGCGCTGTGCTACAGTAGATCGTACATGCTTCCATCGTGTTGTATTGGATGTCCCATTGCACGACATTGAGGTTCAAGGCGTCGTTTAGGACCGTGCATGGCCCAGCCACACGTCAGCCTGTGGCGAGTGGCGCATTCAGGCCGGGAGGATCCCGAGAACGCAAATCCGACTTATTATGAAGTGTGTAGGCGCTCACTGCTGTGAAGGCGACTGAGACAACAGGGTAAACGATGGATCGGGGTTTCATCATATCCTGCTGTTGGAGGACTAGTGCTAAGGAGGAACGAGAGCGGTCCGCGGATTATATGGAGCTCCTAGCGCTACGCTTGACATTCCAGGTCTGAGTAGTCCGTCGCGTCTGGGGAAGGAAGTACAATTAAGGGCCTGTGGCGAACCGAGGCACGGCGGACTAAGGCACAAGTAAGGCTGTAAATCATCCAAATAAGTTGTAACGATTGGATCGAACTAAGGGATAAGCCCTTTTCATTCACCCGTCATACAAAAGACCAGCATGCCTCAACTCTTCGAGATAGTTCTCTGGCAGTAACATCGAATTTTCAGAGAGGTCGGTATACATTACTGCTGCGAGAAAATTGTCCACTATGGCAGGAGTAAGGAACAATGAGGTCTATAGATGGGTCAGGAAAGTGTTGATGGAATAGTACAGGCTCACTCACCCGAGTGAGAATTTGCATCCCTCCCGGCGGGAACGCACGAAACTTCTCCCATAAGGATTCATAGCCTCGCAATGTGCAGATAAGTCTGGCTAGATGGCAACGCTTTGCTGTGCTCATCCTATTACCAGCCTTGGCAAGGATAGTTGCCATATTGTGTTCATCCCGCCAAGTTAACTTAGCAAGCCTTTTGATTTCTGCGTCCTGGAGTGGTAGAAATGGCGTAGGAAGACGAGTAAAGAAATACTATCATATTGTTGGCGGTTTCCCATAGAAAATAAGCATGTAAACTCACTACTAGAAGACATTCGCTTGGTGCTTTGGCCAAGTAATCAACCGCTCCTGGACCACCATCTCGCTGAGATGCGTCCCATAATGATTCTAGTTGGAGTGCTGACTATGAACAGTGGCATGAGCGGGCATTGAATACAAGTACATATACAGGTACTTACTAGCTTGGTGTCGTCGCCCTGTTGCTCATGTCCAACGCACATCGCTCCATACAAGGACAGCATATTCTTATTGGCGGCTGAGCTCAATATCGTCTTAAATGCATTTAACACAGCCCGCTGTCCAATACTGGCGCCATCAAGCGTATCAGGAAGGGGGCAGCCAAATATCATTGTCGTTGGTCGCAAGGAGGAAGAGAGTTCATAGCTGGTGTATCGGTGTGGTTGTATCAGGAAGGTAAAACTTTCGTCCAGCTTTTCAGCGAAGGAGGCAGATTCCACCGATGCGTCCACAGAGGATGAGACATTGCAGAGTTGCGACGATGTCACATTCAGAACCTGCGCAAGGTCGCTGACAGAGCGCCATGGGTATGACAGTTGTCAGGTGCTAGTTAGGAGTAAGGATATGAGATTGCGTACCTTTGCACGGCAGAGAACGTGGATACAATGTACCTCAGAGCAACGACGCATTTCATATCGTGCTCTACATAGCGCTACGACGTGCCATGGTCAGTGACTATTGGATATAGGTCCAGTGTACCAACCTCAGTCTGCGGAACGATTTCATTCTGAATGGTATATTTCTCGTCATTCAATTGTTGAACTTTCTGCCGGTACGCAGAATCTGAGCAGGGTCAGCGAATGAATGTGGAGATTATTACATTATTTACCTGCGCTGAGAAAGCTTGGAGTATCATGGGGCTGCTCATTTCTAGTTGGTAGGATACGAGAGAGAACATTCGAGCGAGGCGGGCTTTCTTTCTTCGCTGATGAATTCTAAGCGAGAAATAGCATCTGTGATCCACGCGTTTCTATATCGCTACTCACCTCATTCCGTCTCTCAACAGCCAACCTTTTGGCACTGGACTCCGCAGTTGCGACCTCGGCAGCTAGGGAGAGAGTCCGCCGTAACGACATTTCCACTCTACTACCCCATTGGTCAAAATGGTCGGTGCCCTCTTCCGTCCAGAATTCGTTTGATAGAGTCTTGTACGCCGCATGCAATTTGTCGAGACCCCGCCTTCGTTCTTCTATCTCTACAAGGGTATTTAGAACACAATATGTACCTCAAGGGGTTGCTGTTACCATCCATGAGGAGTTCGTGTGTCTTGTGAGCCAACTCTTGCAGCTGTCCATTGACTGGTTGGTCGGCAATCTGGAGTCCGTTGAGGTTGTCGAGGCTACCCGGAGCTATGATAGGTACATAGAGGGACCTGATGTGATACTTACTATGTTGTCTCGATTTCGATTCTAAGGGAGTAGTTAGGGACCGGGGAGGTCATGTCACGAAATCGGAGGCCGTACCGTCGTCGCCAAAAGTGTACGAACGCTCCAAGACGTTGTGATTCGGTAAATAGGACCTTGGCAGGGTTTGTTTCTGAATCCATCGTCGCCGTCTGGGTCTAAGGTTGACGCGCGCTTGCCAACTGTCAAGTTCGGGGTTTTGGCTGAGCCGGGGCACGTCGCGTAGGGCTATCTGGGTGTTAAGCAGGGGTGTCAAGCAGGGTGTCAAGCAGAGACCAAGATCGGCTGATGTCTGACCTAGCACGATCCAGGTATTTTATACATAAACTAGAATACACGTGTATACAATAAGTGAGACGGGAAATATAATAGTACCCGACCGGCAATCATCTCACCAGCCATCTTGCTGCCCAAGGACGGTATACGGATGAGCAGGCGGTGAGGTTGGAACGTGCCCGATTGCGTCACGGCGTAACGTACAAACAGCCCGTGGACTATTTAACGGCACCCAGGTAATTCTCGATGCCACGTCACATTCTTGGCAGGAAGATGAGCTGGTCTGGTGGACCTGGGAGCCCACGCACAAGCTGTTTTGGATTCGTCTTCATGAGCGGTGCGTGACTATGTAGCGCTGCGCGGGCACAGACGTTAGCACTTCGGCGGTTGCAGTTGTGGTCGCAGTCGCCATTATAAATCGTCGCGCGGTCCAAGATCGGAAGGGCTTTGTCCACCACCCAAATGAAAGGTATGTATTAAAAAAACATTAGATACGAGATACTTTCGATCTCACACACTCGAACGCGAATGTCACCAAAATCCATCCTGCCGCACCCTCCGCCGCCCAATGCTCCCCTGGTATTTCTCATGTTCAAGGCTCCCCATGCCACTCAAACTTGAATACCTGAATCCTCCAAGACCCACCACACCCACTCGGGTCCGTCGAGCCTTCAGGGCAAGCCGTCGCACAATCATACGTAGGCGCGCTGGGAGGCTCGATCCCGCCCTTCCAACCCGTGCCACAAATGCACTCGTCCCCATTCTCAACTCCAGCCCAGGTATACTTCTTGTTCACCCCATTTTCAGAATAGGTAGTATGCTCGCACCGAGACGCACAAAACGTGGGCGAGTTGACCGACAGTCTGAAAAGCCGATGCCCTTCCAGCACACGCGAGGCGTTATCGACGCTACACGCGCTGATGGTACTCCACCCACCGGGCAACGGGGGCGTAGGGGGTGGAGAGCGTGTATAGATCTGCACACGGTCTCCCCGACCACACACTAGAGTGGAATTCCCCGGGCAGGGCGTGTCACGCTTGTGGACATATACACTCCTCACGACCACCTGGTCATAATCGTCGTTGAACCCACATAACACCCCTCCGCTGGCCAACCGCCGCGTATGTGTAGTGTGGTGAGTGGTCCTGGGCGCTGTGCTACAGTAGGTCGTACATGCCTCCAGCGTGTTGTATTAGATGTCCCATTGCACGTCATTGAGGCTCGAGGCGTCGTTGAGGACCATGCACGGCCCGGCGACACGCCAGCCTGTGGCGAGTGGCGCATTCAGGCTGGGAGGATTCCGAGAACGCAAATACGACTTGTTAGGAAGTGCGTAGACGCTCACTGCTGTTAAGGCGGTTGAGACGATAGCATAAACGATGGATTGGGGTTTCATTCTGGTGTTGGAGGACTAGGGCTAAGGAGGAACGAGGGCGGTCTGCGGATTATATGGAGCCCCTGGTGCTACTCTTGACATTCCAGGTCTGAGTAGTCCGTCGCGTCTGGGAAAGGAAGTACAATTAAGGGCCTGTGGCGAACCGAGGCACGGCGGACTAGGGCACAAGCAGGGCTGCAAATCATCTGAATAAGTTGTAACGATTATATCGAACTAAGGTATGAGGCCTTTCTATTCGCTCCTCATCGAAAAAGACCAGCATGCCTCAACTCTTCGATATAGTCCTCAGGCAGTAACATCGAATTTTCAGAGGGTTCGGTACTCAGTACTGCCGCGACAAAATTTTCCACTATGGCAGGAGTAAGGAACAACGAGGTCTGTAGATGGGTCGGGAAAGTGTTAATGGAATAGTACAGGTTCACTCACCCGAGTGAGAATTTGCATCCCTTCCGGCTGGAGCTCGCCCTGTAACACCCAAAACCATTGATGGTGTCGGACTGTGTAGATCAGTCTGGCTAGATGGCAACGCCTTGCTGTGCCCATCCTATTAATAGCCTTGGCAAGGAGAACTACCCCCGGTTTATAATCAAAATTTGCTTCCGACGTCCGGCCAGGTAACTTATCAAGCCTTTTGATTTCTGCGTCCTGGAGTGGTAGAAATGGCGTAGGAAGACGAGTAAAGAAATGCTATCATATTGTTGGCGGTTCCCCATACGAAATAAGCCTGTAAACTCACTACTAGAAGACAATTGCTCGGTGCTTTAGCCAAGTAATTAACAGCTCCTGGACCACCATCTCGCTGAGATGAGTCCCATAATGATTCTAGTTGGAGTGCTGACTATGAACGGTGGCATGAGCGAGCATTGTATACAAGTACTTATACAGGCACTTACTAGCTTGATGTCGTCGCCCTGTTGTTTATGTCCATCGCACATGGCTCCATACAAGGCGTTCCGACTCTTTTCAGCGGCTGAGCTCAATATCATCTCAAATGCATGAACAACGACCCGCTGTCCAATACTGGTGCCATGGAGCTCATCGGGAAGAGGGCAGCCAAATATCATTGTCGTTGGCCGCAAGGAGGAAGAGATTTCATAGCTGGTGTATCGGTATGGTTGTATCAAGGAAGTAAAACCTTCGTCCAGCTTTTCAGCGAAGGAGGCAGATTCCACCGATGCGTCCACGGAAGATGAGACGTTACAGAGTTGCGACGATGTCACATTCAGAACCTGCGCAAGGTCGCTGACAGAGCGCCATGGGTATGACGGTTTTCAGGTGCTAGTTAGGAGTAAGGATATGAGATTGCGTACCTTTGCACAGCGGAGAACGTGGATACAATGTACCTCAGAGCAACGACGCATTTCATATCGTGCTCTACATAGCGCTACGACGTGCCATGGTCAGTGACTATTGGATATATCTCCAGTGTACCAACCTCTGTCTGCGGTATGATTTCATTTTGAATGATATATTTCTCGTCATTTAATTGTTGGACCTTCTGCCGGTACGTAGAATCTGAGCAGGGTCAGCGAATGAATGTGGAGATTATTACATTATTACCTGCACTGAGAAAGCTTGGAGTATCATGGGGCTGCTCATTTCTAGTTGTTAGGATACGAGAGAAAATATTCGAGCCAGGCGGGGTTGCTTTCTTCGCTGATGAATTCTAAGCGGGAAATAGCATCCGTGATCCATGCGTTTCTATATCGCTACTCACCTCCTCCCGTTCCTCAACAGCCAACCTTTCGGCGCTGGACTCCGCAGTTGCGACCTCGGCAGCCAGGGAGTGAGTTCGCCGTAACGATATTTCCACTCTAGTACCCCATTGGTCAAAATGGTCGGGGCCCTCTTCCGTCCAGAATTCGTTTGATAGGCTCTTGTACGCCGCATGTAATTTTTCGAGCCCCCGTCTTCGTTCTTCTATCTCTACAAGGGTATTTAGAATATAAAATGTACCTCAAGGGGTTGCTGTTACCATCCATCAGGAGTTCGCGTGTTTTGTGAGCCAACTCTTGCAGCTGTCCATTGACCGGTTGGTCGGGAGTCTGAAGTCCACTGAGGTTGTCGAGGCTACCGGGGACTATGATAGGCACATAGAGGGACCCGATGTGATACTTACTATGTGGTCTCGATTTCGATTCTATGGGAGTAGTTAGGAACTGGAGAGATCATATCACGAAATCGGAGGCCCGTCCGTCGTCGCCAAAAGTGTACGAAGGCTCCAAGACGTTGTGATTCGGTAAATAGGACCTTGGCAGGGTTTGCTTCTGAAACCATCTCCGCAGTCTGGGTCAAAGGCTGACACGTGCTTGCCGGCTGTCAAGTTCGGGGTTCTGGCTAAGCCGGGGCACGTCGCGTAGGGCTATCTGGGTGAGGGTATCAAGCAGGGTGCCGAGCAGAGACCAAGATCGGCTGAGGTCTGGCCTAGCGCGACCCAGGTATTTTATACATAACCTAGAATACTGTACACGTGTATACAATAAGTGAGACAGGAAGTATATCATATTATGATAGTACGATCGATGCGGCAGTGCCTTGAATACCGACCGGCAATCATCTCACCAGCCATCTTGCTCCCCAAGGACGGCATGCACATGAACAGGCGGTGAGGCCGGAGCGTGCCCGATTGCGTCATGGCGTAGTGTAAAGACAGCCCGTGGAGTATTTAACGGCACCCAGGTAATTCTCGATGCCACGGCACATTCTTGGCAGGAAGACGAGCTGGTCTGGTTGGATTCGCCTGCGAGGTTCGGACGGTGATCATGAGTGGTGCGTGACTGTCTAGCGCTGCGCGGGCACAGACGGTAGCACTTCGGCGGTTGCAGTTGCGGTCGCAGTCGCCATTATAAATCGTCGCGCGGTCCAAGATCGGAAAGGCTTTGTCCACCACCCAAATGAAAGGTGTGTATTAAAAAAAATTAGATACGAGATACTTTCGATCTCACACACTCGAATGCGAATGTCACCAAAATCCATGCTGCCGCACCCTCCGCCGCCCAATGTTCCCCTGGTATTTCTCAATTTCAAGGCTCCCCATACCACTCAAACTTGAATACCTGAATCCTCCAAGACCCACCACACCCACTCGGATCCGTCGGATTTTCCGGGCAAGGCGTCGCACAATCATACGTAGGCGCGCTGGGAGGCTCGATCCCGCCCTTCCATCCCGTGCCACAAATGCACTCGTCCCCATTCTCAACTCCAGCCCAGGTATACTTCTTGTTCACCCCATTTTCAGAATAGGTAGTATGCTCGCACCAGGACGTACAAAACGCGGGCGAGTTGACCGGCAGGCTGAAAAGCCGATGGCCTTCCAGCACACGCGAGGCGTTATCGACGCTGCACGCGCTGACGGTAGTCCACCCACCGGGCAACGGGGGCGTAGGGGGTGGAGAGCGTGTATAGATCTGCACACGATCTCCCCGACCACACGCTAGATTCGAATTCCCCGGGCAGGGCGTGTCGCACTCGTGGACATACGCACTCCTCGCGAGCACCTGGTTATAATCGTCGTCGAACCCACAGTAACACCCCCCCGCTGCCCCGCCAACCGCCGCGTAGGTGTAGTGTGGTGGGTTGTCCGTGGGCGCTGTGCTACAATAGGTCGTACATGCTTCCGGCGTGTTGTATTGGATGTCCCATTGCACACCATTGAGGTTTGAGGCGTCGTTTAGGACCATGCACGGTCCAGCAACACGCCAGCCTGGGGTGAGTGGCGCATTCAGGCTGGGGGGGTTCCGAGAGATCAAATCCGACTTGTTAGGAAGTGCGTGGACGCTCGCTGCTGTGAAGGCGGTTGAAACGACAGTATAAACGATGGATCGGGGTTTCATTCTGGTGTTGGAGGATGAGTGCGAAGGAGAAACGAGAGCAGTCTGGGTATTATATGGACCTCCTGGAACTACCCTTGGCGTTCCAGGTCTGAGTAGTCCATCGCACTTGGGGAAGGAAATACAATAAGGGGCCCTGTGGCGAACCGAGGCACGGCGGACTAGGGCACAAGCAGGGCTGTAAATTATACAAACAAGCTGTAATGACGAGGTCAAGCTAAGGTATGATATGACGAAGACAGGTGAAATGCTAAATGCCGAATGTTTCATGTACCCCCGACATGACTACGGTAGTCAAACAGTGCAGCGAATATTTGCTGTGGCACATAGGAGCTTCAAGATCTCCTTCCACTTGCTATTCGACATGCTGCCTTCCGACCTTCGAGATGGCCGAATGGTCTATCAAGTCTGCGAGAGAAGGTGGGAAAGGGACTGCTGCGCGAGACATTGCTGTACGAGGTTGGCAGAAAGGTCCCCGGTTAATGGTTTCGAGAAAAGCGAGCGGGTGCCGACTTATTGGCTTGCCTAGAAGAGAAAATGATATTGATGAATCAAGCTGACAGTTTAAAAGCAACGTACTCACGTTTCTCATAACATGTCAAGGGTTTCGACACCGCATTGAATCCTCGGACGTGAAACGATTTCGTACAGTCGATGGAGGCGGATGAGGCGGATGACAGCAGTAGCGTAAAGACCGCCCGCAGATTGTTTAACGGCGCCCAGGTAATTCTCGATGTCACGGCACGTTCTTGGCTCTTGGCAGGAGGAGGAGTTGGTTCGGTGGACTTGCTTGGCACTGATAGAAGTATATGTGGCGATTTCCGCCTCAGTGAAATCACCACAAAAATCGCCCCAAATTTGTGGTGATTTCCTCTTCAAGTTGCCTAGTAGGAGCATGAGGTGAATTTTACTAGCAAAT
>Ga0307515_10011550_pt1 | contig 16752 bp, 16 predicted proteins | sample 17_EM_MG_FD_194513 | JGI IMG/M metagenome (GOLD analysis project Ga0307515, IMG submission 194513) | Populus trichocarpa ectomycorrhiza microbial communities from riparian zone in the Pacific Northwest, United States - 17_EM | ecosystem: Host-associated > Plants > Roots > Unclassified | place... | reverse complement strand
TCCCATTGCATTGCAATCCCGATGCAAGCGTGTACCCAATGAACCCATTCCGACGTATGGTCACAGTTGGCCACAACGCCAGGGTGTTTGTTTAGACTAGGAGACCGACAGAGCGAGAAGAAACGGCAATCGGAGGGCGATATGCAACGCAACGCGTGGTATTGACGCCGGGCGCGGAGTAATCCGCCACCGGGGTGTCTCTGACGGCTCTGACGGAGCGCGTCCACTCTGACGGAGCCATTCCGCCCTGACGGAGATGTTTTTTGCTGATGTACACGGTAAGCCTACAGTAGTATTTCTACCTTACCCCTTTACTTCGGTGTGCTAACTGAGTACTGTCAGGGTGATAGCGAGAGTGTTTGTGCAAGACATGGTGTAATCAAGTATGCTAGATCTGCGCTATGGATCGTTTGGCAGAGGCTACTTGTGCATTCACACTGTCTGGTCAGAACTCACGGTCAGTTGTCAGAGTAGTCGCCGTGATCTTCTCAGAGGCTCCACATGCTGTCGCCCTGGTCTCGTCAGAGCCCATTGTCAGCTTTCAGAGTCCGCACACATAGTCGCCGTGATCTTTTCAGTGGCTTCTCATGCTATCGCCCTGGTCTTGTCAGAGCCCACAGTCAGTTGTCAGAGTCCGCACGTATGGTCGCTGTGATCTTATCAGAGCTTTCTCAGGCTATCACCGTGGTCTTGTCAGAGCCCACCGTCAGTTGTGAGAGTCCACACACATAGTTGCCGTAATCCTGTCAGAGGCTTCTCATGCTATCGCCCTGATGTTGTCCAAGCCCACCATCAGCTGTCAGAGTCCGCACGTATACTCGTCGTGATCTTTGTCAGGACTCACTGTTTCTTATCAGAATCTAGACAAGTGTTCTACCAATTGCCATTCCAATCATGATTTTTGAACTATTTACGTGTGGAATGAAATTAGTCAGTTTTCAATCAATTGTATTCCCATAATAAACCATCAAACTAATATATACTATGTACATGAGCAGCTACATGTCCTCATCATCGATTACCATCTGCGGATCCCAGCGTGTCGCACCAGGTACTTTCCGATCTCGACCATTGATTGCATTGATCCTGTCCATATGTATAGCCAAGATCTTTTTTTGTGTCTCTGGTGGGAAACTTTCCCATTGTTCGAATAGATCACTATATGTACCTACTAAAATGTCAGATACGTGTGTCCAAAATGGTGTTCTGCATACTCTTGTATTTATCCGCTTCAAATACCACGTGGAGGAAACTGCCACCAGCCCAGTTGTCCAAGGAATGCTTTACTGCAGTTGTAGCAAGTAACAAACACTGTGATGTCACCTCATCGGTGAAGTTGGACGTATATGTCGGTCCCGTGAGTATACGCTTTGAGATCTCGAAGAAGGTTGTTGCCATCACCCCCGATAGCGAACGATGCAGAAACATCTTTTTCGGTATCTAAGTTGATTGTCAGGACATTAATAGAATCAATGGTGTTCAGTCATACTTCACTCTCACAGTCTGAATGATGATACTGGTATGTGCAAGGAGAGAATAGCCTCGTTGCTAGCTGTTGGCGGTCATCGTTCGAAGGGGCCCAAAAGCTAGTGGCATATTGATTGGGCGCAACATCACGAGCCTGTTCGGTGAAGAGCGCTCGGGCAGCTGATTGGCGATCCACGACCTTGGTTGTCAGTGCTACTGAACAGGGCTAGAAACATGCGAATACTTACTGTGTGGATAGCTGCTTTTGAGACATCGAACTCCTTGCTTGCCATACACAGAATTTCCTGCGCTTCTTTGTAGCTTTCCTCAGACAGATTGTGGACATCGACTGGGTAGGGGTTCTCCCTAAGAATTCTGCAAAAGAATAGATCTCGGGCAATGTCCCACCAATCTTTTGGCACCCCGATGTGACCCACCTGACGCTTTTGCCGGCGGCCAGTATCGATGGGGGACCTATTCCGCTTTTGCATCTACGTGTTGCCTAAGTCAGAGTGGTTGCACAAAGTCAAACCCCATATGGAAATGTTGCTCTTACCTGCTGAGCATAGTGCTCCTGGTTTCCTGGAGGAGTGTCACAGGGTGATGGCAATGACTATGTATTGTCAGCTAGAGAGTTTGATGTTGGATGTGGGTGTGGTTATTACCCCCCCCCCCCGGGTTGCCAGGAGAAAGAGTGATTGATTGTGCCTAGGTATTGTCAGTCAATGCGGGGGTGGACATTTCTGCTTCTACCTGCCTGCCGCTTGTTGTCGGACGAACTGGGTGTTCGCAACTGGAAATCGTCAGTCGAAAGCAGGGATGGTCATTTCTGCTCCTACTAACCTGTCGCTGGCTGCTGGAAGGACTAGGTGTTCACACCTAGAAATTGTCAGTCAGACACTAATGTCCAGCTGGATGCTTCATTACCCCTCCTTGGTTGTTCAAACAGGAAGAATGACTACAGTAATGTCATATGCAGGTGGTTCGATGTGGGGATCACAGTTCATCGTCATCGTCGTCGCAATCGCTCAGCTACTGGCCTGACGAGTTCCCGTTACGGCTATTATCACCCCCGGATTGGTGCCGTTGTCGGCCATTTTCATTGGAGTGAGTTCCACAGCTACTGGCGCCAGAGTTTTGATAATCATTGCGGCTGCTGCTGCCCTGGGACCTACCACTGGGAATTTGACCAGGGCGGCCACTGCTGCCTCCGGATTTTCTAGAACGGTTGTGGGTGCTGCTGCCAGATCTGGTTCCGTTTGCCATTCTTTGCATTGTATGTTGCTGTGCAGGTCCACGTTGGGTGTATTGGCTTTTCATGTACACGGAATCCACGGCTCGTCACTGTTTATTATATAGTGCATTTCTATCTCCCGTCACCTCAAATCAATCTTGTCACAGTTGAAAATAGACCCAATAATATTGGTTCCCGTGTCAGAGTTATGGTCCATGTGATAGTCGAAGTTATGATGTAAACGTGTCAGAATCAAGTTCATTGTCAGAGTTGAGATTATACCATATACGTTGGGTCTTCAGTGTCAGAGTTGAAGTAATTACCATATAGGCAAGGTTGCTTCCGGTGTCAGAGTAGGCTAGTTGTCAGTTAGGGTGATTGTCAGAGTTAGGGTGATTGTCAGAGCTAGGGTGAGTGTCAAAGTCAAAGTTATACCATATACGTTGGGTCTCCCGAGTCAAAGTTGAAGTAATGCCATATTCTAAGTGGGGTTGCTTCCCGTATCAGAGTAGGGTGGTTGTCAGAGTTCTGGAAATTGTCAGAGTGAAGGTAATTTTCAGAGTCGAAGTTATACCGTATACGTTGTGTTCTCCGGAGTCAAAGTTGCCGTATTATAGGTGAGGGTGCTTACCATATCAGAGTAGGGTGGTTGTCAGAGTTTGGGAAATTGTCAGAGTCGAAGTTGTATCGTATATGTTGGGTCTCCCAAGTCAAAGTTGAAGTAATGCCGTATTCTAGGTGGGGTTGCTTCCTGTATCAGAGTAAGGTGGTTGTCAGACTTATGGAAATTGTCAGAGTTAAGGTAATTGTCAGAGTTATACCGTATACGTTGGGTCTCTCAAGTCAGAGTCAAAGTTATACTGGACTTTCCCATGTTCAGAGTACGGTTTATAGATTCCATCAGTTAGAATTGATATTATACCACTTTGTTAAGTTTCAGTAATCTGCCAATCTTCCCAACTATATTCTTGCTCACAAACCCCTACGTTGGGCCACACTATGAGACCCTTCTCCCGCAACCACTCTGGGATGGTGCTGTGCGGATCCCACCACACAGGTGGAGCTCGATATGCCACCGTATGGTATTCACTGCTATGCGAGTCGACAGGGCAGAAACAGTCGCAAGTGGTCATCAGCAAAATGTAATTCGGTCCGGAAGCTATACGCAAACCTCCCAGACACTCCGGTAGCCCTCCCCAGTGCTTCTAAGTACTTCCAGATGCTCCCAGCCCCCTCTGGAGCTTTGCAAAGTGCTCTCAGACTGTGCAAGAGCATTCTCACGTGCTCCTGAAAGCACCTGCAGTTGATGGAGGTGCATTCAGGATGCTACGAGATTTTACTATTAGAATAGTCAAATTATGGAGCTGCTGAGACCTGTGCAGGTCTGCAGGAGACTTGCGGCCGTTATCTCACACCAGTGGTTCTTAGGGTTCCATAACCACAAGGCATTTCATCGATCATATTGGTCTTTGTTAGAGTCACAAGATTCACTACATCATAATATGGCATGTATTATCTAACTCTCTCTATATATATACATACGGAGATACAGGAATAATGGAGATGGACTCAGCGCCAGGCAGTATATATTTTGGAGACCCCGGGGTAGATAGACATCATCTCAATGTACAAAATGCACATTCTATCTTTCCCAGCTCTTGGTCTCATGCACTCTTGCCGAGCTTTTGTAGATCCACGCAATATGTGTAGATTCTCTCACCCTCTTCCTATGCTCCTCGAACCAGAACCGCTCTTTCTCACAAATTCCCTTCTGATGCCATGCGAGGTGCGGCGGAGGGTTGATGATGGGCTGTCTGCCGTCCGGCTGCAGCATTTCACCACACCGTGATCGGGTGAACTTAGAGATGCACTCCGACGCCGTGATGGAGCGAATTTGGAGTTACACTTGGAGGCTGTAATCGAGAGAGTGTGGAGATGCACATGGAGGCCGTGATTGAGCGAGTTTGGAGATGCACTTCGATGCCGCAATCGAGCGAGTTTGGAGATGCAATTGGAGGCCATGATCGAGCGACTTTGAAGATGCACTTTGAGGCCGCGATCGAACGTGTGGGGAGTTGCACCTGGAGGTTGTTATCAAGCAAGTTTGGAGATGCACTCGGAGGCTATGATCGAGGGTGATTGGAGGAGTACTAGGAGGTGGTCAATGTGGAGGCGGTAGTTCGGGAGGGAGGCGCAACAGGAGCGGAGACTCTATTCATTGGTTAACTCGTAATTGTGCGAATGTAGAGAATTGAGTACAACATGGTCTGCCGAGAGATGAGAGACTGGCTGGGAGCGGGAGACAGTCAATCTTGGGATGATGCAGTACTCGGTGTATGCTGTACTCGGTGTATGCTCTACTTGGTGTTAACTCTTGATCATGGCATGGAGAGATAGAGAGCGATGACTCAACTTCGTGTTCTTAGGTGATGGTAGAATTGAGGACAAGAAAGAGAGTGATGAGAGGGTAAGGGGGAAATCATCATGAGAAACTGGAACTTAAGAGAATTTGGTGTGTGAGTCAATTCACCATCCCCAATATGGCAGGTAAGAGTCCCAATCTGGCGTGTAATTACACCGATACGAGGTCATTCCAACCCAATCAGGCAAGTCGTACCCGTGATTTCTCATATCCGCTCGTATCCTCCATATTATTCTCATCTTCATCCCCCATCACTCTCTTTCTCATCCACATCTCTACTATCATCGCAGAATACAAAGTTAAGTCATCCCTCTCTATCTCGCCATGTCATGATCATGAGTTGGCACCGAGTATCCCACACACCGGGTACAGCATACTCCGAGTACAGCATACTCCGAGTACAGCATCCACCCTGGAGTGTTTGTCTTCTATTCATTCTCATGATTATGAGTTGATCCCGGGATGTAGCTTCAGCTTCCGGCGTGCCTCTCCATGAGAGCTCAAGGGTAAAGTCGCCTTGTCACATTCCCACGGTTGCAAGTTAACAAACTGATGAAAAGACTCTCAGCACCCAGAGCTCCGTCCATCGACTGCCTCCCAGTAGTTGTCCAAACTCGCTGAATTATGGCCTGCATGTGCATCTCCAAACTCGCTCAATCGCAGCCTCCAAGTGCATCTCCAAAGTTGCTCCATCACAGCCTCCAATTCCATCTCTAAACTCGCTCGATTGCGGCCTCCAAGTGCATCTCCAAACTCGCTCAATCACACCCTCCAAGTGCATCTCGAAACTCGCTCGATTGCGGCCTGCAACTGCATCTCCAAACTTGCTCGATCACGGCCTCCAAATGCTTCACCATACTCGCTCGATTGCGGCCTCCAAGTGCATCTCCAAACTCGCTCGAACACGGCCTCCAAGTTTGTCTCCAAACTCGCTCGATCACGGCCTCTAAGTTTGTCTCCAATCTCACCCGATCACAGCATCCAAGTTCGCACGATCATGGCCTCCAAGTGCATCTACACACACGTTTGATCACTGCCTCCAATTGCATCTCCAAACCTGCTCAATCAAGGCCTCCAAGCACATCTTCAATCTCTCTGGATCACGGCCTCGGAGTGTAACTCTGAGTTCACCCGATCGTCATTTTCAGGCGCACCTCGAATTGCTCTCAAGCACCGCCTGCAGCCAGCCCAGATATACCGTGTGTAGTTGGGTAGCTATATATAGAAACATAAATACATAGATGAGATTACAAACTGAATGCATGAGTATTAAAAATTGTTGAACAATAAGTAGTAGCTATGATTTCCAGGCGCACCAGAAGTGTTCCCAAGGAAGTTGTTTTTCTCAGACTGCTCTACTGTGATTCGAGGTGCACCTAGAGTCGTTGCCGGCGCTCCCAGGTTTGTCGCCAGCGCGCCCAGGTGCTCCCAGGCTTGTCGTCGGCGCTCCCAGTTACTCTGAAGGCCGGCAGGAATCCCCCCCTAGGGTCTGATACTCTCTTGAAATTGACACATCTAAGTTTACACTCCACATCCTCTCAGACACTCCTGGAGGCTTCCAGTGACTAAAATACATATTGCTGATGCCGTGTGCTCTCGCGAGTCTAGCCAGATCTCTCCACCGGTGCTCTGTGGGCAACAGCCGCTGACCCGACCTGACGGTGCACAAGATGAAGGCCTTATATCCCAAATATTGCATTGCATGTAGTATAGCATCATGAAACTGCACATGGTTGGAGGTCGATGGGATTTGCGGTGCAGCTCTCCAATTTACGGGAGTAGGTACCTAAGAACTTCCAGGAGGTAGCTTCCCCGGGTAAGTGTTGGATGACGCATATCCCTACGGGTAGTAGTTTGTCTTGCTTAGTGGTTAGGCCCCCATATCCCTACAAAGGCAGCTGAGAATGTTTTGGTTGGACCTTGCGGGCCGCTCTTACCCCATATCTGGTTCGTGACCGCTAATGTTCCTGGATCTATAGTAGAATAAGTAGTTAGTGTCAACCATACACCAGCAAAAAACATGTCCGTCCGGGCGGAATGGCTCCGTCAGGGTGAACGCGCTCCGTCAGAGCCGGCAGAGTCACCCCGGTGGCGGATTACTCCGGGCGCGGCGTCAAGACCACGCGTCACGTCACATATCACCCTCCGATGGCCGTTTCGCCATTTCTTTTCGCTCTGTCGGTCTCCTAATTGAAACAAACACTCTGGCGTTGTGGCCAACTGTGACTATACGTCGGAATGGGTTCATTGGGTACACGCTTGCATCGGGATTGCAATGCAATGGGTGACGCTGCGAAGATCTCCCCTCGCGTTCCTTCTACATTAAGCTCGAGGAGCGTAAGAAGGTGAGAACATATGATACTACCCTGCCGTGAGGATCCACGCAATTGCGTGGATCACGGACAGACCGAGTGAGACCAAAAGTTTGGAAAGATAGAGCGTGAATTTTCATTGTATGATAACAGGAGACGGAAATGAGATGATGTCTATCTACTCCGGGGTCAGCCGAATATATACTCCCCATCACTCTGTCCACCTCCGTTACCCCTGTATCTCCGTACAACCGCCGTCGCTCCTTGAAGATGTACATGATCGAGCGTGTTTGAGATGCACTTGGAGACAGAGATCGAATGAACTCAGAGATGCACTTGGAGGCCAATGTCGAGTTAACTCAGTGATGCACTTTGTGGCCGTGATCGAGCGAGTTTGGAGATGCACTTAGAGGCCATGATCGATCGAGTTTGGAGATGCACTCTGAGGCTGTGACCGAGCGAGTTTGGAGATGCACTTGCAGGCTATAATCAAGCGAGATTGGAGGAGTACTTGGAGGTGGTCGATTTGAAGGGAGACGCGACGGCAGCTGAGACTCTCTTCATTGGTTAACTTGTAATTGTGGGAATGTAGAGAGTTGAGTACAACATCCGCCGAGAGATGAGAAACTGGCTGGGAGCGGGAGACTGTCGATGTTGGGATGATGCTGTACTTGGTGTATGCTGTACTCTGTGTTCACTCATGATTATGGCATGGAGAGATAGAGAGGGATGACTTAACTTCGTGTTCTTAGGTGATGGTAGAGTTGAGCACAAGAAAGTGAGAGATCGGGGGAAATCATCATGAGAAACTGGGACTTAAATAATTTCGTGTGGGAGTCAATTGACCATCGCTGATACGGCAGGTACGAGTCCCGATCCGGCGCGAACTAACACCGATAGGAGGTCTTCCCAACCGAATCAGGCAAGTTCTACCCCTGATTGCTCATATCCGCTCGTATCCTCCATATCATTCTCATCTTCTTCCCACATCTCTCTCTTTCTCGTCCACAACTCAACCATTATCGCAGAACACAAAGTTAAGTTGTCCCTCTCAATCTCTCCATGACATGATCATGAGTTGACACCGAGTACAGCATACACCGAGTACAGCATCCACCCAAGATTGTTTCTCTTCCCTTCATTCTCATAATTACGAGTTGACCCCTGAATGTAGCTTCAGCTTCCAGCGTACCTCCCTACACGATCAACCGCCATCAGCCAACTCTCCATGAGAGCTCAAAGGTAAAGTCACATTGTCACATTCCCACGGTTGCGAGTTAACTAACTGATGAATAGAGTCTCATCACCCGGTGCGCCGTCCATCGACTGCGTCCAAGGACTCGTCCAATCTCGCTCGATCATGGCCTCCAAGTGCATCTCCAATCTCGCTCGATCACGGCATCCAAGTGCATCTCCAAACTCCCTTCATCACGGCCTCCAAGTGTATCTCCAAACTCGCTCGATTACGGCCTACAAGTTCGCACGAGCATGGCCTCCAAGTGCATCTCCAATCTCGCTCGATCACGGCCTCCAAGTGCATCTCCAATCTCGCTCGATAATGGCCTCCAAGTGTATCTCCAAACTCGCTCGATTACAGCCTGCAAGTTCGCACGAGCATGGCCTCCAAGTGCATCTCCAATCTCACTCGATCACGGCTTCCAAGTGCATCTCCAATCTCACTCGATCACGGCCTCCAAGTGCATCTCCACACTCGCTCTATCACGACTTCCAAGGGCATCTCTGAGTTCACTCGCTCTCGGCCTCTAAGTGCATCTCTGAGTTCACTCAATCTCAGTCTCCAATTGCATCTCCAAACTCGCTCGATCACGGCCTAGGTGTGTATCTCTGAGTTCACTCGATCGTCATCTTCAGGCGCACCTCGAATCGCTGACAATCACCGCGTGCTGCCAGTCCAGATATACCGTGTGTAGATAGGTAGCTATATAGATACATAGATACATAGATGAGAATACAAACTGAATACATAAGTTTTGAAAATGGTTGAACGATAAGTAGTAGCTATGATTTAACAATGCCAGGCGTTGTGTAAACGGCTTGAGCATTACTGCAGCCCCTGCGAAGTGTGTAACACACGTGTCCTTCTGATGGTGCGTAAACGTCACCACAAAGTAACGGAGTACGTATGGAATGCGGCCCGTCGCCTGGGCAACGGGTAGCGTGTATTTCTCCGTCAGAGGGTACGAGGTTCCGTCAGAGCCGTCAGAGCCGTCCGGAACACCCGGGTGTTTCTGACGGAAACTAGAGTAGTTGCTGATGTACAAAATTGGCGCTGCGCTTGTTTGAAGAGTAGGATGTGCTTGTCAGAGCAACCTGTCAGAACAACCTGTGAGAGCAACCTTGTCAGAGCGACCTTGTCAGAGCGACCTGTCTGTGCAATCTTGTCAGAGCCGAGTTGTATTCGATTGGCATATTTTACTCACAACAGGGCCATGCGATTGAAATGGATGAATCAATGTCACGGAACCATTGTAGTTTACTGTGTGGCCCAGGGATTGGGTAAATGAATCAAAGTCACAGACCGATTGTAATTCACTGTGTGGTAGTTCTGCTCATCTTGGCAACTTTATGTTGGGAGTGTGTAGTATGTATATAGGTCGTGGAGTACTTTGGTACACAGGCACTAAAATTCATACTCTCATACAGCATAGAATCCCATTCTCTACCCACGATGTTCTGTACCTCACTACCCTACAATCCCTGCTAGAACTGGCCACTCATCCCAAAACTTGAAATGGTGCCAGTCTGACGATAATATATCGGTTAACGAGACGAAGAGAGTGGCGGCTACTCCACGTATCATCTCTGCAGCCAAGCCCATCAAACACGTGCCAACTCAAATTGGTATTCGAAAGGGTTCAAGCATCCCTCTTTGGCAGTGTGAGTGTCTTTCATATCTGCGAAGTGAATACACACTAACGACAAACTTGAGCCTACAGCCGGGTGTCATGGATATCCCCTTGGATAGGACTATTATGCTTCCGCACTGCATATTTGTTTTGTTTGCTTCTTGTTGTCTTTGGGGGTTAGTCTTATCTTTTATCGATATTAAGGGATTTTGGTATAGTTCAATGTCGCAGTGTCCCTTCAATATGGTTTTAGCAAGTACCGAAACAATCGTTTATTGCTGCCTTGACTGTAGAGTACTGGCTGGGCAATATGCTTGAAGAGCGCTTACGCATAGAGATTTCACATTGTTAAATGATAAAGACTTTTTGTCCACCAAGCATGGTCATGGCAAACTCTTTGGAGAGTCACTGTCAGAGCGGTTGTCCGATTGTTGTCAGAGTTGTTGTCAGAGGGCTGTTGTCAGAGTGGCTGCTGTCAGAGTGGCTGCTGTCAGAGTGGCTGCTGTCAGAGGGCTTCTGTCAGAGTGGCTGCTGTCAGAGTGGCCGCTGTCAGAGTGGCTGCTGTCAGAGTGGCTGCTGTCAGAGTGGCTGCTGTCAGAGTCGCCGCTGTCAGAGTGGCTACTGTCAGAGTGGCTGCTGTCAGCGTAGCTGCTGTGGGAGTGGTTGCTGTCAGAGTCGCAGTCAGAGTGGCTGCTGTCAGAGTCGCCGCTGTCAGAGTGGCTACTGTCAGAGTGGCTGCTGTCAGCGTGGCTGCTGTCAGAGTGGTTGCTGTCAGAGTCGCAGTCAGGCTGGTCGGCAGTCACTGTCAGCGACTACATTACTCCATTCGTCGGTACTAGTCATCTATACAGCTCGAAACATTCCAAAATGACAACCGTCAGACAACCCAGAAGCAACCCGAAACTCAGCGGGGCGAACCAGCCAGCCCAAACAGAGTCCAAAACTGTGAACCCGAAAGAGAGATCCCAAACCGAAGAACCAACCCAGAAGGAAAAACAGCGCAGACCCAAAAATGGAAAGTATAGAAAGATCACAAATTAACTGACGTCCATTATAACATCGTGATAATGACCAATCACAGCAGACCGGAGTGCCTGTGGGGACATCTTTCCAATCAAGGTATTATATACTTGATCAGCATCGAGATCAATGTCCTCACTGGCAGCGATCTGGAGAACCCCCAGCGCATATAGCATTGATGATTGCTTCATCCACTGGGTGTTTTCAATCAACCGATTGATCGTGGTGAGGTTTACCAATCGAGTTGTGCGTCACGTTTGCTGTTGACCAATCCGCCTGACACGCAACCATGCCTAATGTTCCATTGAGTAATTTATACCCTGTTCTACCATGACGGAATTTCGGCAATTATCATGTAGGTTCAAGCCCTCATTGCTTGTCAGATAGGACAAGACAAGGACCCTCACCTGCCTGCAGTTGATAAATGACTTCTTCACAGGGGCACGCGCATTGGCACTCATTGAGCTATGGATAGCTCAACAATTGTAGCCCAAGAGGCGGCAGTACTGCGCACAGTTAGTATTGTCATACGAAGAGTCGATGTCAGAGTTAAATGTCAGTGTTGATGTGTGTCAGAGTTAAATGTCAAAGTTGATGTGTGTCAGAGTTAAATGTCGGAGTTGATATGAGTGGCAAAAGGTGGGATTGTGAAGGAGTGCTAACCTGTTCGACGAGCCACTGGGTAAGTGGCCATTATTCCCACAGAATCACCTTCTCTCCATTGTCTTTCGCTGTGACGGTGTTCTGCAGATAGTGTTTGAGCCAAGCGAGCTTCAGAGCCCCAAACCGCGACGCAGCCTCGATCTAATAATACGTCATACCCTTGACATTCTCAGGCGGAGGTATTTGGTCCCTCTTCCCTGGGAAAGCCTTTGCAAACTCAGAAACAACCGTCCTCAGCATGATAAGGTTCGGTCTGCCCGTGTCAGCAACCCCAGAAGGAAACGAGCATAATCGTTTTGACGAGGATATTTCCGGATCCATCGAGGCAAGGCCAAGAACATGCACTACGGAGATTAGGCGGATAAATCGCCAACGAGGGCCAAACGGCTTCGTCTTGCCCATCGCTGTAGCCTGCGCGGAGGCAATCCCAGTGATTCTCTCTCTATGCCCCTTATAGCTACCGTCTACCAAATCAATTTAGCAGTGTCCAGCTCCAGAGGACTTCGTCAATGTAACAAGTTCGGTGGTTAAATTCATAGGAGGGATGTTGATAATGGGCTTTGGATTCTTGAATGGGATATGGCTCACCATCGTTCGCCGTAGCATGAGTGTGCATAGAACCGCAAAAGCTGGCTTCCCAATAGTTTTCTCGTAACGGTGCCGTCTGATTGATATATTCGATGTTTGCGCGGCCTTTCTTAATTTCCCCACTTCACCAATTATGGGCAACATATAAGCATCCCAAGCCATTGTTGTGCAGTGAACAAGTGATCCGAGTTCTGGGCCATTCTTGTACGGATCTGCAACTGGCGTGAACCCTGCACCACGATCAGTACCTGGCAGATCACTCCCGTCCGTGATCCAACCGTCATGACTGTTGAGAGTATAGTCGAATGTATCTGGCGGCAGCTGTAGGGTCAACCAGGCTGAACTCTCCAGAAAACGCAGGATCCAACGCAAGTCTTCGATGCCATTTACCAATGGGGTTGCCGTTATCATCCATTTGTATTGCAGCTCCAGACTGAGTTTACAGGACGCCATATGCATATTGTAATTGCGGGAGTCCATTTTACCCAACGTGCCATTAGCCTTCCTAAACTTGCCGATTGGGGTCCCGCTTGTTCTCAACCTGTGGGCCTCATCCAAGATAACCCGATGAAATATGCCAGGGCCCCAAAATTTCGAACCGTCGGCTTCCTCATGGTTGAACTGCTGGTAGAAAGTCTCAATGGTCGAGTTCACAACTATTCTCCATGGTTTAGCATCACGAATGGCTCGATGGGATGCCCTCCTCCAGGAAGAAGTACCGTAATGGAGATGTGGAGGTAACTCAGTGAACTTAGTCACCGCAGCTTCCCATTCTGCCACCATCGGTTTAGGGCTATTTCAACCTTAGCTTGAAGTCACTATAGTGGTATGTATTCCGGTCATACCATAGAATAAATGTTGGGAGGTGGACCTCCCACCTCAGCTTTGGTGGCTCCCTTCCGACCTTCTCGCCCCGTCCAACTTTCGCTTTGTAGTCGTTCATGTCAATCTCCCATTTGCCGAATCCAGGAGGTGGATTGTTGATTTTTTGTTCATAGACATTAACTTGGTGACATTTTAAAGCTATTGCTGTCAGAGTCTGATGATTGTTAGTGTGGCAAACAGTATATCTCAAGGGCACAGCAGGGTCTAACCTTGCCAGTACCGCAGTCATCAGCCAATAAACCACCCTTCGCCAAGCTATTCTCCTTCTCTGCCATCCAATTCAGTGAAATAATTTGATGCAGTTGTAACTGCGTGGGTTTGTGGAGCAGCTTGAAAGTTCTGATCTCCATGGTGATGCCTAATGCTGCCATTGACTCCTCCAAGTTTTCTCTCTGGAATTCCTGGTTATCCATCAGCTCCGGTAACCTGCAAGTACAAATTAGGTTCATTCAGCATTCTAACAGCTGCTCTGACAGCGGGCTGAGCTCTGACAACAGCTTTGACAACGGCTCTGACAGCGGCTGAGCTCTGACAGTAGCTCTACAGCTCTGACAGCGACCACTCTGACAAGGACAATGACTCACCAGTCCACATCGACATTATCCGCCTGGTCCTCCTTTTGTGCTTGCGCATCAGGGTCGTTGACTCCCTCTAGTTCCGTTAGGGCAATGTTGTTGAAGTCAGCGTCTACCTGATCAATTTCTTCTGTGTTTTGAATGTCGAAATCTTGGTCCTCTGGTTGGACAGTCCGGCCGGAGGAATGACTCAGTAGTGCATTGTTAGTAATCGGCATGATCCCCGGATTGAAATCGTCCTAGTCCTCCGGCATCCCCAGTAGCTCTTCCATCCCTTCCCCTTCCTCCTCCTCCTCCATATCATCCAATTCATTGCAACTGATTTCGTCTTCGGAACTGTCCAGTAAGTCAATAACTAAGGGCTCGCTATCTTTGTCCTCTTGTTTCACCCTAATGGTCAATGTTCGTTCCAGGTTGAGGGGGTTGGTCTTGATATTCGATTTCATTGTCGGTGTCATCCACCATCACCGTCTTGTTGATGGTGACGAATGTCACCATCAGACGTCCTTCAATTTCAGCGAAGGTCAGACAGTCGTCCCAGCTCGATTCCTCCGATGGACTGTCAATCAGTGCAAATCTGGACAATGGACTATCGCCTTGGGTGGACGTTGTGCTCGCCAAACAGGAGTCAACAGCCCACAAGTAGGTTGCTAGATCATATTGCCAAGTAATCCAGGCAACATGTTGGTCATAACACTGGGGCGCATTGGGATTCTTTGTGAAGTCTCTCAGAACTTGAGGCCTTTCCAACTTTTCTGCAATATCTACAGGGTGATCTTCCATCCACGTGATAAAACGATCAATATGGTCTTCTCTGGCTTTTTGGTATCGATTTCCAGCTGAGGTGCCTCCCACAACAGATTGAGCTAGTGAGCTGGTTGCACCACGTTTAGGCCTCCTGCTGCTGAAATCTACAAGTAAAAGTGGCGAGGGATCGCTTGCATCATTCAGTCCGAAAAACGGTCGCTGGACGGCACTGCCACTGCTGTTGATCTGAAATGGGTCGAACCTAGGCGAATGAGCGTCCCCCAAAACCCCCAAAACTGTAGGAGACGGTATTGTGGACGATACTGCCGATCATGTAGTGCCTCTACGAGTGGTACTCGTACCCCGCGTTACCGAATCTCCCCTTGGTCGCACTGAGGTTGAGCTTGAAACTGCGGGTGTAGTAGACCCAACACAAACATCTGAAGTGCATTCATTGACTGGTGTAATAGGAGGGACCAGGATATGCACTAATGAAGGAGCTGATGTGACCTTCGGCACGGGGCTTGATGCAGTTTTTGGCTTTGTGGCAGGGCTCGTTGCGGTCTTAGGCTTTCTGGCGGGGCTTGTTGGGGCTTTCTTGTGTGTGGTGGTGGCCATTTGGGTGACTCTTCTTTGTAAGCATGAGATGAGTGTTTGCATTGTACGGACATCATCATCATTAAGCTTCGCGTCCGGTGTAAGTCCCAGGAGATCTCGAGAGTCCTCGGCAAGCGTCTTGCAAATGTCAGTAAACTCCTATTTGTCCGGTCGATGTCAGTCGATGTCAGAGACTCAATGTCAGAGACTCAATGTCAGAGACCCAATGTCAGAGACTCAATGTCAGAGACTCAATGTCAGAGACTCAATGTCAGAGTCGGATTAACTAACCTGGTCACGCATCTTTGCTACACCTCGCACCTCGGTGTACAATTTGATATTGGTGTACGAAGGGATAGTGGATTTGTCGTGTTTTGTTTTCCATCCCTAGACTGCTGCAAGGGAATGCAGACCAGCTTCTCACAGCATCTATGTCCTGGGTCGTCTGATTTAGCACAGAGGCACAGACTCCTTTGGTGCAGTTCGAAATGCCGGTAGGCCATCTCCGTGGAACTCCTGGTGGTGCCATAATGATGGTTGTTCGGCGGATATGAGGGTGGCTGAGTGGATATAAGGGTCGCTGAGTGGATATGATGGTCATCAAGTTAACGTTGATTGATCTGAGTGAATCGGTGAGGATTGTATGTGTTATATACCAACTAGTACTACATTCGCTCTGACCCACGCTTGGTGGGGTGACCACTCCAACACACATTGTTACTGTGATGCGATGATGCAACTCGATCCGGTTGACAAGCGCCGCAGATTGAAGTGAGGAGAGTCTGAAGAAGCAAAATGCTTGTTAGTTGAGACAGGTCCACCGGGAAAAATGACCTTACGCGACGCGTAACTCATAGAGAAGCTGTTTTTGGGCCGGTCATCCATAGCATATTTGACGCGTGGCACTATGAGGTTCTATGGACCTGCAATTTGCCTAGATTACTATGATACACATGCGATTATGGGCACTTGATACTATACATCGTGCTGCATTCAATAAAACTGCCAAATGCACTTAATTGCACGCTCCCAAGTACGCTCTGAAGTACGCTCCTGATTGCACTCGATTGTACACTCCCAGCCTACTTGACTTATGCTCCCACCTAAGCTCTCAAGAAGTACACAGCGAGTACGCTCCCAAGTACACCTCCGAGCACGCTCTCAAGTACACTCCCGGGCATGCTCCCAAGGACGCTCCCACTTGCACTCGATAGTACACGGCCAGCCTGCTTGACTGTACACTCCCAAACCTGCTCTCAAGCACACTCCCAAGCACGCTCTCAAGTACACTCCCGGGCATGCTCCCAAGAACGCTCCCACTTGCACTTGATAGTACACGGCCAGCCTGCTTGACTGTACACTCCCATACCAGCTC
>Ga0307515_10011549_pt1 | contig 16753 bp, 3 predicted proteins | sample 17_EM_MG_FD_194513 | JGI IMG/M metagenome (GOLD analysis project Ga0307515, IMG submission 194513) | Populus trichocarpa ectomycorrhiza microbial communities from riparian zone in the Pacific Northwest, United States - 17_EM | ecosystem: Host-associated > Plants > Roots > Unclassified | place... | reverse complement strand
TCCCCTTCTTCTCCTTTCCTTTCTTTAGCTTTAGATTCTCGTTTATAGACAATCCAATCGTACAGGCTTGCGCGACCCTTTTGCCGTGCTTATGTCTCGATTGACTGAGTCGCTAACAATTAATATCTATTAATACTAGTTGCGTTAAGAATACGCAATAAGACGAGTATAATTTTAACGGACAGTAATAAAGGAGATAATTACTAATAGACTTATAAAGGCTCTACCCAAGCAAAGGTTTAAGAGCTTCGTTAATATAATCGGAATAGTGGATATTAAGGAGTAGCTAAATAAGAAGAAGCAACTAGAGGACCTAAGGGAGAACATTAGAGCAAGACGGAAGGATTTAGATAAGATTATAGTTTAATTAACGCATTAACGGACACAAGAAGGTAGCTAGCTTCGTCCTCGACCAGGTTGAAGCTAAGGGGGTGTGTTAGATAATCTGTATTCTCAGAGGCGTGGGACGTGCACGAGTCACGTGCACGAGTCACGTATATTGTAAATATCTTCGTCTAAGCCCAGGGGCCCTAGGTTAATTAACCATTAAGACAAGATCAAGATCATCAATCAATCAACCCATTTCATCAATGAATAGCTCTATATGAACTATCTGACAGTTGGTCCATATTTAGCGCAATAGGTTTCAGATTGGGGGTAACCGCGCCTCAAGAACACCATTTTTGACCTAGCTTCTTCCAGTCTACACCGCAAGAGCAGTTATATTATAGAGTGCTACTATTACTGGTATGATATACTAAAGAAGTCGGCTAATATTCGAGTTTTCCAATTGACGCGATCACTGGTGATTGATGATTCTTTAATTAGATATGACATATTTTAAGCCAAGGATAAACACACATTAGTCCCGTCGGTTCAGGGAATCTGTGCGAAGATGTAGTACTATTGGCATACCACGGAAGAAGAACCTATCATTACAGCTCAACGGTGATTGGCTGGTTCTGTAGCTGGTTCTCTATCCCACCCACAACGGCTGCATTCACAAACGCTGTAATTTTTTCCGCTTTAATCATCTTTTCCTTGGTGGTAAAGATTGCACGTATTCTGGCGAGTAAAATACCAAAACCCATCCTGCACATTGCCTCCCAGCCAGCCCAATCATTTAAAATCTCCTCATAAGCCCACCGAACACTGTTCAGCACAATATCTTCTCTTCCATACGAGGCATGAATATGTCCAAACACTATGATACGCGGACGTACGCGGGCTATCTCTTGGGCAAGGAACGGGCATCCCGCATGATGGAAGTCGCGAGTGTCTAGATGGAGTCGTGGCGGCCCATGTGTGACTACTATATCCGAATCTGCGGGGATGCGGCTGGTCCAGTTATCTTGTTCTCGCGGGTGCTGGAAGGCCGATATGCCGTACTGCGGTGTCCATGGACTACCGTAAATAGTTAAATTTCTTGATTTGAACCCGCTGATATTTTCCCCGTTAAGCTTGGCGGACGGAAAGTCGAAAGTGACGGAAGAATCCCGTAGATAATGCACATTTCCCCAATTCAAGTGATGCATTGTTTGAGTCTGTCCGTACTTTCGCTCTGGGTACTTCTCTAGAAATCCCTCGTCGAGTAATACATCATGATTTCCGGCGACATAAACTTTGTGGCGATGAGGTTGCGAAGATAGCCATGTCAGCTGTGCTTGGATTTCGTCGAATGACCCGTTCTCGGTAAGGTCACCAGCGTGGATCAAAATGTCACCAGGTGGGAGGACAGGTTGAGTGTTATGTGTATCTGATATGCAAACAACTTTTATAGGCGATGAGCAATCCGTTGGAGGCCGAAGAGGGGAAGAATGCAGCGGATGCAGTTTGAGTAGAATTGCTGCAAGGTTGCGGAGGCGTTGCTTCGGAAGTTTGACAACGCGGGGGGAATTCTGGGGGGTCATGGGGTTCTGGGGAGAATATTGCAAAAACAGGTTGAACTCTATGGACAAGATAATCGATGTGAGACTTTGTCCTGAAATCGCAGATTTATATGCTGAGGGACACCTAGCGCGAAAGTCTTGCGAAAATCAAATTAAGCGAGCCCATGCTTGCAACGCTTATATCTGCCTTCTATGCCTAAAAGGATTCCTAAATAGCAGCTGCATTAAATTTTAGTAGCTTTTCTATTTGATCGGACGGTTAAATATATCGCGGCAGCTATATAGTTATTACCTTTAACTATATACCGTATCTAGCTTAACTTAGACCTCTATGGAGAGCCATACTCCTCCTAAATCTTAAGATTGGGTGACTAAGTGAATATATAAGCGGAATATAAGCAACTTCGTAATATATAATATTATAGTATTAAGTATATATAAGGCGCATTGCCTAGGTATATAGTAGAGAGTAGGTAAGCCAAGTATAAGCTATAGGAGAGTTAATAGAAGAGGACAATATTATAAAGAGTAGGTATAGTAATACCCTAGTATAGAGACGAACTAATAAGAAGAGAAGGGCTGTAAGCCTAAGGGCCTTATAAGGAAGTGCTAAGGGCTAGCCTTTGGCTAGCCTTGGCAGCCCCTAAGAGCTTTTAGGTATGCACCTAAGTAAGAAATAAAAGATTTTTTATAGTATACTAATCTTATATATAAGCGCTTCGTACCTATTTAGAAGATCGCTCTACTACCTACCTTAATAAGATGGCATGGTTTCTATAGGGCTATTGCAATATTATAGTATTAATATCGTTAATATAGAGTAAGGAGATTATATAGCGTAGAGCGTAGGAGCGATCTAAAGACCTTCGTACTACTTAAAAGGGACGCTAATATATATAGGACTCTAATTGCCTTATATTTATTAGCGAGTTAGGCGCTAATAAGAGAACTAGTTATAGAAAGTTTAGTTAGGGTTTTATAAACCTTCGTGCAATTAATATAGTATTAATTAAGCGTTTAGAATAATAGAGTATTTTATTTATATATTTACTTACCAGTTTCTTCTCTAGGACTCTTATATAGTAGGGCTTAATTACTTCTAAAATATATAATGCCTAGATTAAGTTTTCTATTCTACTATAATATATACCTAGTATATAGTCTTAGTGTTAGATAACGCCTTTAATATATAAGAGTTAGGTAAGAGAGTAATTATATAACCAGGTATAGGAATTTATAGAGTTCTACGCCGCTAACGTCTCTATTAAGTATCTTTCGCTAAAGTTTAACCTAATTAAGATTTCCTTTTACGACTTAAAGGCGTAGATTTAACTAAATATTTACCTAATTTAGGACTATAGAAGCTTTAGTATATTCCTATAGTTTAGGGTATAGTATATAGAAATCTATCGCTCAGTTTAAGGATACTTTTAATAGGCTAGCTATCTAGTAGAAAACGAGTTAGGAGTGCAATCTTTTAGATTTAGGTAGTACTCTTATAGAGGTTGAAAACTTATTATCCCTTTTAGCTTACTTGTAAGGTCTTTAGCTTGCGCCTTAATTAATGTAGAATACCTGCTATAAGGCCTAATTTATCTGCCTATATTTACTTAGATATTCCTAAGCAGAACGCCTTTAAGTTATAAAACTTATTAATAAGTGTATTAAGAATAGTTTTAAGCTCTATTATAAGCTTTAGAGTTGCCTAGCTTAGCGTGGGTTTCAATAAGCGAAAATCCAGCCAATAAAATCTTGGCATTTGTCAATATTTACAGTATTAGTGTTAAAATATTATTAATAATTTAGATAAAATTATTATAATAGAAATATACTTATTAAAAATAATTATTATATAAATTATTAGCATAGATTTACAGTTTTTTAATATAATTATATAACTTAAAATATAATCTAGTTACGTAATAGCGCGCCTTCGTACAATCTTTTAATATTAATCCTTTAACCCCACCCCACTAACAACAGCAACAATAATGTACGTATATTATCTAGAAAGATCGTATAAAGCTAATATTAACCTAGGGCTCTTATCCTCTATAACGCTGCCACCGCCGCCACTACCCTCGCCGGCGCTAACGCCAACCTCGTCCTTATTATAGGACAGCAGCAGTTAGCTCCCTGGTGTTACAGTCCGTAGAGCTATACGTTGCTGGCCCTTTTAGGGCAGGATGTAGAGTTTATACAAGACGCGATCTCCCCTTATTAGATAGCTTCGCACCATCCTTTATATATTAACGCTATTCTTATATAATCTTGGGGTCGGGTAGTAGGTAACCTATACACTACGTGCCTTAGCGCTTGCCTAGGCTACCGCCTATTCCTATTATATTATTAGGTACCTATGCACTTTAGCGGAACATATAGGAATTATAAATGGCGTAACTATATATCCCGCTGCTGCGTATAAGGTAAGGATAGAAGTAATAATAGTAAACCTCTGCGCTTGCCACAAGTAGGGCTTAGTGGTAATAGTAGGGACGGTACGGCAGCGGCACCATTATTAATTAACGACGATTCTAGGGCTACGGCCTAAAACGTAATTATTCTTATATAAGGTACGTACAAACTTTTATTTAGCATATATTAGCATACATTTAGTTATTAGGATTATTAGCAGCACTTATATAAAATCTATGGCTTAACGTACTATATAAGCTAAGTAGTTATCTTATATAATAAAAGCAAAACAGATTAGCATATATAGGTAATTAAGATACTATTAAATTAAAAGCTTTATATGAAAAATAAGTTAAATAACCTTAAGTAAAAGCTTAGTTCGCTGCCACTGTTTTAAATATTCTACTCTTTTAAGACACTTAATACCCATTTGCATCCTCTCCTATAAGATTATACAACACGCTCCTAAAAAGGATTATTTTAGTTTATTACTTATTACTAGAATTAATAGAATAGTAATAACTAGTAGTGATAGTCGTGGCCATTATACACGCTGTTGTTCTTAGTACTACTATTTAAAGGCAGAAAGCTTTCTAATCTAACTTAAAGGATTAGTAATATAGTCGTTATACTCGTCTTAGCTTTAGGGTCGAGTAAACTTATTAAAATTCTTAATAATTAGATTATATAAATTTAATTCTTATTTAGTAGAGGCTTGCCCATATAGAAAAACTAATAGCTAAGTAGAAAGAGTCTTAGGCCTAAAAGCTTGCGATTAGTAATCCTCCTAAAGTCCTTTAACCTTTTTAAGTATAGCCCTCTACTACTTCTTTTCCTAATTTACTTAGATATACCTCGTATAATATTTAGGATAAAGAATAATTACCGCAGCATATAATGGGGATTTATTAGACTTTAGGTAGTATTTATTAAACACCTTCTATCTAATTTAAATCCTTTTGCTAAAGTAGCTATTATTTTTATAGTGTTTCTATCGTATAACATTAGAAAAACTTTTAAAAGTAAAGAGAATTCTTATAAGACTCTACTTAAAATACCTTATAAGAATATCCATTAAAAAGAGAACGCTTAAGATTGTTGCATTATATTCTTAAGTTTCTAATATTACTCTCTTAAATATCTAGAGGAAGTTATATATTATATAAAGCGAAGTCCAATCCTATAGAGTTAAGAAATCTTCGCCTAAGGTCTTAGTATGCTTCTTTATATAAAGGTTAATTACTAACTTATACTCTAAGGCAACCTAAAGTATCTAATGCCAGCTATTCTATCTCGTATAATTATTTAATAGAATTCTTTTTTAAGTAAGAGTAAGGAAGTCTTTTATACAGCTAGGTAAGCTTTAAGTGTATATAATAATATTATAAAGTTTGCCTAGTGCACTAAGAGCTTAAAATTAGCTACTTCTAGAGTATAGGTTAACTTAAAGTCCTTTTTTATCCTTAACGTTATATAATATAAGCTTATCTTCTTAAATTAAGTCTTAGAAGAGGAAGGCCTTGATAGTAAGGTAGATAATATAGCTATTATACTGGATTCGTTAGTGTATGGATTTCCACTCCATATTATATTCTTCTTAAAGATACTTCTAGATTATACGACATAGGACATTATTTATAGATATATTATTAGCAACAATAGCACTAAGTCTCTATATAATACCATAGTCCTAAAGTATTAAAAGTAGTATTTAGAACTAATTCTTTCCGCTATATAATGGAGTTATATAAAGCGCAAGAAGGCCTCTTTTTAATTTTTTATTTCGATTTATAAAGTGTGCGTAAACCCCAAGTAAAAGATATTAATTTAGAGACATTTAGATATCTAGTAAGAGATAAATCTTAAATATTGCTAATTAAAGCTTCTTTTATATGATGTCCTTTTACGCTATAAATATATTCTAGACCATATTATTAACTATAGAGTAGGCTGTTATAATATAACCCTTAACCTTTAGATTAAGGACCCTATAAAATACGTAAAACTCTAGCCATTTAACTATTCTAAATGGGAGTCTTTATATGGTTATTAAGGAAACAAGCGCTATGGTAATAGCCTCCTAATTTAGGGTGTTTTAAAGGGCAAGCGCATTAATATTATTTAACTACTCCGTGTTATAGAGTTGTAAATAGAGATATTAAAGTTAATTACGGGTTTTTATATAAATAGGGCCCTCTTGTTTTTCTAAGTGGATATTATGCTTAGTTCTTAGGTGATTTTGGAAGTTTATAGTAGATTTTAAGCAATATACTGTTATTGTATAATGTCTGCAGTATATAAGCCTTATTTTCTTATAGTATATATCCTTATCTTCGTCTGGAGCCTAAGTATGTATCTATAGATCGGAAGTCTTCTTTTACTGGCGGTTTAACGACTCTGTATTAAGGGAGTCTAATATAGGTGTAATAAGTAATAAGTCTGCTTTAGAAGCCAGAATATTTAATAATCTGTCCGTATAATGTTATGGTTAAAAAAATTTTAAGGGGCGCTAAGAAGATCTGCAAATATTTACAAATATAGCCAATACTCACCAATACTCGCCAATATTGATTAGTGTCAATATTGATTAATCTAATTAGCCAATATTGAAAATAAAAACCACGCTGGCCTAGCTAGGTCACCTTTTATCTAATTAAAGAATTCGCGAAGTCTCTCTTTAGAATCTAAGTCGCTACTAATAGGGCTAGTTAGCGGCGCTGCCGGCGTTGCCTATATAGTGGCTATAGGTATTAAAGCTACTAGAGGCTGCTAAGGTACTTATATAAATGCGTAATATAAACTCTATTACACTTTAGTAGTTATATAGTAGGTAGGTAGTAGCCCTTAGGGGAGATAGTTAGGTTAACCGTAAGGCAAATAGTAGTCAAAATGTTATAGACCTTATGTTAGTAGTAGTATAACTACTTAAGGAGGATATAAAGGGACTAGTAGTAGAAGCCCAGGTGGCGCTAAAATTAGTTAAACTATAGAATAAGGGCTAGGTAAGTTATATAACGAGTTATAAAGCTAATATACTTAACGTACCAACGTACTAAACATCTCTTTTAGAAGTTAGGTTGTGTATTTAAAGAACTATAGTCTCTACCTTAGATAGTTCTCTCTTTATAATAAATCTTAAAAATATAATTAGAGTTAATCTATTAGGTAATTACTCCATTAGTTATATTTACTCTTATTAACTATTATTTACCTATATACCTAGCCTATTAATAAGTCTACCGTAGTATTTACTATAAGGCTTTATTATATAACGTGCCTAGCGCCATTATAGCACCTATATATAGTAACGGCCGCAAACCCATAGTCTTTAAAGTTTAGACTTAGTAGAGCTAATATAGAGATGTTATATAGCGTATAGGTAGGACCTAGTAGTTATTAAACGTTATAGGCGGTAGTGAAAAGTTTTTATATAAAATAGTAAGATCTCGAAAACTACTACTATTAGTACCTCTTTATAAAATAGCAACTACTATATACTTATATCCTAGGCACCTATATAATCCTTATAAATATAACGTGGATATTAACGTCCCCTAACCCTTAATTAAAAGTATTAATAACCTTATATTAATAAATAAGTAAATAAATAAACAAATAACAAATATACCCCCATTTCTAATTCCTAAGGTAATCGCCTACAGAGAATATAGTTACTTGCCGTTAATTACTAAATACTGCCTAGCAGCTTAGATTACCTCTATAGTTACCTTATCTCCTCTTTATAGCTAATTACCCTAAAAAAGGCCTAGTAACTAGGGCCTAAGTATAAAAGATACCTAAAATATAAGGGATATTATTGCAGACACCTTAAGTTGCCCTTAGTATAACCCCCGGACGCCCCTTAGATAGTTGCTAGTTATATACTAGAAGTATATACCCGTAGTATATAGTCTCTATAATCCTAGAGGCCTTACTTCCTTAAGGATTTATCTTTTTTACTAATCTATTCTATTCCAGAATTATATCCTTATAGCCCCCTATCTATAAAGTCCCCTTATATTTAAATCCTTCCTACTTTTTTTTAAAAGGGTAGTCGGCTTTAAGGACCAGATTATTTATTTATATCTTTTATTTACATCTACTATCCTCCTTTAAAAATCTCGTAATAACCTAATAGAAACTCTATAAATACCTTATTAAAAGCCGTCACGCTAAGGTAAAAAGGTCCCTTTAATAGTAAGAGATTATAATAATATAAACCTCTAGGTAAGACAGCCTAATAAGCCCTAATACCTAAATACGCTAGAAGCTTAAAGACTTTTACACATTTATAGTTACCGCTAAAGAAAATATAGATACTCTTTATAATAGTTATAACGCTACTAAAAAGTAACTAGAACCCCTCTAGCCCTACCTAGGCTAATTAGAAGATTAAACACTAGAGGTAACTCTAAAATCTTCCTATAAGCTAGAAATGCTAAAGAAATATACTAATATATCTAACTAGGGGCCCAACTAGAACCCTCCTAAAAGACCACCGGTCTATAATTAGTATAGTAGTGGTATATAAACTGCTTATAAGCTAAGTAGGCTTATCCCTTTAGAAAATCTAACCTAAATACTAACTTAAGACCTAAGGCTTATTAGGAAACCGGCATTAGCTATTGGTGCTAATACTACCTCTATAGTAGAAGCTTCCCTAAGCCTAAGTTTAGAAGGTTAAAAGCCCTATATTAATCTCCTTTAAAATAGATATTAGGAAGTTATTATAAGGCTCTTAGAAGCTATACTGAAGAAAGCTACTAATAAATATATTAGAACTCTTTAAGGGCAAATCTATATCTAATAGGGTTTAATCTAAGCTAGGTAAATTCTTTTATAACCTAATTAAGGTTAAGGGCTTTCTAAAGGTTACCTAGTATCTACTTAATAAGGTATAGGAGACTTAGGGGGGCACCTATAATAAACGAAAAAAGAATATAGACTAACTAGCTAAGGCCTCTAGTAGTTTAGAAATCTGTTATAAACCTAACGCCTAGTATTTAAACGATTGGGTTTGTGAGGTAGATAACTTCTTTAAGATGCTAATAATATAAGATAATACTAAAGAACGTATACGCTAGATTATTAGAAAGATTAAAAACCAATTACTAAACCAGATCGCGCTTAATTAACTTAATAAAGAGTAAATAACTATATGGCTATAGTTGCAGACCTTTCTAAATGGTTAGACCTAAGATCTGTATATTATATAATATAATAATATAAAACAATTCTAGAATAGTACGCAGCTAGACTATTAAAACTTCCGCTAGTTTATAAACTTTATAAAAACTTACACTTAATAGATAGATCTAAAGCACTTTAAAAATAAGAATAGCAGTATTTATAAGGAGAAGATTAGATTTATCTAGGCTAAAATTAAGCTAGTAACTTATAATAAAATAAAACGCGTAAAAGCCCTACCGCGGATTATTATATATACGGATTTTAAATAAGCGGTTCTAAACATTAAGAATATGGTAAAGAACTAGACCTCTTTTAATAGGAAGCTAGAGGGTAACTAAAAGCCTAGGCATTTTAGTAGTAATATAGGGCAGACTTAAGCTTTAAAGAAGCCGTTCTTAAGAAGAACTTTAAAAGGGTTAAAGTTAGGGGCCCTAAGTAATAGGAAAGGCTTTTAAGGCCAACCTAATACCCGTATAGTACCCTTATAAAAATACTCTAAAAAGCTAAAAGGAAATTTCCCTAAAGGTAAATCTTATTAGAAAATAAGTTGGGTAATAATCGCACTAATAATTTAAAAAAAAAGCCCTAGTTGTAAATGTCTTTTAGCTATAACTAGGGCAAGATATAGAAGGGAAAACCCTTTATATTACTGTTAAGCTAGAAATAATACTCCTTATAGGTATTACGGACCTTATATTAGCAGTAATATAACTACTAAAAAGAGATATAAACGGGTTAGTTAAGATAGTATAGGAGGCGCTAGAACCAATCGAGCTATAGGATAAGGGGTAACTGAGTTATATATAAGATTACGTTATAAGTTTAAAATATAAAAATATAGGAATATAGAAACGTGAAATATACTAATGTACTTAGCATATTTCTTAAGCGCAGTATTATATATTTAAAGGACCTTAGTCTCTACCTAGATAGTTCTCTTCTTTATAGTAAATCTTAAAATATAATTACAGTTAATTTATTAGGTAACCACTTTACTAGTTATTATTATATTGTTAACTTACTCTTACCTATATACCCAGCCCATTAATAAGTCCATCGTAGTCTTTCATATAAGGCTTCGTTATATATTTACTACTAAGGTTATAGTATTAATAAGTTAAATAATATGCTACTAAAAGCACTAGTTATAATGCCGTTAACAGCTATAACTATTTTAGGAACTAGTAGGGATACTAGTATAAGGGATACTAATTCGCAGCTTATTACAGTAGTTTAATTATAGGAAATAGTTAATTAATTAAGAAATGATAATTAAATACTTAAAGATTAAATTAATGGAATCGAAACGGTAAAGGTTAAGTTACTATTGGTTAAACGGTTCTTAAGAGAGAAGTTAAAACTTAAAGGGTTTCTTATATAAATGCGCTTTAAGGTAATATAGGAAGGTATAAAGCTTGCTACACTAATAGACCAAGTAATCTATACAGGATTATTCTTAATAGAAAGAGCGCTTAAGTGGTTTAAATCTTACCTTATAGAGATATAGGAACGTGGAGACACGACTACTAGTCTAGAAGTTAAATATATATTCTTAAGCTGGAACGGGTTCTTAAGTTAACTTATATAAATATTTAGGGATTTAAAGGCAGTAACTATAGTATAACGGAAGCTTTAAAACCTAGTATAATAAATTTTAGCAATTAAGTATATAATATAGTTTTAAATCCTAGCTATATAGGTTAAGTGGAATAATAGGGCGCTTATAGTATAGTATAAATAGGGACTTAAGGCAAAAGTCTAGGACATAATTATCCTAATAGAAGATATGGATATACTTAGGGAACTAATAGATTAAGTAATTAAGATTAATAATAGGATCTATTAAAGAGAATAAGCTATAAAAAAAGGGTAAGATAGAGTTCTATAGTTGGATAAAGCGCAAGGCACACAGTAATAAAATTAGAATTAGAAACTATAGAATGGCAAACTAAAGCTAATAGACCTAAGCGGTACTAAAGAATCTAGAAAGTAAAATAAGAAACTATAAAAACCTAGAGGTTGAGAATTAAGTAATTATAGGGCTAAGGAGCAGAGGCTAAACTAGAGATTTTATTAGTAGAAGACGGTTAGGCGGACTCTATAATAGAATAAGTAGTTTAAAGGAGGAGCTTATATAAATTATAGTAAATAGGGTTATTTTGCTAAAGACTATATAGGTAGTTAGGGTAACTACGTAGTAAAGGGTATAAGATTATTAGAGTATAATAATACAGATATAAGTATATTACGCAGGACTAAGAAATGTTTAATTAATTACTTTGCATTTTATTATAATAATATATACTAAATTTATAAGGACGCTAAGTATAGCGTAAGCTATTAGCTATAAGAGCCTAAGTTAAAAGGACTCTAGGATATAAAAAAGTTAAATAAAGAATAAAACTAACTCTATAAACTAGATTAAGACTAAGATATAACTAGTAGTTAGTAGAGAAAGTTCTTATACACTAGTTTTACTAAGTAATAAAATCTAAGGATTAGAACTATTAGACTATTAGTAGCGATGCTAAGAGAAAATAAGTAACTAACTAGGAGTATATAAAGCTTAAATATATAATAAAGGTAGAGAATAATTCTACTATAGAATAGGGAATATTAATAGAGATTAAGACTCCATTAGATATAATATCTATTACTTTATAAGATATAAGAGAAGTAGGATAAAAAACCACTTTAATACTCGGTAAAGGTAAAGGCCAAAGGCATAAGATTCTTAAGCAGAGATAAGCAAGATTTAAGATTTTAATAAATAGATAAAAATATAATCTAGCTATCTATATTACGGACCTTATATTAGCAGTAATAGAACTACTAAGAAGAGACATAAACAGACTAGTAGTAGAAGTATAGGAGGTGCTAGAACTAGTTAAACTATTAGATAAAGGGTAGCTAAGTTATAGAGCTAGTTACGTTATAAGTTTAGAACGTAGAAACATGGGAATATAGGAACGTGATATACTAACATACTAACGTACCAACGTACTTAGTATATTTCTTAGACGTAGTATTATATATTTAAAGGACCACAGTCCCTACCCAGATAGTTCTCTTCTTTATAGTAAATCTTAGAATATAATTAGAATTAATCTATTAGGCAACTACTCTACTAGTTATTATTACATTATTAACTTCCTATTGGCCTATATACCTAGTCTATTAATAAGTCTACCGTAGTTCCTACTACAAGGTTTTATTATATATTTACTACTATAGTTACAGTATAAATAAAGTTAAATAATATGCTACTAAAAGCAGTAGTTATAACGGCGTCTATAGTAGCGACTACTTTAGGGTTAGGTAATAACACTAGTATAGCAGATACTAACTTATAACTAGTTAGGGTTAAATAGTTATAAGTAATAGTTAATTAATTAATAGATAATAATAGAATACTTAAAGAATAAATTAATAGGATAGGAGTAGTAAAGATTAAACTACTATCTATTAAGCGATTCTTAGGGGGAAAGTTAAAACTTAAAGGATTCCTTATGTAAATGCACCTTAAGGTTATATAAGAGGGCGTAAAGCTAGCAATAGCTATAGACTAAATAGCCTACGCAGGACTATTCCTAATAGAAAAGGCACTTAAGCGGTTTAAGCCTTATCTTGTGAAGATATAGGAAAATGGTATAGTAATTACTAACTAAGAAGTATAATATATATTTATTGGTTAGAATAAGTTTGCAAAATAACTAACGCAAATATTTAGAGACCTAGAGGTAACTACTATAGCGAAAAAAAGTTTTAAAGTTTGGTATAGTGGACTTTAGTAATTAAGTATATAATATAGTTTTAGATATTAGTAATATAGGTTAAATAGAATAATAAGGCGCTTATAGTATAGTATAAACAGGGACTTAAGGTAAAAGTTTAAGACGTAATTATTCTAATAAATAATGCGGATACCCTAAGGGAACTAATTAGTTAAGTAATTAAAATTAATAATAGGATCTATTAGAGAGAGTAGACTAAGAAAGGTTAAGATAGAGTTCTATAGTTATATAAGGCGTAAAGTATATAATAATAGAGTTAAAATTAGAAACTATAGTATGGCGCAGAGCTAATAAACCTAAGTAGTACTAAATACTATAGAAATAGACGACTATAGAAACCTAGAGGATAAGAATTAAGTAATTATAGGTTTAAGGAGTAGAGGCTAAACTAGGGATCTTAATAGTAGAAGACATTTAGGCGGACTCTATAGTAAGAAAAATGGTTTAAAGAAGGAGCTTGCACAAATCACGAAAAATAGGGTTATTTTGCTAAAAACTATAAAGATGGTTAGAGAAACTATATAGTAAATGGAACTAGACTACTAGATAATATATATATAAAGGGATAATAGTATACTATAAGAAACGAAAGAGTGTTTAATTAAGAGTTTTGCGTTTTATTATAATAACGTATACTATATTTATAAGGACGCTAAATATAGTATAAGCTTTTAGCTATATAAGCTAAAATTATTAAAGTTTAAAGGAACTAATAAACTATCTTATAGATTGGATATTAAGGACAATAAATTTAATATAGGCGAAATATTTAGCGATAATAAGGTAATAAAGGTAGCTTACTAGGAGCATATAAACCTTAAAGATATTATACTAGAAGTAGAGACCAAAACTACTATAAAACGGGAATTAGTAATAGAAATTATAACACTATTAGATACGGCATCTATTGCTTTAAAAGATAAAAGGAGAAATATTTAAGAAAAAGGATTAAGTAAGCAAACAACTGCTAATACTAGCTTACTACTTAATAAAGGTAAAAGGCCACAGGTTTAAGATTCCTAAGAAGGGATAAGACTAGCTTAAGGACCTATAATAGATAAGAACTAATAAAGTAAAGTAATAGCTTAGTTTAGTAATATATAAATAAGCTTGGGACGAAGTTTTCTAAAGGTATAAGATTCTTAAAATAAGATAAGTAAGATTTAAGATTTTTAAAATAAGATAAGAATACTGTAAAAGCCTAGTTAAACTAAGGCTAGAGCTAAGCTTAAGAAAGAAGTAAGCTTAGGATTAAGAGTTCTATGGGACTAAGACTTTAATATATAAATAAAGACTATTAAGAAAATCGACACTAAGATTAAGAAGTAAGAGGAATTTAAGGATTTACTTATAAGGTAAAAGACAAAAGAAACTATAGAGAAGTTTAGACAGAAAATCCTTATATAGTAAGAATAGAAGCTAGACTAGAGAGCTAGTACACTAAGTTATATTAGGGATAGAGCACTTATATAAAGAATAACTAATAGGCCTAAGATAGGCACGCTAAGAGTAAAATAGCTTATTAAACTAGAATAAGAAGAGGATTTAGGGATCTCTACTAGATTTAAAGAACAATATATAAAGGGTTATTATAATATAGTAATAAAAAGATACTTCCTTACGGATAAGCCGTATATACTTTAATAGCTATATTAAAAGTGGTATAGGCAACGACATAATAATAAGTGGGAAGATTTCTATATATAGTTAGATAAGCGAGTTATCTAGAACTACCCTATTATAGAAAAAGCTATAAGTTATATTAAGGGAGTATTAATTATAATATTAAGAGATTTAAAGAAACGATTAGAGGAGTAAAGAAGTAAAAGGTAAATCTTAGTACCTATAAATAAAGCCGTAACGTTTAGGTTAATACGGTAGAGGTTTAAACTTAAGAATAAAAACGAGTTAAGAGTTAACCTAAAGCACCTAGCGTATTATATATCTAGATAATATATATAAAATATATAAAAATCTAAAAGAAAAGAATTGGAAGTACTTTATAAGGATATATTAGGCGCTAGATAAGTGTAAGGGATATTATTACAGACACCTCGGGTTGCCCTTAGGACAACCCCCAGACGCCCCTTAAATAGTCACCGGTCACGTGCCGGAGGCATGTGCCCGTAGTATATAGTCTTTATAATCCCAGAGGCCTTACCTCCTTAAGGATTCGTCTTTCTTACTAATCTATCCTATTCCACAATCGTGTCCTTATAGCCCACTATTTATAAGATCCCCTTATATTTAAATCCTTCCTACTCCTTTTAAAAGGGCAGTTAGCTTAAGGACCAGATTATTTATTTATATCTTTTGTTTATAACTACTATTCTCCCTTAAAAAATTTATAATAACTTAAACGGAAACTCTACGGGCACCTTATGGAAAGCCGTTGCGTCAAGGTAGGAAGGTCACTTTAATAGCAAGAGATTGCGATAATATAACCCTCTAGGTAAGATGGCTAAATAAGCCCTAATACCTAAATGCTCTAGGAGCTTAAAGACTCTTATATACCTATAGTTACCGCTAAGAAAAACGCAGATACCCTCTATAACGGTTATAACGCTGCTAAAAAGTAACTAAAACCCCTTTAGCCGCACCTAGGCTAATTAGAAGATTATACGCTAAAGACAACTTTAAGATCTTCCCCTAAGCTAAAAATGCTAGAGAAATATACTAACGCGTTTAACTAGGGAACTAACTAGAACCCTCCCGGAAAACCACTAGCCTATAATTAGTATAGTGGCGGTATATAAACTGCTTATAAGCTAAGCGGGCCTACCCCTTTAGGTAATCTAAACTAACTACTAACTTAAAACTCAAGCCTTGTAGGGAAATCTACACTAGCTACTAGTACTAATACTACCTCTATAGCTAGAGCTTCCCTAAGGCTAAGATTGGGGAATTAAAAGCTCTAAACCGATGTTCTTTAAGATAGATATTGGGAAGCTACTATAAGGCTCTCGGAAGCTATATGGGAAGGAGCCACTAATAAATATATTAGAAACCTTTAGGGGTAGGTTTAAATCTAATAGAGCTTAATCTAGGCTAAATAAAATCTTTTATAACCTAGCTAAGGCTAAGGGCTTTTTAGAAGCTACTTAGTACCTACCTAAGGAGGTATAAAAGACTTAGAGAGTTACCTATACTATAAATGGAAAAAGGATATAGACTAACTAGCTAAGGCCTTTAGTAGTTTAGAACTCCGCTATAGACCTAACGCCTAGTAGTTAGACGATTAGGTTTATAAGGTAGATAACTTCTTTAAGATGCTAATAATATAAGATAATACTAAAGAGCGTATACGCTAGATTATTAGTAAGATTAAAGACTAATTGCTAAACTAGATCGCATTTAATTAGCTTAATAAAGAGCAAATTACTATATAGCTATAGCTGTAAACCTTTCTAAAGAAATGGACTTAAGATCCGTATATTATATAACATAATAATATAGAGCTATTAT
>Ga0307515_10011547_pt1 | contig 16754 bp, 21 predicted proteins | sample 17_EM_MG_FD_194513 | JGI IMG/M metagenome (GOLD analysis project Ga0307515, IMG submission 194513) | Populus trichocarpa ectomycorrhiza microbial communities from riparian zone in the Pacific Northwest, United States - 17_EM | ecosystem: Host-associated > Plants > Roots > Unclassified | place... | reverse complement strand
AAGAATGGGGGGGGGGGGGGAGCACGTGCGTACTGCTCCATAACCCCCTTGAATTTCATCTCATAAATCGGACCCTCGGTGGATCGTTGGAATATTTATATAGAGAGGGAAATAATTACTTAAAGAATCTATTATATTAAATATATATATAACTATTATAGCTAGGCCATAGTTTATAAAAAGGAATAAAAGGAATATTTAAAATATTTAATTACCACCCACAATTTTCTGCCGTGGAGTCGTGACAACTTGCAACCCTCCGCCTTTTGTAGCTACCAGCTGGGCTCAAATTGGACCACTTCATAGCGTCGCGGGCGGGATCATCGGCCCAGCGACTTCTTCCCTTTTCTGCGCTCCACAGAGCATTTCGACAATTGTGAGCGCAAAGAGGAGTGCGGTCCCTGGTCTAAATTGAACAAATAAATGTTAGCTATGCTCTTAGCGGTACTGTATAGGTGAGACTGAGCTCCTGCTGCGAACTTTATGCCTGAGGAATGGCTATGTAGTATAAGAAGACGAGAGAGCCTTAACTCACCCACGCGACGTGACAACTCTCCCATCCACCACAACCCTCTCACTAGAATAACTCCAGCCTTTATCTCTAATCTCTTTCTCGACGCTAGGGTGAGATGTCACGGTAACCTTTTGTACCTTTCCGGCTTCCTTCTCATAGCTCTTCACTAGAGCCGTTGTGCCCGCACAAATCGCTCCAACAAACTTCCCCCTCTCCCGAAATTGCTTCACTAACTCTAATACGGTGTCAGAATCGCAGAACGTTTTAGCGCCGGGACCGCCGCCGGGTAGAATGAGAATGTCGGCATCGTACTCGGCAGCGATTTTGTCTATTGATGGCTCGTCAGGTAGGATACGGACGCCGCGGGAACAGCTGGGCGTTGTGTGAGCAGCTATCAAGTATGCAGAGCATGGTTTTTTATGGTGTATTTGAACGTCGGGATGCCAGCGCAACGCATTGGGGCATGAACGAAGTGGAGGGTTGAAGGTGGGACACCTACATGGCGAAGCTCTCATTCTTGAGGTTCACGCCTGCCGATTTGACCGCGACGCCGGCGCGAGTGAGGACTAAGAGGATTTAACTATATTACCATATGCTGTATGAAGCTTAAGAGCTTGGGTGAGGGGCTGAGTACCATCATATGGTGTCACGAACTCAATTTCTTCGGTGCCGTCTGCGATGAGGATGAGTGCTGCTGGCATTGTCTGGGTTGTTTCGATTGCTTAGTCAATAGCACAGTGATGAGGAATTGTATGGTAAGGAGTGTATAGGTGGAGGTTCAGAATTCCAACAATGACGTTTTGGAGCTGCTTGCCTGCATCCTCGGAGGGGTCAGAGCTTGATGCTTGGGGTTTTGGCGAGCAGCTGAATTGACGAATGAAAGTAGTGAGGGGCATCACTTTAACCAATAGATGATATGCTAGGCTTTTTAAGACGAATAACAGTCGCGGAAAGGAGAAGACGTTGATTAGTTAACCGCGGATCGTTTCATTTCAGACCACTGAATGGAACTTGTTCAATCGCAGATGTTGATATAGCATAAGGCCCGGATGCAGTATTAGGAATTGTTATGTTTCATTGCGTCCAGACCAAGAACTCGGTCAGTATCGCCTTGCTTTCCCTTCATCCTTCGCTCATCGTCTATATACCATGACGTCTGGCTACTCATCGAAAACGTAGAAGCCGCCTTCGATATCCACGTCCTTTAAGCAGAGTAGAGAAACGAAAGCAGCCATAGATCTAAGGGAATCATCCGTGAGCTCATGTAAAAAAGACCAACAGAGCGCCAACCGCTAATCCATCGCCAAGTGCAGTGGATCGGAGAGCCTGCCTGCAGCCGGGATCCGCCTCCAGCCCCTTGCAGTATTAAGTGGTGTCCAGCCGTGATGGAGCGCCTGCCTCCTCCACCCAGTGGACAACCGAAACCTCGGAACCTCCGGAGTATGTGAGTAATAGAGAAAAGCAATGGAATAGCAAGAAATGGAAGAAACATCTCTACAAGTGATCTCTGACTGCGAGGAAAAGTATATAGCAAAAGGCTTGAGGTATCAAGAGCAGAAACGAAGAATGAATCGAAATTATGTCAAGGAGGGGGGTAAGGACAGACTAGTCAGCACCGCCAGATCATAATCCTTTCAAGTAAGCCATTGAAACTCCAGGCGCCTTCTGTCGTACTATATCGCAATGCATGCACAAAACGACTTCTCCAAAATCGACCGAGGTTGCTCGTCCCGCATATCCCATCCCGAAGGCCGTGAGAGCGTAATGGAATGAATCCATAATTAGCTCGTCAAGCACTGTAAGATCCCATCCAGAGATGCGAGCAAAGCACATAAATACCACCTTCATATGTATCATATCTTAGACCATGGTTGCCACCCAAGGGTATTGTAAAGAATAATCATCCCATCAACCAGACGTCTAATGGGTAAAGCCTAAATGCTTCACAGGCTCATCGTTAACCATTCCCACTCCTGAGGCCCGCTTACGCCAGTTACAAGGCCCTGGCCCATAGCACCCATTGGAAGGCTGCCAAGATTTTGATTGCTCAAGTTTGTCGGCACCAGAGGTGGATCTTTCTTCCTTGCTGTTGGCAGTGCGGGAGCTTTCCCACTTGTATCGTCGGCATCTACCATTTCAAGTTCTTGCATACCAGCTTTGCTCTGTCTTCGTAGTCGCTTTGGTGCGACGTTAACACCGCGATTTGGAGCCGAGTTTGCTGACGGAGCCTGTGGTTTAGGCGGACCGGGCGCAATCGGAATCACACCGCTCTTACCTCCGGCAATACCACCAGAGACGTTGTTGGCGGCGTTGGAAACGGTCGTACCGCCAGTGACTGATCCAGTCGCGGATTTGGGGGATTCCGAATCTCCGCCGCTGGTTTTACCTGATGTCGGTGTTGTCACTGGCGTCTGTGCCAGCGAGTTTTTGCGAGAAGCTTTCTTTGAAGATCTTGTTGAAGCTGCGCCCACGGGAACTGTGTTGCTGCTTCCACGATTGCGCTTCTTGATGACATCTGTCTTCAATGACAATGGGCGGACGACGCCATGGAGTTTCAGGAACAGCCCGCAAGCATTACAGAGTGGGTGGCCTTCAGGATTGCGCCGCCATAATGGAGTCGTCTGGGTGTAACAGTTTGTGCAGGTTGTTGGGACGCCATTCTGATCACCGCCTTTGGTTCCGCCTGGACTGGTGGGACGGGATGGCGCAGTAGAACTGAAGCCGGATTCTGGAGGTGAGCTCGGTGATGATTGAGGTCGCTGGTGCATAGCCTGAGGGTGCACCAAACCTGCTGCGTTCGGAGTTGAGCTGGTGCGGGGTATTTTCTGTCGTCTGGGATCGTTGCCGCGATTCCGAATGTCACTAACTGAAGCCGCAGATCCATGTACTCGGCCAAGGCCTCCGCCCGGGCTCCAATGATCTTGCGGTGAAGGGACCATCTCAGCTGGGCCAATCGTCACCGTCTTGCGTGGCGGGCCAGCTGGGTAGCGAGCCGGCACCGGATTGAATTGGTTAGAGAGGCTGGTTTCCCATTGGAAGCCAGCATTGAAGTCAAGTGACGAGTCATCCATTGGCGAATAGTCAGCTTGCATCGGCATCGTCCTGTCAGGAAATGCTCCGCCTTCATCATCCTCGTTGTCCGAATCGGCACCGAACGAGAACATATTTTCGTGTCGTGGAATTTGCATGTTTTCCGACCGAGACGTGCCCGGGAAATCGTGACGTAGGACCTGGGTTGGGTCGACGTGTCCAGGCTGGTGGTAGGAGGGCGCTGAGAATGGGGGAGGAGGGCCAGCACTAGTGACAGCGCTAAATATGGAATTTCCGCTTGGGTTGAAGATGTACTGCGGTTGCATCGAGTTGGCCAAGTTTGAGGGCCGACGTGGACCGTACACAGGCATACCGTGAGGGTGCCGTATGTCCATGCCATTGCGATCGAAATACATTTGATCGCCTTCTGCCATTGGCTGTGGGGTGGACACTGTGGAAGGGTAGGCTGAGCCTGGAGGAGAGTAGTAGTCTGTGGAATTAAGTGATGAGGCCATCGAGTTAGGATTATACATTGTGGAATAAGGACCACCTTGATTCATGAGAGGTGATCCGACGGGAGAGAATGTGAACTGTTGCTGGAATGGACCAGCGGAGCTGATGATAGGGTCTTCGTTATGTTGGAAAGTATCGATGGCAAACGGTACTTGGGGCTGAGAAGCGTGTTGCTGGAAGCTAGGTTGTTGGATTGGTTGATCTAGGGAATAATGATGCAAAGCCGCCTCCGCATCGGGATCATTGGGTATCATTATGCTGTTGACAGCAGGTACTTGAGGAGAGCAATCGGCAGGCCGTTTACGGGGCTGATATAATGTTAGCCAATCTAAAAAGCATTTCAAGACTTGGTACGGCAGCGACTCGCCCTTCGTTCGTCGATACTTGTTTTGCGCACGTGCCGTTGTATATATCCAAACTCGTTTTCTCTTGTGATGGTTGGTGGTACGGATGGGGCTGATGCGCGGGTGAAGTGGAAGGTTTGATCGTTCATTTGACTAGTCTTCCTGATCGGTATGGCCGGTGCGGTGGCATTAGAGGAAGCTGACCGTTCATTCGACGGAGAAGGAGATAGTCCCGCTGGGGAGGCCACGGACGAAGAAAATATAAAATCGTCCAAATCCATGCCGTCGGATTGAGACTGCTGCGCCTGCGCTTGCTGGTCGATTGATTTTCGAAGCTGCGCGATGCCGCTGGGTGCGCTTGTGGAGCTTGTGGAAGCTGTTGTAGCTGCCGTAGCTGCTATAGCGGTGTTCTTTCGCGATAACCTGGCAGTGATAGTTGGTCAACATTAATCCCGACATATACTACAAAATAGTCAATTTGCCGAATCGAATTTAAAGACGAACCCTTCTAGTTGGAGCTCAGCGCGCTTCATGCTCATAGCCATCATCCTCCACGTCAAGTTTTTCATGCGCTCCGCATTTGGTAAATGGGTTTTGGCCTTGCTATACAGTTTCCATATCTGGATGGCCAACGGGTCCTTCTTTTGCATCTCCTCCGGGCTGTCTAGATTGGCGCCACCTGCATCGTTTTTCCAGGTAGGGAAGAAGCTATCCTCAAGCACGCCCTTGCGAGCTGCGGCCTCCGACGGTGAGAAATCCAGCTTGCTGTCCAAGGTGCTCGCGGATGTCAGAGACTGGATGGTGGAAGAGGATCCAGAGGAGTTGTCAGAGTGGCCTGGAGGGAACCGTACGTGTTTTGGAGAAGATGATGTAGGGAAGAACTGCGGATCTGCAAGTCCTCCAATGGCGGGTGCGTTAAGGTCGTCGGAGAGGGCAGAAGCGCGCAGGTCTCCCCCACGCTCCCCATATTGCGCCCCAGACATTGCCGACTGTCAAGTTGCGCAAATCTCTGGGGTTCCCGCAACTTGAGAGGGGTGTTGATGTTATGCAGACAGGCAGGACTCAATTGGAGTTTTGCTTTTCCCTTCTTCCACGGGGAAGCTTTGGATTGAATGAAGAGAGTCCTGTTGGATCTCGTAGCGGTGGGCAGTAAGCGGCGTGATGGGTGAGAATTAGGTCGGGACAATTTCAGAAGCAGGGCTAGCAGCGACCGGCCTGCTACTGCAACAAGCCTAGCAACCCTTGGCAGGCTCTTTGGCTACAGCGGTTGCGACGCCTTGACTGGCCTCGGGCCCTTCTGGGTCTGCTGGTGTTGTGGTCGTTGCTGAGGCCGTGGGAGAGACCAGGTGGGGGTCGCCCGACTCGTCGAATCAGGCGTACGTGTGGCGCTTTCCACCCTCAAGGATTCAACCCCGAGCGAGTGGACAACCGCAGGGGGTGCTACAAGAGTTGACAGCTGCTGTCGCCGCCGCTGATGGTGACGAGCCGAGCAGGGCGGATGTATGAGACGTTGGAGGACGGTGATGGGCTCGCCACTGAGACGGGCCAGCGAACGAGGGCACAAGGCACTGGCGTTGAGCAGGCCTGCGCAGCGATGGGTTTTGGGCAGTTCGACGGCAACGCGGTGTTCTGGCAAGGCTTGCCTGTTGGCTATGTCATACGGCAGAAAAGCAAAGGTAGAAGCGGGAGAAGCTGTGCCGCTTAGATGCAAGCTGCCGCGGCTCCCTGTCAAGGAAGGAATGCAGATGAACCGTGCGAGAGCGGAAGAATGTCGAAGCCTGCACGAAGCTTCGTATGAGGCTGCTAGGGTGCGCGCGTGGTGCGCGTGTGGGATGTAGGTGCATCAGGGCGGAAGTGGGCGGTTTGGGGTGGTGATGAAGGTGCTGAGGAGTTCGAAGCAATGCTTCACAACGGGCGAACTTGTGATGCTCGTGTGAGTTTCAGCGACGTTAGTTAGGGTCCGCCCATCTCACTCCCCATACCCATACCTCACCTGCCCCATCCTCGCCGCCCACAACCCGCTACCGCAACCCAGTGCTAAGGACCACCGATCCTGCTCATCGATCTACAACTTCCGTCTACAAGCGAAACGTCGATGGCCATGACGAAGCATTTTTCTATGGCCGCATTTCCATGCCTTCGCGTGCCAAGCGAGAGGGGAAGCTGCCGTCGTGTTTGCCTCGTCCCGCCGCAGTCCCTCCATCACTACTGCTGATGGTCTCGGTTGCCGCTTCGGGACCGGTACTAAAAACAGTGGAACCGCAACAGGCTCCGCGTGCCTCTGCCATTCTCCGCGCTGTTGATTCCCTCAAGTAAACTGCCAGGGCACTGGTGTAAGAGAGGCACTATCTCAGTGAAAAACCCCGGAGAGTGGCAAGGTTCTGAGACTGGCCTTCGTAGGTATGTGGCATTGCTACTCCCTTGCCACTCCCGAAACTCCGCCGTGAAGGTCTCTCCAAAATCTCAACGGCATTTCCTCTTTTGGCCGACAACGGCCCAAGGTTTTGCTTTTGGCCTCCAGAAATCCCGAGCAGGGTCTTTCTGGCCCTGCGTCATTTCTCCAGATGGTCTTTTTTGGACCCTCTTTTTCCGATTGCCCTTCTTCACGCACGTGTTTTTCAAAGATTTGAGCTTTTGGACGCCATCCATTCCGCTTGTTGTTCGTTAAACGCCGCGTTCATGCTGCCAATAAGACGGCTTTTTCCATATGCACTGGAAGCAAAAGGCTGATTCTTAGCGGGATCATCCTGGTTCCGCCACTCGCTGTCCAAGGTACCTAGGAACCCTATTCCGAGCAGCGGACGGGGCATCGTCGCAATAACTGGCTACAACTGTTCTCACTAAGGACTTCGACTTTTAAAGCTTGGCCTTGAGCATGTGCATGATTACCACAAATGTACTGAGCTGTAGATAGCGCCGACACTGCAAATCTGGGCAAAAATGAAGTTGGTGGCTTCAGCGAATTCTTCTCATTATCTACGTGATATTCCCGAACGAAATCCTGCATTCAGCCTCGTTCTCCACAGATACTTCGGTCATCTTGCGTCTTAAAGATGCCATTTTGCAGAGTTGTTTCAGTAAAAGCCGCGGATTTCCGTAAGCATTTTATCCTACAATACCACGTTCTGCGGATGCAGGGTCCTATGGCGATCTGCACGGGGTCCATGATGTTTGTGAGATCGAGTAATTATTTTCTAGCAGTTCTACAGGAATAAAACCCCGGCATCGCTGCTTTGCCATAATAGTCGGCCCCATAGCTCCATTGGCAGCCTGCCGCAAACTGGTGCTGCGGGCTTTCAGCCGTACCATCTAGTGGCGACGACGCAGCTCTAAAATATATTTGGGGTATTTGATGTGATTGCTTGGCGCACACGGTCTAGAATTCCATCCGCACTCACGGCTCGTTTCTCTGAGAGATGCCTTTAAAAATCATACCACGATTTCTAGGTTACAACAGGGAGGGATTTTTTTTATCCTCGACTGGCATCGTGACTCAGGAACTAACGGTGGAGTGAGATGCTCGACGTTATGTAACCCATTTTGGAGTGGGCAGGCAGATCTGCAGTCCGCCTTGCCCTTGTCTTTGCCGGCAGCCAATCCTGAGCTGCCAAATTATAATAGGCAGGGAGCGGGTTACGAAAAGTCTGGAGTCGGCTTCGCTTTGTTTTGTGAAGCGGTGCCAGGCGTGCGTCTGAGCAATGCCCATTTTCCGGATTTTCAGACAGGGTAAAAGCTTGTGAGATGCGCGATCCAATATCGACGGAACTCGTGGGGGTCACCTTCCCTGCACCTCTCAAGCCACGTCTGCCAGAAAATCTGCAAGTCAGCGCAAACGAGGTTTGGGCTGCACCGGCTCGCGGCTTGAGCCGACGAAAACCGTCATTTCGCCTGACTCAGCCTTGGGCGCGTCCTGCAAGCCAGAGACGTCCACCCGTCCACAGTTTCAAAATTAACGGTGCTTCTACGGCCAAATGCACTCTGCAGACCACTTCCATCGGCCTCGCCGTCGCGACAACCAGAAAATTTTCTGGCCTTGTGCTGCTGAAGTTGTGTTGAGGGTCGAGACTGCTGACTGGCCGCGAGGGGGCCCGGGGTTCTAAATCAAACCCATAAAAGACGAGGACCGCAGATGCCGCAAAAATCAAGCGCACAGGACTCTTAAAAAAGGCCGTGTTGAGCTTGCAGACCGCAGAAAGGCAACGCTAGCCGTGCAAACAAGCCATCCAACCACTTGGAGCTTGATCCGGAGAGGTTTGATGGACGGCAATTGACCCATGGAGAAGAGCGCGGGATGATGAGTGGGGGTATGTCTCATCACTCATGCCTTCCACCCTTGAAACTCTCAATGTCGACTGCACTCTGCAGGCCTTCGCTCACCGATCATAGACCTTGAGAACATTTCTCAGCAGTGTATGCGCGCCGTGGTTGATGGACATGACTCTATCCGGTTATAGCTTTATGCTGTGCAGGCCTCGCATTCAGCCGTCTCCCGTCTCCCGTCTCCCGGTTCCCGTGTCCCGTGACCGTTTACCCAGCCTTTGATGATGTCCTGCAGCCTTACGTTCGGGTCCTGGATGGCGAAAGCGACCGTCCTCAACATCAATGTCCTGGATAAAGGAACCCTTTAATATCGTGATCCCAGTCGCATTGCTTTCGATCTCCATAGTAGAGTAGTGACATGGTCGAGTCGGGCTTGGCACCTGAGAATGCAGGTACCAGATCGAGGGCGGAAGGCCAGCGGAAAAGGTGCTCTGAAACCTAAATCGTCGAAGTGAATACTTCCCGCGTAGTCAACAGGGTACAGCAGACCTTTATACTTCAGAGAGCGTGTGTTCGCCAAAACTTTAAGGTTGAGACACGATAGCTTATCTATTCGGATGATAACGACGCTTTCGTGGATCCTACCAATGAATCGGCCGGCAGAGATCATCCTCCGCTAACATTGGGCGTTGAATGCACTTGCTAACCGTGAGACAGGGGTGACGATGATATCAACGCTTTTAAAACCACGCAGTCAGCTTCCTATCGCGGCTCTTCAGGCGCCTTATCGCTGGATGACTGCTGCGACGAATGGTGACTTTGCATCTGTGGATCAAACTCCGTCGAACCGAATTCACGGGGTAGTCCGAGCATGAGATAAGACTTCAACGCCATGCACAAGCGTTGATTGAGAGCTAATTACCGTGCTATATACTTTTCATCTCAAGCTTAAACATCTCGAAATTGGCTAGCCCGACAAGATTCCAGAGGTTAAAGTATTGCGCACACAATTCTAAGATCGCTTCTAATCAACAACAGTATCTCTATTGCTCCTCGTATTTCGCTATGGATCTGTGCTGAATATTTATATTTCAACAACGAATACCGCTCACCGCTCCGCTAGCAACCACTCACACCCGTCCTCCCACCTTGACAACCCGTTACTGAAGATAAGATTGGGGAGTTGATACAGTAATTTGTACTACCACTGCCTCGTCAAGCAGCGACTTAAACTCGACGTTGTGCTTTAAGTCCTTGTTACTTCCAAGCATGGAGACCGTCTGAGTCTTGGATCATGTCTTATGGATTGCATGACGTGAGTGGCAGAAGCCCTCCAGCACTCCACAAAATAGGATTTTATCGGATAAGGTGCATAAAATGAGGCTAGTCGTCGATAAGGCACACAATCAGGCCCTCAAACTCCGTATCAATATCACGGCCCATTTGTATCTTGTTTATCCGCTTGTCCACCTGATACTCCCACATTGCTGCCACCACCGCGAACAGTCTCTTCGCCGAGGACTTTGCTTGCGGCCATGAACCTGCGCATATCAAATTGTCAGCTTGCTGTAGATATCTAACGCCTCTCTCATGAACCCTCATAAAACCGGGCAATTGGGGCACATTTACATTCCACTAGCGTATCCACCAAGGCCGCGCATGCTTTCGGCCTGCACTGCTGTCATGCGCAGCAGGTTCTCGAGATCAGACACATTTGCTGTCAGCTGTGCCAGTTGAGCGTGAAGATGCGATAACTGGCGGGGCTTTTGCGAAGGAAGGGTGCTGAGGCGTGACGAGGTGCTTGTTTGTGGGCGCTGAAGTTGGGACATTGTGAGTGAGGCGGAGATGCTTTTGCAATCGAGTTGTGCTTAGTGCGATTGAAGTGGTGTATGTTAGGTTGCGCGTGGTGTTGTTAATCTTCGAGAGTGCTTGGCGCGGGTACGGAAGCAGAGCTCCGACGATTTTCCGTGAATCTCTAAGAGTTCATTTGAGCTTGTCTTTTCGCTTCACCATATCCCGATGCTGTTTTCTTGACGCAAGTACCAGGAATAATCCCCCGGACGGCCTTGCCGGAAGAGTTTCCTTGCTCTCAGCTTACCTAAGATGGCACAGCAGCAGAAGATTCGCCGCTTTGTCATGACCGGAGCGGTTTTTGCCATCACAGCAACTGGGGCTTGGTACGGGGCTGGGTTGAAGACCCAGCAAGAATTTAAGAAGGTGCGTCAATCCCGCGAAATTGCATTATCTTCTTTCCATGGTAGAACATTCCCTAATACATAGTAACCCTTTCACGATTCATTGCATTTGCCTCCGCTATCCTCCATTCAGTCCTCCGAGCCGAATTCCCTCACCAATGCCTTCATTTGCTGATATATGGAATCATTCCAGGAAAAGAAAATTCTTCTAGAAGCCCCACCAGAGGAAAGAATCGCTCAGCTTGAGTCTGCCAAGGCACGACTGATGTCCAAGAAGCTAGAAATGGAAAGGAAGATAGCGGAAGTGTCTGCGCGCCGCATCGCTAGGGAACAAAAGAAATCGGAAGGGGGGTAATCTACGGTTCCTTGGAAATACCACCATTTGACTTGGTACACGGCTCGGTGCTTGGCCAGAGACTTCCGCTTCCTGGCTGGAGACGCAGGTGGGGAGCTGAACGCAGTCGGGGTAAGTCTACCAAACTCTGCACCCAAAAAAAGAGCATTTACACGATGCCGCGGGAACTGGGGCGTTCGTGGACTTATAAAAGGTGTGTTTGGAGGCATATCTATGGAGTTAACGCCGGATATTCCCACCGGTTCACGTACTGCGCCACACTAAAGGTAAGGTTCTCCCTGCGGTTGCTATATCAGTCCTTTATTAATAGCGCCTGTGCAGCCGTTTCGCTCTCACACCGGGCTCGCACTACTCACAGTAGCTTCGGCATATTTCCCGTGCTTGGCTGAGGCAAGTCTAAGCAAGAGACTACGAAAAATGCAAAGCTACTATACAGAATTTGGAGACTAGAGAAACGATTCCTGTATTGCCACGTCTGCATCTACATCTGTGACCTGACTACTTTAGAGCTTGACCTCTGTAAACTGCTCGAAAGTTTCACCTTCCCTCAACACATACGTTTGTGTGGCGGTGGCTGGCGTACCGCATTCACAGATGCTTTACTACCTAATATACGGCTGACACAAGGGCCTTTCATAACTACTTCCGCCTCCAGAATATCTCATTGGGTCTTCAACTCTCCAACGGCTCAAGATGGGACGACATATCTAAAAATTTCGAGCAAGCATCTCCATCAAACTACAGCAATTAGTTAAACTTTAACAAAACCTCATCTCCTTATCCCAACTCCCCAATTCCATCCCCATCCATTTCGCCCAAACAGTCTCCGCCTCCATGCCCCTTCACCCACTAAGCCCATCCCCACTACCCAGGTCCACCCACTTAAACATCGTTAACTCCCTCATATCCCACGCGCCTCATTCCCCCATTCCCACTCGCTCCCAATCCCCTTTTTGGCAGCACTTAGTGTGCCATTCCCATGGCCCCACTAGTTCGCGCCAGCGCCTCTTGGCGCCTCATCTCAACGTCTATCACCAGCTCCGACGCCACACGGCAGGCGCACGCGACAGCAGCGTCATAGGAGCAGAGCCTACTTCCCCGCCTATGTCTCATGCTAAAACAGGGTCTCTTCTACGGGCTCCTTTGGCTCGAATCCGCCGTTACAACGCGACAGCTTCGTGCTTGGCCCGGGAGGGGCTAAGGGGATTAGTGGCGGGGTAGCTGGACTGGATTGTACGGGCGTCGTTGGTCGCGTTAGAAGTGCAGTTGGGAGCGGATGCGGGAGTAGAGGGGCTCAGGGCTGCTTGTGTTATTGGTGCTGTCAGCCTTCTAACGACTTTCTGTGTATGTTTTTGGTAATAATAGCAGGAGTGCGCGAGGGGTTGGGGGTTGATGCGGTCGTATGCGGTAGTCTTGGTGGATCCGACAGCAAGGACAAAACACTCTTAGCAGGCTGGAAACCGGTGTATCTGAGCTGCGTGCCAAGCGCAAGTGCGTGTGTCCTACTCGGATCTGTGGCGGGGGCTTCGAGAAGGATTCGAGAAGGTGTCGCGGGCGAATCGGAGTGTGTGATTCTAGGATTTGCGCGTTGGTGAGATAGGTGAAACAGCGAGGTAACATCGCTGAGCAAGCCCTGCGAGCCCGTGGCGTCGCGTGACACGCTCAGCGTACCTGCGCTCGTTGCGTTGCAATCGGTGACGGGTGGCTCGGTTCCACGGGCCGGAACGGAAAGGGCGCGGGGCCTGTCGAGATAGGCGTGGTTGAAGTTAGAGAGGTGGGATCGGTAGCGGGAGGGGTGGGGAGGGGGAGGCGTCACGAGACGCATAGTGCGAGCTCTAGCTTTCATTTGAGCTACTAGATTGCTTGCGCGGGGTTTCTAGCCTCGTGCTGTGTGACTGGAGCTAGCTGGATCTATCTGTTGGCTTTCGATCCTAAGACGACAGAGGACGAAGTTTGAAGATTATATGGGGTAGATTGGCCTTGCGGTGGATTCGTGATATAGCTTTAACTGATGGTAAGGATGAGGGTGCTTCTGGGCCATTGTTTGGAGGTATGGGTGGTATCTCCAAGAGTGACTTATGTGAGGCTGACCTGGCAGAGAGAGAGATCGGATAGTAATGAGTAGCTTTTGGGGTAGCTGTTTTTGGATAATTGTTCTCGGATAGCTGCTCTTGGGCATAACGTGGGACCTGTTGCTGTTCTCTCGCTAGTATTGAGAGGCTGACGTGTTGTGTAGCACAAGTCTTGTTAAGGAATCGAATAAATCGATCTGCAATATTAGATTCTCGAGATTAGATCTGGATTGGGAGGCATGCAGGAGAAAGGGGTGCTGCAAGATTCCATCAAGGAAAGGAATTTGTCCATCAAAATCAAATAGCGGAATACAAAGTATACTAGTCTTAGACCGAAACCGGGTTTTGAGTGAAGGCATCGGAGGCTTATATTTTAATATGGAAGATTTACGATTATAAAAAATCATTAGCCGGTCTCAGTCTCGCTGGATTCTTTAAAGTAAATGCCGCTCATTTCAGACACGCTATGCAGCACGAAAGCGATAGTTGTAAGGAGCAAAGGGTTGAAAGACGTTAGGAAAACGCGCTAGCCAACTAAAAGCAGAACTGCTGAGACCACCAGGCAAATCTGCAAGTTAAGAATAGTATAAACTAGTGGGTGAGAATGACTAGAAGGGATTAAGAGAGATACTGGGTGGGGACTAGAGTTAAGAGAGATCCAAACTACTAAAGAAACGAAAAAAAAAAAGGGTATACTCCAAATGAACATACAGATACTCCAGTAAGGACACTGGAAGCCGCGAAACACCCAATCTCAACAGTCCACTATCAGATGTTTTGTGCCGCGAGGCCTCCGCTCTTAAAGTAATAATGATATAGTCCGCGAGGACAATGGGTTCTGTGGGTGTCGTAACTTCGTGAAATGCGCAGAGACATGTCCTTGCACCAGACTCGATCTTTATATTCTCCGTTCGAGGTGTTCTACGCGTGCGCGAAAACCTTTCACGATCTCACCGATGCGGCGTACCTTATCGAACTCAACCTGGAGCTCGTCGATTTGCTTCAGGATTTCGCGGAAGCGGGCGATTTCTGCGTCGGCCATCTGGATCGCGTTGCCCGCGCGGTCGTATTGGATTTGTGTTGCGGTTTGTGTTTGTGTGGTTAGCTGAGAGGCTGAAGGTTAGCACGATGAATGGCTCTGATTGGGCTCAACTGGCGGATAAGGCTTAGGGATTTCAAATACTCACTGTCTGCCATCTCTGTTGGATGGAATACATTAAACGGTCGAAATGAGAGCTTAAGGCCTGGAGACTGCTTGGATCGAGCAGGAGACGCCCTTGGCTGGAGGCATTGCTGGCGGCTCGCGATGAGGAGTTGCCGGCCTGGGAGAGAGCGAGGGCTTGGTGCTGGCGGAGTAATTGAATTTCGCCCTGGGTGAGGCCCAGCTGTGTATCTGGGATGGAGTTGCCGGGGGAGGCCATTAGACGTCTTTGCTATGGAGGCCATGTCATTGTCGGACCAAAGACACGATGCTCATGGCGCCAGGCGTGGGCTGGGGAGAGCGCCGTGTCTCTGGCGGTTGCTGGCGGTGACGATATGACCGTGATAGGGAGGGGTGGTAAGTCGCACAGAGCGAGGTTGAGGAGAGACATGGGGAAGCCAAGACCAGTGTTTTCTTTTTGCGCTCTCATGCACCCCCCCAGGAGCCCAGCATTCCAATAGCAGCTCGCCAGAGACCTTTATAGAGACCGAACTGCAGCCCTACATACCGCATCATCGTCTGCGTAGTGCTGGCCCGGGACCTGTGTTACAAGCAGGCACCGTGCGGCGTCCAAAACACTCCGTCGCCAGCAATTGGGCGTCGACAGACATATCTGTATGCTCCTCGGCTGTCCCTGTTGCCAGCAGCGATCTATACTCCTCCTTCTCTTATTGCTTGTCTCTCTCTTGTGCAACCTCAGTGCTACCCTTTCCCGGTGCGGAGTCGCCCTGTCCGCTCAAGCATTCCCGACCTAGATAGCCGGGGGGCATATTGGGTAAACTCCCTTAAGCCGATCAGATATCACCTCATCGGACGTGATCGTGAGAGACATGCTGCATCTTTCAGCACGCCCAGCTCAATGATGCAAGTCCGCAAGAATCTTTGGGTGCGTTCTGGAGTCATTTACCTTTGCCGTCTGCATCTTCCACCAACAGTGGCTCTGCTAGAGCATGGTGGAGAGGACTAAACCCGGAAGCTAACACTTCTTAGATCTGTGGAGAGTACCAAGCCGAGTAATCCTGGAGATCGCATAGTCAACTATCGTCATCTAGCAGCATGGTCCCGGAATTTGTTGACACGATGGTCTTGCTATTCGCAGCAAGCATCCCGCTTGAGCTTGGAAATTTTTGTCCATGATCATGGTGAATTAAAAGGCTCAAAGCTTTCGAGTCTTTTGGACTCGGAAGCTTCTCCGCCCTTCTTCGACCTTTTACATCTCAATAACTGCAAGATGAGGTTCTTTTCATCTACCCTGAGTCTTCTTGCGGCAGTAGCATCCGCGACAATTCTCCAGAATGGCCAGGTGCGTGATATGGTCTTTCTAGACACAACAATTGCTTCAGTAGCAAGCGATCGTACCTGGAGAACTTACGGGCCAAGTGCGAGCGAGATTTCTTACAAGGGAAGATGGGACAGCAAGCACATCTCATGTGAGCACTCTTCTGTGAACTACGACTGTCAGCTACTGATTCGTATTCGGTCTCCAGGGTGGTCGTGAGTATTCTAACATCTCACTTGACACTGCCTATAGAAGGCTTACGCGAAATTAGAGCTCCTGGCTTGAAATTCAGCTTCACCGGAGGCAAAGTAAGTTAGTACTTGGAATGTGGGAATGAACACGCACGAGGATTTTGCACGTCATGAAAGATTCGTCTTAGCGGCATAGGCGACCAATCTGTACTCTATGTTACAGTCCCTCTTTCATTTTGAGACTGCCATTTCTTTGGCCGGCTCTCCCTCATTCTGGGACGTCGATTCACTTAATTTAGAGAGCTTTGTCGCTAACGGTTTATGCTTAATTAGGTTGCTATCGGCTTTGGCAATTATACTTCACCTGGAGTCTTGGTTGCATATAGATTGGACGGTCAGGATTGGGTAAGCTCTTGCCTTGCTTTAAGTCAAGTGTTTGAACGTCAGTTAACATTGATTAGATGTTTACCAATGTAACGGCAAATTCCACTCACCAGTTCATATCTAGCACCACCACCAGCTTTAATCTAACCACGCAAGCCCAGCTCCCACAAACGCTAGAACTCCGGGTCACCAATTGGGCATATGGTGTTCAAATTGCTGGCGTTTATGTCAGCTCCTCAAGTAAATTGATTAAATTACCAAACTACTCCAAGACAATTGAGATCATCGGGGATTCGCTTAGTGCAGGTCAATATGCCACATATGAAGGCATATCGTCCTACGCTTGGGCTCTTGGTGCTGGTTTTGGGAATGTTGAATTTTTCATCACAGCTTATCCGGGGATCTGCTTGGTAGAC
>Ga0307515_10011546_pt1 | contig 16755 bp, 12 predicted proteins | sample 17_EM_MG_FD_194513 | JGI IMG/M metagenome (GOLD analysis project Ga0307515, IMG submission 194513) | Populus trichocarpa ectomycorrhiza microbial communities from riparian zone in the Pacific Northwest, United States - 17_EM | ecosystem: Host-associated > Plants > Roots > Unclassified | place... | reverse complement strand
GATTTCATTCCCTTTTCTCTCCATCAAAAGAAATATTAGCAATGGTGGATCTTGTGCAATGGGAATTAGGAAAAAAATGGAATCTCGGTTATATTGAAATCATGTATCGGAATTGGTGCGCAATATGTGAAGGATTATAGTATTCAATTAGGAGTTGATATTGATTTCATATAAGATTATAAATTCAAATTTAATTTAGTTGCAGGGCAGAAGGTTACGTTAGCATCTGTTCAAATTAGTGCAGCTGGTATTGTATTGTGCTGCTGTTGTATCCTGCTTTTTTTTTTTAATTATCTTTATTTAGAGGAAAAATTAGGGTTTTATTGTACAGAGTAGCCTCAGGTTGATTCAACCACTCCGATCTATCATCATCATCATCATCTATACCTAGATGTACAACGTCCCTCTTCTCTGTGGAATCAAACTGTTTCACTACTTATATATCCATGCTCAGCAACTATTCTTTTGTAAAAGCATTTATAATTGAAAATTTCATTTACTGTGATTTCTTACACTTCTGTAAAGTTTATCCTTTTCTAATTTTCTTATTACTTCCTATCTTATTTTTGGGGAAAAAAATCCTTTCATTTCCACATGTTGATTTTTCTCTCTTCTATTTCTTTAAATAATATATAACAGGAGCAGTATGGGGTAGCATGCTCTTCCTTGGAGGTGGGAACAAGCCCCTCTGTACATAGATTTCAGGTACAATTTTCTTTTTGGAGTCAAATGTGAGCTCTTTTAATGAATCTGTGGCCTATCAATCTGAATATCTTATGGGTTAGAGATTTCTTTTTTATTGGTCTACACTATGGTTGTCTGAGGCAGCAAGAAGAAACAGGAAAAAAGTACAATTTTTTACCTTTCTTTTCTGAAAAATTATGATGTGGGAAATTATGTCCTGAAAGCTTCTATTGTTCATACATGGACTGTACCACAAGCCGAATGTAACAAGTTGAAGTTCCTCTCACATAGCAGATGGGAATTATGCTCGCCTTTTTGTTCTTTGTTGAACATTGTTTATTCTAAGGAAAATTGATATGGTTCAAATTCCATTTGGTTACAAAACGTTAATGAGCTCTTCTTTTGGAAGCTGTGCTGTTTGTGCTTGATGCTTGATCGGTCATGAAATGTGTTGTGCAGGTGCTTGATGCATTGGTTAGTCTTTTTTGCCGGTCTAATATATCCCCAGAGACATTGTGGGATGGTGGTTGGCTTCTGCGTCAGCTACTTCCCTATAGTGAGTCAGGATTCAATAACCAGCATCTTGAATTACTGAGAGTAAGTTACACCCCACAGTAGATTGTTTGAATAATGTGTCAATACATGATGACCACAACAGGTGCCAAATGCTGCTCCTAGTTATGAGAGTGCAACATGATGGGACCTTAAATATTTGTTACTTGCAGCCATTATTTGAAACTACGGTTTTATGCTACCGAGTTTCATGATGCATGTCTTACATTTGTGGCTGTTGTTTTGTTTCTTTGGATGATCTAGTAATATGATTATTTAATATCATTATTTTGTAATGATTCAGTAGACTTCTCGTACACAGGATTCATATAAGAATAGCACTTATGCTCTTCTCGAGGAGGCCAGAGGTACCTGGCCCGATCTACTTGTAACAGTCTTACGTGATGAATGGAAAAGGTGCAAAAGAGGTATTTGGTGGAACTCTTAATATTACAAATGGCTTGTTTGTCTAAGTGATTGACTGATGTATTTGACAAATAAATTTTGCTCTTGTAGCAATGGAAGCTCCATCTCCCCGGAAAGAGCTGAAGTGCATGCTCTTGCCATTAGACAAGCCCTCTTTTGATGGTAAAGCTATTGCGCAATAGATGTGCTTTTGGATGTTCTTCTCCCATGCATTATAGGGTTGCGGGTTTGTTAAAAAATATTCATTCAATTTTCCTATTTGACTTGTAGATGTTCTTCCCAACAAATCATCTTTTGTTGCTGGTGAAAGAATGTGCAAGGTGGTGAAGGTTCGTGTTCGCATTTGCATTCTTTCTCATTCATCTATTTATCTTCCAAGTAGATAAAGCTTAAGATTAAAATAGATAATGTGTACTGATATCATAGTTTCAATGAACTTAAAGATACTCTCTGTATGTACACATGCATTCACAACCAGTGTATTCAACTTTTGTAGGGATTCTGCTGTGTTTCTTTCTGTATTATTGCAGTTTCTAATTTCTGTTTTTTTTTTTTTTTCCTATTTCCATTTCAGGTGTTTGTACTTCTTCATCAACTTCAAATTTTCTTCCTTGGTAGGGCTTTACCTGAGCAGCCTCCTACTTGTCCTCCAAGTGATATCCCGGAAAATTCCCGTGCAAGAAATGCTGCCCTGGATGTTTCAGGTCCAAAACTAGGCTCTGAGTTGAGACTAGGTCAGTTTTCTATCTTGTCCTTAATATGATAAATTGATGATGACGAAACAATGACGACAATGATGGTGAGGGTATATGATACGATGATGGTGCATGTGTGAGTTCATGTGGGTTGTGTTGCTTGTATGATTATTGGCTAGATAAATGGTAATTCAGTGTATTTGACGTATTGCTTCTAACTTCTAAAGTATGGCTTTATTTTCTTGGAAATTTGTTGTGGGAGTCATGTGATTAAATTTTTCTTGGTTAAATCTCTCTGGTCACTGCTATATGCAGTTGATGCCGTGCCATGTAGGATTGCATTTGAGAGGGGTAAGGAACGCCATTTTTGCGTTTTAGCAATCTCTGTGGGCGCATCTGGGTGGATCCTACTTGCAGAAGAACTACCCTTGAAGAAACATTATGGAATCATCCGTGTTGTTGCTCCTTTAGCAAGTTCCGATGTATGTATGGATTTGTTGTGCCTTCTAGTGCTTAATATTGCTTCCTTGGATAAAAATTATTGATTTTTTTTTTTGTTTTTTATAGCTAGGCATGTGTGCACAAACACATTTTCTTCTATACATAATTAAATGTAGCACATATTTCACAGAGCATGCACAACTCGATAATATGACCTACACATTTTCTTCTAATATTCTCACTGTCCTATAAGTTGGGCCTTGGTTGAATGATTCTAATTTCACAATTGCTTCATCTTTCTTGATTTGTGTCTTCAGCCTACAATTGATCAGAAGTATTCAAGATGGTTACACTTGCGAATCCGTCCATCTACTTTACCCTTTTTGGACCCTGCTAAACTCATTACTCATGGGAAGGCCAAGACAAAAGCTCCGGTGGATGGGAGATGGACCTTATCATTCATGGATGATGAATCTTGCAAGTCTGCTTTGTCTATGATTCTTGAGGAGATTGATCTGCAAAGCAATGAAGTCAAGAAAAGACTAAAACCATTGCTCAACCATGAAGGAGCTATAGATGTTCCAGACACTTCTCCACATCCTCCTGATGATGCTTCCTCATCAACTGCAACACCTTCTAATTCATTGTAAGTTTCTACTTGTTTTGAGTTCTGAGTAATAGTTTGCTTTATGCTTTGGGTGGGAAAATATTATGCCTTCTCGCCCTTCCATATATGTTTATATGGAAACAGTAGATATACCCAACAACATAGATTAGCACCCCAATTTAGCTGTTAATTGTATACAAACTTCCTTTGCCCTGATTTGTTGTTGCTCTAGGTGGCCTTTTTTTCACATTCCTTAGCCTCTAACCCTAGGCTTCTCTATTCTTTTTCCTAATTTTGTATTGTGTTACATTAATGTATATCTGAGGCAATTTGATAGTAAAAGCTTCATGTTTATTGATATTTAGAACGCGTGTTACAACTTTATCAAATTTCTGAATGTTTAACCTAAAGCTTCCTTGATTCTATGGGTGTTAACCTTATCCTTCCTCCACAACTGACTGTTCTAAATACAGTCATTGTGCTCCTTGCATGCATTGATTAGCTAGGTACAGAACACAGTAGATTGCTGCTTGAACTAGCAGCTCAAACTTGATTTGAGCTTGAGACGACAGTTACAGGCAGGGTTGGCTCACAACAAAGTCTAGGAAAACTTGACTGGCTTGAATAAAATAGTTGAGTCGCGGTGAGCTGAGCTTAATCCAGAAACTGAGTCACAGGTGACTGAATGCATTATACAAGACAAAAATTGAAATAGATGAATAAGTACCAAAAAATTAAAACAGTAGGTTTCTTGCTTGCTATATTGATCTGATCGAGCTCATTCTCGCTAATAATTGATTTAAGCCATACTTTTCCCTTTAATGTAATAAAAACCAAGCCCCACAATTTACTGAATAGAAAACAAGGAGAAAGGTAATCGGTGGCCAAAATGCATGACTGTTAATACCAGAAGGGAAGTGAGAAGGAAGATGGAATTTGCAAAGAGAATTGTTGCGAAGCTGCAGGTTTTACATTATCTTCATTATTCATTGATAAGTGTTCTCTGCAAGTTCAAGCAGCTGAAGGTTTCATTCTTTTCTCACTTTATCATGTTGGTACCCTGTTGCAATTATAATTTAGCAGTAACAGAACCAATGCTTTCCTATTCATTCTTTGTTTTTAGAGGACCACCGATTTGATTTTCCAGAAATAATTATGGCCGTGGAGTTCGGGTTTACATCCCTTTTTTTCATCTGTCTCTCTCCCCTTTCACTTTCTGGGATAGCTTTTGGTGGGGTTTCATTCTTTTGCTGATCTATATGTGGCCATGTATTATTTTCAAGTCCCTATCAGCATTCCTGGTCTTGAACATTAAAGGGTCTCTCACCGTCCAGGTAAAGCTGTCTTCTTGTGATTGCTGTGTACATGTGGTGAGGATTCACATTTATGGACAATTTTCAACGACCTAGTATTTAGTTACTTGGTGTTCTTTACACAAACTAATGTGCCTCTATATTGAGTGGTCCCAGGGTTTCATGCCTTGTATGATAGAAATTGACATGCTTAAATCATTGAAGAATGCTGATTTCACCGAAACTTCCCCCCGAAATCACCTCTCGGAACTCTCATCCATTGAATGGGCGGCCCTGCAGGTAGATCCCACAAATCACTTTGTGGTGGGTTCTTGGGATGGTGGTTTCAGTAAGAATCTTGGGGTAAAATTAGCATCACTCTAAGAAGTTAAAAGGCATCTCTGGATTTCAAGCGTTTTGATTGAAGAAAACGCCGAAGCTTCACTGAGAATCTGTATCAAACTTTTGAGGTTGGGGCGGAGCTACAAATTAGAAATCCTTCAGATCTATGAACGAGCTCAGAAATGGTTTTCCACAGGATTAGGAGGGTCTTAGAAGGAACATATTTCTGTAGCAAAATCATCATGAATTGACGGTGTTTAAAGCATGCCAACAATTTAAATTCAAAGATTCTCGCCCATTTGTTCCCCCTTGGTCTCTTGTTTATTTTGACAGGCGTAGTAAGCATTTCTGCATATTTAGCAAATGCATTTTCGCAGTTCGGATCTCGGATTCTTGAATATTCAGAATTTAGCATTCCAAATATCACAATTTCTGTTCCACATCGACTCATTCCATTCCAGAAATAATCACAGAAAATCATCCTATCATGTTAATAGCTTTTGATAGCAATCTCTACTTCCCAGTAACAAATTCGGTCTCAAGGGAAGGAAATCCTAGTTCCATGAGGCTCGGGCGGAAGGCACAGTGGGGTTGATTCATTCGAAGCCGGAGGAAAGTTTGTTTCCTAGTCATTCACCGGGGCGGGAAAGACCCCTAAATGGCTTCATCATTTACACCCAACTGAAGAAATACTTGTGCAGAACTTCCTGCATCCATTAGCGCCCCCCCTTTTTTATTTTTATTATTATGGTGGAAGGTGGACAAGCAAAGATAAAGACACCACCAATCAAGTCTCATGAAGTACAGTAATGGAGGATGTTAAAAATCGAAAAACTTGTCTAAATGCAATGGCAAGGAACAAGTGTCCATCATCACTCCCCAATCTTTCTTTAATTAATACGCTAGGACACTTGATAGCTTTTCTAAAGCAGTGCTCATCTGAATTTAAATGCACAATAACAAAAAAGCATATAAAGATGAAATTATTGTATGTTCTATCATGGGAAGACAGACCCCACTTCCGCCGTTCGATGCAATTATACCTTCGCTTATTATTACGAGTCCTTTAGGTCAAAATAATGATGCTACTTAGCTTAAAGAAAATAAATTTCTTGAGCAGAAAGTGTAGTGTTTGGCTTGTAGTGGAGAGGGGGGCTTCTTTTTGTGTGAAGCCAATCGTGTTTGAGAATGAAATATTTGATTATATGGAAGGATTGTTCATTATTGTTTCAGTCAAAAGAGTGGATGAATTGGAAATTAAAAATAATCATAATTAGGATAACATCTTTAATTAAGAAGACTTTCTTAAGAAGTGAGTGAGTTCCACATCTTCCATGCTAAAAACCTTCCACTCTGTGCTTAATCTTACACTACGAGATGTATATATTAAGCTGTTTAGGTTCTTAAGGTGTCAATCTCTCATCATTACTGAGGCAATATGGTCTCTCCTTTTCCTTTCTTTTGCTTCATTATTATCTCATTATGATTAATTAAGTTTGTAACGAGGAATGGATCATTGCATGGCGTTTTATATGGAGCAATAATTGATGGATGCTGAGAATACAGCTCAAGTTGAATGTCTCCACTGCATGATAAGCTTGTATTAAGAGAATTAATTAAATGTTAATCTAGTCTAGTGCACTCTCCTACAAAAATTAATTAGAGGGCAGGTTTCGGGTTGTTGGTATTGCGCCTTCATTAGTAACTACAACAGAACAGGAAAAAAAAAAAACCTGTCTTGCAAGAAGATTTAGAATGTCAAGTGCCATAGTGACTCCCAAGAACTGGTTCAAAGATTTCTTATTGGAGGAATCCTACTCTTTGGCTCTGTTGGCCCAGCAAAAGTGTGGAAGAGCTCTGCTATCTAAATCCTAACCTTAGCCTTTAAAATCTTCAGTTTTATACTAGTCTGTTGATGCATATAATACAGATGACATTTGCTAAGGTGGAGGAGTGGTGTCAGTGGGAGAGTATCCTTTCAAACCAGCTTGAAGTTTGAATAGTGAGAAATGTTTTAGAGATTAAACAACCCATGTTAAATGCCATAAATTAGTCACAGTTTTGCGTATCCAGGGGCTCTTATGAAAAACGCAACCCTGGACTCAAACATTGTGTGCATGTCTGTTTTGCTTGGCCCAGGATTGCATTCCCTGCACAATGACCTAGTTGCTGTCATGCTATGGAACTTAGATGATGGTAATGAAATGAATCTCGAGGATGTAGCAGGAAAGGCAGAAGGGGGCAAAAAAAGAAACAGAACACATCCTATTATGAAGATTAGCAGTTACACAGGGACATTGTGATCCAATGTCATTTGGTGATGGATTTTACAGAAGAGACTAGCTAGCCAGTCAGTCCGTGAAAGAAACCTGGATTTTCTTAGGGAGACATGTACCCATGAAGCCATCCTCAAAAACTCTATCACTTGTAAACCCAAAACAAAGCCTAACACCTATACCTTCTTCTTTACCTCCCAATTTAACTGTTTTCAGGCTTGTTTGAAAGATGTCTTTTAGCCATTTCTCAAACTGACTATTCACAAAAGTACCTGACCCTTCTAATACCTCCCCTAATACCCTCTCTTCAATGCTAAAGTATACCCCGTTTTGATCCCCAAAAACCTCATCAAAATTTCTCTTGATCTTGGACGACAAAACCCCTTTCATTTCTCTATCACGACCTTGATTTCGATCGAATACAAAACGGTTCTTGATCATATCAAGAAGCCCTTTTGGACTAAGGTGATCGGATGAGGTCTCACGAGTCAGATCACTTGAAATGGGGCTGAATTCCCCCGGTCTTCCCTTGCTTTCATCGTCTTCGTCGGCCTTCAGGTTGAGATCAAGGGTGTTGAAACTTGACTGTCTTGAGAAGTTTTTCTTCTTGTTTCCATTTTCATCAGGAAACCAATATGCATTTTCCTTTTCATTGACTCTTGGAGAATTAGCCTTGCTTGAAATCTCCCACTCAGCTTTTCTCTTGTGGTCAACGTTGGGTGTTCCAAAACTAGCAGTTCTTGTTTCATTCACTTTCAGTGTCATCTTGATAACAGAATCATCCATCTTCCTGTCTTCATAGACGGTGGAGTCACCCTTGGACAAGATAAATATTACTTGGCTGCCATTTCCCTCTCTTTTATTACTTGATTCTCCAAATCTTTCAGTTTCAAATCCATCAGCAAGGAATTTCAAGAACTGTATATCAGCCAAATCTACATCTTCCACAAAAACTGCAAGTTTTTCTTGGTTTCTTAAGGTTCTTGCAAGCATTTCAGAATATGAGGTCACCTCATTATCTCTTTTCCTCATGTTCAAGTGTAGCAACAAATCAGCAGAGCCTAATACAGACTCCGAAATTGCAAGTGCCAATCTTCTTTTTCCAAGAGTGTCATTCCCTTGAATCAGTAACCAAGTGTCTTTTTCAGTTGACCTGGATTCAACCATAGCATCCACTATTGAAGGAATAATTTCAGACTGCCAAGGGACATTCTCTTTCAGTAGTTTGCACAAATGATCACTTCTCCCTTTTTCCAGTTTGCCTATATCCGAAAACAAAGAATTACCAAGAGCAAGGGTGATCTTTACTTCCTTGCCTTCAGAATTCTTTAGAGAATCCAAGTTTGGTTCCTCTGGTTCATTCTTTTGAAAACCATTAACAAAGTTGAACTCAATATGGCATGATTGCTGTCTTCTAAATTTAGGCACATTACTGGAGCTGTAGTTAGGTTTCAAAGCTGAATCGGCAAAGGAGATTGAATTTGAATCTGGGAAGAAGCTGTTTTGGCTTGGCCACCAAGGATATGATGAAGCAAATGAGTAGTTTTTTCCAAGCATGCTTTGATTGTTGAATAAAGTAGAATTCAAATTGCTTTGCCTTCCTTGGTGGTGTAGGCTGTGGCACAATCTGTTCCATTTTCTCCTCAACTCAACCAATTCATCCTGAAAGTTTAACTAAAGGTTTTAAATAGATCATCCAGTTGATATATATATATTCTGTTTTAAAAAAAATGTTGTTGAAACAAAAATCCCTCATCTTTTATTACCTTTTGATTGGAATTGGTGCCTTGAGGTTGAAGCCAAGGAAGTAAATGTTTCTGCTGTCCTGATTTAAGCAATTGAACTTCTTTCTCATAATTAGAGGTGCATTCTTGACAACAAGTGAATTTATCCTGTTCCTCCTTGCCATTATTAATGAATGGCTTTGTTTCCAGCACATGAGATGGGTTATTGGAGATGCTGCCAATGGCAAGTTCGTTATACAAAATTCATATTAGTAAACACAGATAATCAAGGTCAGGGAGGGCAGACGCAAAGTGGACACTAAAAATGCAGAGTAGTATACTACTACTATCTTGTCTAGGGCCAATAAAAATTTAAAACATTCATCTAATAGTAATGTTTCAAGGTTGTTGGAGTGTCAAAGTTTTAGTTCTCCCTCCCCGAATCTGTGTGTGTATTTGTGTGTAGTTGTGTTTTGAACTGAGCATTATGAAAATATAGTGGCAAAAATGGAGTCAGTGCTATAAGAATTAAAAAGACAACAGAAATAGACATGTCAGAAAAGGAAAAGGTTGATTAGAAAATGGAGGTCCAGAGTAGACTCTATCAAGTATCGACTAAGATCTTTGTTCAAAATGGATGATTCCTACCTATATATTCTTTCAAAGAAATAAAGACTGATCAAATTTGAAGTCACTGATCATCAAAAAAGTAAAACAAATGCAACCTTGAAAACCCTTCATTTTTACTTTTTCCCCTTTTTTTTTCTTCTAATGATTCTGCTATAGGAAAAATCTGCAATGTGCAGTTGCTGCATGTATCCTGACAAAACAAAGTAACATAAGGACAATGATTCATATCTGTGATCTGTCTCACCACCAAACCATACTTTTCACAGTGGTTTTGGCCTCATTCAGACCATAAAGGCATGCACAGCAAGAAAAGTACAAAAACAAATAAAGCTTCAAGAAATTGATGACAATCAATGGGAAATTCATGCATTTCTCCATCCAGATATAATAACAGGTATCAGACATGAATTAAACAAAATAATAATAACAACAATAGAGCAGGAGGTTACCTGGATGCATGGAGGCTCAAACCAAGTCCACCTGAAGGAACCGAGACAGCTTGAAGTGCCCATTGAATCTCAATAGATGGTCGTCTCATCTGGCACTTCATGTATGTTTGATAACTTGCAGTGGCCATTAACCATACTTTTGTGTTTGAGCTACTATATTCAGATAGTAGCCTGCCAATTTCTGTGACTAAATGATCTACTGGACTATAACCAGATACCTCTCCATTACCGACAGTTTCTTCAACAGCCCATTTCAGGTCCCCTGTATAGATAATGGCCCCACTTTCACCTAGAGAATCCACTTTTCTTTTCAGTTCTGAGAGATTCATTTTAACATCTTCCTTCTTCATGAACCTCAAAGAAACTGGTGCAAACTGGAACTCAATAATCCGAGTTTGCTTCAATTCCATTGGAACCTCTCCTCTCTCTAACCTTCCCATCAACTCTGCAATAAGACCTTCAGTTACAGGTACACAGTCACCAACTATCACAACATTCTTTCTCAATAAAACCTCCAAAACCAACTTGATATCTTCCTTCACAGAACCAGAATCTGTGAAATAGTTGCTTGAAACTTTCTTCTGTGGTGAAAGAAGAACTGGGTTTTTCTCAGAAGTGTAATTCAAGAAATGGGTTTGCCAAAAGGTAGTTGGGTTAATGACCTCTTTTTGAGTTTCAGTAGCAGAGGGGGAACAAGGTGAAGAGAAAACCCCACCAGAAGTACTATAACACTGAAACACAGAAGAAGCCGAAGAGTCCTCTATATTGTTTTTGACGGAAGTGCTAGAGAACCCAGCCTCTCTCATAACCCTACTAACACTAGGGTCATCTAAGATGGATAATATAAGCTGTTCAAGCTCAACCTTAATAGTCAAAAGAGGCTGCTGCTGCTGCTGCTGCTGCTCTATGCAACCCCTTCTTTGATGTGCTTGAGCTCTTTTAAGGGCAGCAATCAAAGCATTGGACAAAGATGGCTGGCCATGAAGTAAAGGAACAGGAGTTGTTGGAAGTCTGTTTAGTGCAACATTAAAGCAAAGCTCAAGAGCTCTGCATTGAAGAGGATGTGAAGTTTGATGAGGCTGTGATTTGAGACAAGCCCTTCTCAAAAGACTAGTTCTTGAGCTCAGCAAGGTTGCAGCTACATGCAAAGGAGTGACCTGAGCATGGCCTCTCCTCCTTGCCAAGCTAAGAGAGTGCTTCAATGCTGAAGCAGCCTCTGCTGTGAGGGTCTGCTGGACCGTACAAGCTCCTGAGCGCATAACTTGGCTAAAACCCACCCCCCACGCCACCCCCTTTGAAAGAAACCTATGTATTGTCAGAACTAAACTTCTCTCTGTACTTTGTTTTTCTTATGTTTTTCTCTCCCCCTTACACCACCCCGAGTACCTCTCTTTCTTGCAAGTCCTAATGCTTTAAGCTTGAAAAAAGAGCTGGCTAATTTCCTCTCTTGTGCTTAGAGGAGACAAAACTAGAACTACCAGCTCGGTTTTGGAGGCTTGAACTGAAAATGGATAGTGAGATGTTTTGAAAGGAGAGCTTAGAGATCTTAGTAGAGCAAGTCTCGACCGCTCCACCTTCTTTATACTCCTTGTTGATTGCTGATCTTTTTATTTATTTTTAAATACAGTAGGGCAGCTTTTTTTTCTCTTCTTATTTCCACTTATCCAGTACTTTGTTTCACTGTCCTGAGTTTACAGTTAACAGGGCTACTGCTCCATCTTTTTATCACCTCCCTCTCTCAATGGCACTCTAATAGGTCACTTGATTTATTTATGTTTTGGTGATAATTATGATTAAAAAAAAAAAAGGGTTACCTTTAACTATCATATTCTTTTTGTTGGGACTTGCAAGTATCAAAACCATACTGTAATTAAGATCTTAATGGCATGCCATGCATGATAGACTCATAGACTCGTATTATATTTACGAGTTATACTAAATTTTCTCCCTATCTAGGTGATCAAAAGCTGCAAAAGGAAGATATCAATCTAAATCTTACTAAATTTGTTTACCTTCTTCAAGAAAAACTTATGTGGGTGCGTTTAATATTAATACATAGGATAAGATTAAAAGAGCCAAAACAATATGATGGCTTTGCCAGTAGCAAAATCTTTTGTAGGATAGCATTTTTGGTGCTAAGTGTTGTGCATATTTTTTAGCGAGGGAATACTAATCAATTAACACCGATAGGAAAGTCGAATACTTTCTGCTGTGTTATTTCTATGCAAATTAAATGGTATTTCATGAGAAAAAAGGGGTCAATAAACAGTACCCACAAGTCAGAAATTTGTGCATAGGTAGAGAGATAACTCCCCCTGCGTTTTTCCACACATCCTCTTTGAATGGACAGACAAACCAGCAGAAATTCAAAAAAAGTAGTAAAGAGAAAAGGTGGATCAAAAGAAGGCCAGACAGTGATGAGAGATAAAAAGGAAAGTTGGAATTTATTTATTTTTTCTTTTTCATGTTTATCATATGTTGCTTCTATATAAATATTAACTATAAGTTTTCATTGAAAGATAAAAGGGTAAAAAAAAAAGGTGTCCCTCTCTCTCTCTTCACGCCAATCCTCGTAGAGAGACAGCATTTTATTCCCAAAGTACTCAAAAAGCAGCCCTCTGTCTGCTATCCTATATAGCATTATTGGTTCTTTTTCAGCTCTCTGGTTCTCCAACCTGCAATGGCATTTTGTCTTAATCCCATTCATTTCCAACAAACCACTTGAGAAAACCCTTTTATATGTTTACTAAACAAAAAAACAAAAGGAGGTTAAAAAAAAGAAATCTGCTGTGCTAATAGACAACTATGTTCACATCATGTTCATGTAAGCAACACACAGTCGTACTGTTGGTTGTCCTTTGCACATCAAGAAATATATATTCTTGATCGGTTTTTCTCATCCTTTTCCCTGTTTTCTTCCAATGGTTGTCCATGCTTGCACATCAAGGAGTATGTCATATTTTCTATATAATTTTGTTTCATAGTAACTGTAATTCTTTGTATTAGTAATTTACAGATGATAGAAAATTTTGGTTAGTTTTTCACTATCGAATTATAGCGATTCAATTGAACTATAATATTGTAGGGTCTTAATAAACAGGGATCTGAATAAAACTTAACTTTACCGCGGGTTGGATAATTTTTTTTTTAAAAAATAAAATAAACATGCAAGTTTTTTTAATATATTGTTAACATAAAAAATCCTAAGTGTAAATAAAAAAGATTATATATTCATTTAATTAAATAAATAAAAAACCATCTATGTTGATAAATGCAAAAAAAATCATTAACAATAACTAAAGACTAAACTGAAAAAAATCAAGAAATAGATGTAAATCAAGATATTCGACTACACAACACGAGTTATTTACTCTATTGTGTTTAATGACTTTATTTATTAGAATAAATTTTTTTATCTATCAAATGTTAATAGAAATAGACACACACATGGAATCAATGGGAAAAAAAATATCATGTAGGTTGCATACATTAACAAAAACCTACCATTTTATATGAAAATCAAGTAAAAACTAAACGATATTTAACCAAATAATAAATTAAAAAGTTCTTAGATAAATATGGATATAGATATCTGATCTCTAAGTATTAAAAAAAACAAAGTAATATATATAAAAATCACATCATCGATTCTAAGTCTTTTAAATCAAACCTAATTAATTTTAACTATCTAATTTAATAAGCTCTAATATTATTGAATGAATATCTTATTAAATAAAATCAAAACGCATATAATAACTCCATAAACAAATGATAAGCTAACCTCAAATCCATGAAATTTGTTAGTATTATCATGCACCCATTATTTTTTAAGAATAGTTCTTTTTTCTAACATTTTTTATCATCTCGACTCTCTCTTTATCATGATGTAGTACTTGTTTTTCAATTTGATTTTTCTTATTATTCAAGAATCATATACAACATAATTGTATTAAAGTAATAAAAAATGTTTTAGTGCATCATCTAAACATTTAAATATTAGACGAGGTTCTAGGAATGATATATATATATATATATAATTTAGCTCAAGACTGTGGGGAAAAATTACTAGACATTATAGCTCAATTGTTATATATATATATATGATGAGAATCCTCAAAGCTAACTTTAGTGAATATTTCAAACTCTTGCGTGATGTGGGATGTGATTATGATATCTTGCCATGCAAAACGAATTAAAGAGGTTTAATTAACAAGGGGAAATGGACCCACATTAAAAACATTAATCTCCTCAAGATTTGCATGCATAATTAATTACTTTAGTGCAAACAAATAGCAGGTTCATTATCAAATTAAGAAAATAAACAATATTAGAATTTAACTTCTTTAATCTGAAATTTGAACAAGGAGAAACTACTCGAACGGGGAGACTTCCAAGAATAGCATCTTACAGGACTTAAAAGATGGATTCAAGGGTTATTTTCCCAAGTTTTCATTGCATTAAAAGGAGCCAAAATAAATTTGCAGATTGCTATGCCACCACCAAAAAAGTGCTTCAGTTTAAAGTATTTGGAAAAGGCACATGCAATTCGTAAAGCCAAAGAACACCAGATTCGTATTTACAACCATGTTGTTGTTCTCTATGTTAATCGATGAGACATGGAATTACTTTCTGAAGAAAAATATCACTAAATAACTCCTGTTATCGTTTCAGGGTAGAATCCAAAAAAATCGTCCATCGTTGCACGATAACACTCCCAGCTGAGGGAAAAAAAAAAAAAAATTATTTCCACCATGCATCTAGAAGATCCTCCTTAATCATGAAGTCAAACGAAATCGTCATTTGATCTCTATCCGAATGCTACATAATTATTTGATCCTCATCGTGCAACACATGAAAAAGTTTAGAGTTAATGTGCACAAATAAAATCCAGCGTGCCGAGTCAATTCTTGTGCTGGTGTACTCACAAACACCACCTCGAACGCTTAAAACAACCTTTTGTTTTTGGGTCAAAAAAGTAGAGAAATAACATTCATTCAAACATGGTCTTAGTCGTTTAAAGTCATAGATATCGTCTAGGAGATCATATTTTCGTGCTAGAAGATTTATTTATTATAAGGGTAATAGTGCTAAAGAAAATACTAGCAATAAATACCCTTTTAACGACTTTTATCATCTTGCTTCTGAGGATCGAGAGCTTCATATGACTATATTCGATCCATTGCAAGAAAAGATGAAAAGTTAACATAGTGAGAAATATTGAAGTGGGGGGGCTACTCTTGCTTTAAAGAGATGGAGAGCACTCCTGGCTATATACCTTCGTACGTGCTCTTTTGCTTGTATAATGCATTAATTAGGTTCGTCTAGTTGGGTTATCAATGCCCCTTTTGCCTAAGAAAATTGTGGTCTTGATTGAAATAAGGGCAATTATTTTGAGGGGTGGGTGCCCAAATCATTAGGGCATAATATTTCAAGGTTTAAAGTCGGTGATGATATCGATCAAGAGGGGAAGGATGGGGATTTCTCTTCTTGGAAGAAAAGTATCCCTTTATGAAATTAATTGAAGATGGCGTAATTCTTTTGTGTCATCTTTGGGAGCCCTAATGATTTGGTCAGTCATTTCCGAAACAAATTTTCAACAAAGGAAGAAAAGGGGTAAAATCACAAGCTACATTAAACGGGACATTAAGGCCCACATGATAAAAGCAAAACCATGATTTATAACCATGCACGGATCTAGCTTAAATCAATATCACTCAATCAATCCCCTTTTGTTTTGTTTTGTTTTGGTTTGGAAATTATTAATCAATAAAATTGCTCGTGCTCAATGATCGAAGCTGTGATCACAACAAGATCGATGCTGTGGTTTTTTAGCCGTTAACTCTCGTGCTAGAGGTAGGATTCCAAGTTCAATTTTAAAGGAGTAGGTGTCATTATTATGAATGCAAGCTATATATATGCTGTGGTTTTCTTAATATAATGAAAATTTATTATTTGAGAAATGAAAAGATGATGTCTATGTCTTGGAAAATATATGAATTGATAAATCATAAATATTAAAGATTAAAATAGAAAATTAATCTTTTTAATAAGAAGCTAAAGATAGATGTACATATAAATATTTTACTTAGATTGTCTTTTTTATTTTATACATTTTTATTTTATTTTTCTTGGATGTTTATCCTAGTTGCTAGGTTAGCTAAATACATATGGTTTTCATTCTTATTATAAATGCATCATGCATATATAATTGATCTATCCAAAATTTTAAAATAAATTACAATGATTTCATTGAGGCATTATGAAATTATAGAAAACACCTACACGATTGATTATTGTTTTTTTTAAAAAAAACAGTTAAGCTAAAGAATCTTAAAATATGAGAGAAAGAGGATATAAATAAAAAAAAATGAATTATAAAAAAAATTTAATCAAACTAAATAAAAAATGTGGGGCGTTGTTGGGCAAGAAAGCAACGGTCACATGCTTAGTTTTTTTGAAAAAAAGAGCAAAAAACAAGTCATCGGCTCAAGTTGTTTTTTTTTTTAAATACAATTTATAACATGCCGTCCCCTGTAGTTTATGGGCACTTGTGAAGGGTACAATTGGGTTTTGGTGTGTGATTTTGGTTTTTTCGGTGAAGATTTTTGGAGGGCAGCAGCTTGGGAGGGAGTCTCTC
>Ga0307515_10011545_pt1 | contig 16757 bp, 12 predicted proteins | sample 17_EM_MG_FD_194513 | JGI IMG/M metagenome (GOLD analysis project Ga0307515, IMG submission 194513) | Populus trichocarpa ectomycorrhiza microbial communities from riparian zone in the Pacific Northwest, United States - 17_EM | ecosystem: Host-associated > Plants > Roots > Unclassified | place... | reverse complement strand
CTGGACAGCGAGGTGGCCGAGAGCCGGATCAGGGCGAGCGGCGAGCCGGTCAGGTGCCGGACGGCCGGGCGGCCGAAGACCGCGCGGGCCCGCTCGACGTACTCGGCGTCGGCGCCCTTGCGGACCGGGTCCAGGTAGCCGAGCCGGTCCAGCGCGGCCGAGCGCCGGACCATCAGCGAGGACAGGTTGTACGACCGGCTTTGCGCCCAGCCCGGTCGGGTGATCACCAGCTCCGCGGTGACCCGCATGCCGACGGAGGTCGTGGCGATCAGCCCCGGCTCCGCGATCAGCGGCTCCACCTGCCGCTCCAGCCGCAGCGGATGGGACCAGTCGTCGGAGTCCAGGAACGTGACGAACTCGCCGGTGGCGGCGTCCAGCCCGGCGTTGCGCGCCCGGTACGTGCCGCCGTTCACCGGCATCCGCAGCACCCGCACCCGCGGGTCGAGCTCGCCGGCCAGGCGCAGCACCTCGTCGTACTCGGTCTCGGAGCCGTCGTCGACGACCAGGATCTCGTGGTTGGTCCAGCTCTGCGCGGCCAGCGACCGCACGGCGGTGAGCAGCGCCGCCCCGGGCCGGTACGCGGTGACGATGGTGCTGATCCGCTGCCGGGCGCCCACCTTCTGCGCGACCCCCGAGCGGATCCGGTCGAATATCGGCCCCGGCCCGTCGGCCAGGCGCAGCGCTGGCCCGGGTAGCAGCGCGTTGAACGCGGCCAGCCAGCCGTCGCCGGCCGGGTTGGCCAGGTCGACGGCCAGGCTGGCCCGCACCGGTTCCGGCAGGTCCGGATAGATCCCGATCAGCTCGGCCGCGCGCACCCGATCCCCGGCCGCGAAGGCGAGCTGCGCGTGCAGGCCTTGATGCGTGCTCGCGACCCGGTCGGCCCCGTACGTGCGCAGCAGCAGCTCGAACAGCGCCAGCGCGTCCGGCCGGTCGTCGGGGAAGAGGTCCTGCAGGGCGATGACCCGGGCCAGCTCGCCGAGCGCGTACGGCTCGGCGCCGGGCTTGGTCGCGCCCGCGTGCGCCGCGGTGATCAGCTCGTCGACCGTCGCGTCCCCGGCCGCGTAGGCGAGCAGGGCCCGCACGTCGGCCGAGCGGGCGTGCAGCGCGGCGGCACCCGGGCCGTCCGGTGATCTCCGCCGCAGCACCGCGAGATGCTCGTCGAGCAACTGCGCCGGGTAGGCGTTCGGTGTCGTGTGCTGCCTGCGCATCGGCCGCCTTTCAACGTTTCCGGCACTGGTTTGCACAACGAGGCATCGCGCGGCGGGACCCGGCCAAGATCGTCGGAATGCTCGGCGGCCCCGGCCGGCCCCCGTGTCGCCGTCCCGCGCCACATCGTTGTTACCGCGGAAGGACCCCTCGGGAAGCGACCTACGGAGCTCAACCACCATGACCGCGAACGGGTACGACGTGGCGATCCTGTGTGACTTCCGGTATCCCGGTGGCACGTCCGCCAGCATTGCCGCGGAAGTGCACGCCCAGGCCGAGGCCGGACTGTCCACCGTGCTCGTGCACGTGCCGTCGCCGCACCAGATCAAGGACCGGCCGTTCAGCCCGCGCATCGTCGAGTGCCTGCGCGACGGCCTGGCCGAGCTGGCCCCGGCCGGCGCGCCGGTTTCCGCCCGGCTGCTGGTGATCCGGCAGCCGCGGATCTTCACCCGGGATCTCGACGTGGTGCCGCGGATCGCGGCCGAGCGCACGATCATGGTGATCAACCAGGCGCCCGGCGACGCCGAGAACCCGGACCGGTACTACGACTTCGCCGACATCAGCGAGCGGGTGCACCGCTACTTCGGCGCCGCGATCGACTGGGCGCCGATCAGCCCGCAGGTCCGCGAGTGCGTCCGGCGGGTGGCCCCGGACGCGCCGCTCGCCGCCGCCGACTGGCACGAGATCATCGACGTCGCGGACTGGTGGACCGACCGTGACGCCCCGGTCGCCGACGTCCCGGTCATCGGCCGGCACGGGCGGGCCGACCCGGTGAAGTGGCCGCGCGCCGCGGCCGAGATCCTGCAGGCCTATCCGGACGCCGACGACCTGCGGGTACGCGTGCTGGGCGGCGGCGAGATCGCGGTGAAGCGGCTCGAGTACCGGCCGGCCAACTGGGAGGTCGTCCCGTTCGGGGCCGAGGAGCCCGAGGACTTCCTTCGCAAGATCGATTTTTTCGTCTACTTCCACGACCCGGACCTGGTCGAGGCGTTCGGCCGGACCATTCTCGAGGCGATGGCCAGCGGCGTACCGGTGATCATCGGCGAGCATTTCCGGCCGATCTTCGCCGACGCGGCCCTATACACGACCCCGCCCGGGGTCCAGGCGCTGGTCCGAGAGCTCTACGCCGACCGCGACCGGTATCGCGCGGTGGTGGCCCGCGCCCGCGAGTTCGTCGAGGAGCGCTTCGGTCACCTGTCCCATCTGACCCGGCTGGCCGCCAACGGCATCAGCCCGCGGATCGCGCTGCCCGGGCCACGGACCGCTCGGCCTCGCCCGGCCGCCGCCCCGAAGCGGCGCCTGCTGATGCTCAGCGACAACGGCGCCGGCCTGGGCCACCTGTCCCGGCTGATGGCCATCGCCCGGCGGCTGCCCGACGACCTGGAAGCGGTGATCGCCACCCAGTCGTACGGCGCCGCGGTCTGCCACCAGGAGGGTTTCCTCACCGAGTACGTGCCGTCCCGCAAGGTGCTCGCCGCGACGAGGCAGCGCTGGACGACGTTTCTGCGCGAGCGATTGCGGCACCTGATCGAGCTGCACGGCCCGCAGGTCGTCGCCGTGGACAGCGTGCCGCACGACGGGATCGTCGAGGCCGTGGCCGACCACCCGGACATCACCTGGGTATGGGTGCGCCGGGCGATGTGGCGCCGCGGAGTCGGCGCGAACTGGATCGAGCGCGGCGCCGCGTTCGACGCCATCCTCGAACCGGGGGAGTTCGCCGCGCCGGCCGACGAGGGCCTCACGGTCGCCGACCGGGCCGCCGCGCACGCGGTCGCGCCGATCACCTTCCTGGACGATTCCGAGCTGCTCGACACCGGTGCCGCGCGGCGTGCGCTGGGGGTGGCCGACCGGCCGGCCGCGCTGCTGCAACTCGGTGCCGGCAACATCAACGACATCTCGTCGCCGGTCGCCCGGATGGCCCGCTGTCTGCTGGAGCACGGCTTCCAGCTAGTGCTCTGCGAGTCGACCATCGCCACCGAGCCGATGCCGGCGATCCCGGGCGCGCACGTGGTCAAGGTCTACCCGGTGAGCCGCTACCTGCGCGCCTTCGACCTGGTGGTCAGCGCCTCCGGCTACAACTCGTTCCACGAGCTGATCGGCTTCGGCATCCCGACCGTGCTGGTGCCGAACACCCGGACGGGGCTCGACGACCAGGTGGCCCGGGCCCGGTTCGCCGCGGCCGCGGGCGCCGCGCTGATCATCGAAGACCCGGCGAGCGACGACGTCGAGCGGGTGCTGGCGCAGGCCGCCCGGCCGGACGTACGGGAGGGCCTGGCCCGGCGTTGTGCCGAGGTCGGCTTCGGAAACGGCGGAGCCGAGGCCGCCGCCTGGCTGAACGGGCTCGCCGCTGCCCGCCCGGTAGCGGTCGGAGGCCGGCAATGACGAATGACCAGGCGACCATCGCATCCCGGCCCGCGGCGGACGAGCCGGCTACCGGGGCGCTCGAGCGGGCCCGTTGGGAGCTGGCCGCGATGGCCGGCCGGTTGCGCAGCCTCGACCGCGAGCTGGCGGACGGCCGACGCGAGCGCGCCCAGCTGACCCGAGAACTGGCGCGCGAACGCGACGAGGCCCGGGCGCTGCGGCAGAGCGACACCTATCGGCTGGGCAAGGCGACCGTGTCCCTCGCACGCCACCCGGTCAAGTCCGTGCCGCGGCTGACCCGGGCGCTGCTGCGCCGGTTGCGGCACGGCCGGCTCCGGGCGGTGCGCCCCCGGGCGGCCGCGGAGTCCCGGCGACCCGCCACGGCCGCACCGCAGCGCCTGCCGGTGCACGTCTACGTCGCGATCGGGCTGGACGCCGGCACGCTGGGCTCGTTCGTGCGGACGCTGAACCAGCGGCTGCTGGTCAACGCGGACCACGCGCCCGTGGTCGTCACGGACTGCCCGGCGTTCTCCCTGCTGCGTAACCTCGGCGTGGTTCTCGAGTATCTGCCGGATCGGCACACCTGGCAGCGCCACCGGCCGGACGTGCCGTGGGACGAGGTCCTCTCGGAGCGGCTGTCGCACCTCTACCGCGACCACGCGTCGGTCCGCACGGTCATCGTCGACCGGGTCCACCCCCCGACCCTGGCGGAACTGCTGCGCTGAGTTTCGTGCCGAGCAGCGGGGCGAGCAGTTCCGCGTACGCCGTGGACAGGTGGCTGTTGTCCCGGTAGACGACCGTGTTGCCCAGCACGGCGGGGCAGATGTCCGAGCACAGCCAGGCGATCGGGTCGATGACGGTGACCTCGGTGCTCCGCGCGTACGCCTGGAAGATCGCTCGTTGCTCCGGCCCGCGCAGCGCGGCCGTGGCGCTGGTGTTGCACCGGTCGATCGTGGTCGGCCGCTGGGACAGGCAGCTCGGCACGCGGGTCTTCGGATACGGCGTGTCGGTGATCGCGGCGACGGCCGCGCCCGTGGCCCGTAACTGCTCGAACGTCCGGTCCCAGCCGGCCTGCCAGCGCGCGGCCGGATCGGCGCCGGGCTCGGCGAGCCGATAGTCGAAGCTCGAGCTCACCACCACCAGATCGGGGGCTAGTTGCGCGATGCGGGCCAGCGCACTGCGCTGAAAGGCCTGGCATTCGGTGTACGCCCGCTTCAACGTCTCGTGATAGACCGGCACCTCGGCGGCGCTGCACGACGACTTGGTGAGCGAGACGAGCCGCCAGTGCCGCTGGAGCGCGATCCGGTCCAGCGCCGGGAACCACTGGGCGGCATGCGAGTCTCCGAAGAGAACGGTAGTCGTCGCCGCCCCCGGATCGCCGTAGACACATCCGTCCGGCGCCTCGGTCGGGCCCGACTCGAGATGGCAGCCGTCGCCGTAGACGCGGGGCTTGTCGTGGCCCACCCGGTCGATGGCCGGCGTCAGGTTGCCCGGCAACGTCGTGGTCTGCCGGGCCAGCGCGAGGTAGTTGGCCAGCACCCCGGCCGGGTCGTTCGAAGCGTCCACCGCCGCCCGCAGATCGACCGTGGGCCGGCCCTCGGGCACGTTGTGCGGCACCAGGCCGGCCAGCAGCGCGGCGGCCGCGACGGCGACGGAACAGCCGGCCCCGACGGCGATCCCGCGCCCCGGCCGCGCGCGCAGGGGCTCCCAGCGCCGGATCGGGTCCTCGACGAGCCGGTAGGTGAGCCCGGCCAGGGCGAGCGCGGCCGCCGCCAGCAGCAGGTTGACGCGCACGCTCGGGGCAATGCCGAGGGCGGCCGGTGCGATCATCAGCACCGGCCAATGCCACAGGTACCAGCCGTAGGAGAGCCGGCCCAGGCTCAGCATCGGGCCCAACTCGAGCAGTGCGCCGGCCCCCCGCAACGGGCGGCCGCCGATCCCGGCCGCGATGACCGCCGCGGCGCCGAGCACAGGTCCGGCCGCGCGCCAGCCCGGGTACGCCGTCGCGTCGTCGAAGGCCACCGTGGCGGCCCCGATCACCGCCAGGCCGAGCCAGCCCAGCCCGGTCGCCAGCCGCACCGGAACGCGGGCCAGCCGGGGCGCGGCGACGGCCAGCAGCGCGCCCGCGCCCAGCTCCCACGCCCGGGTGTGCGGCCCGAAGTAGGCCCACGGCGCGGACCGCTCGGTCTCGGTGATGCTGAGCGTGAACGACACCGCGACCAGGACGGTCAGCACGACCGCCAACGCCCGCCGGCGCCGCCGGAACAGCGCCGCCGTACCGACGATCAGCAGTGGCCAGACGAGGTAGAACTGCTCCTCCACGGCGAGCGACCAGAAGTGCTGGAACGGCGACGGCGGGCTGCCCGCGTTCAGATAGTCGGTGCCGGTCCAGGCGAACCGGAAGTTCGCCAGGTAGCCGACGGAGGCGAGGGCGTCCCGGGTGAGCTCATCGACCCGGACGGGCGGCAACCACAGCCGGAAACCGAGCACGGTGGCGACGAGCACCAGGCTGGCCGCGGGCAGCAGCCGCAGGGCGCGCCGGGCGTAGAACCGGCCGATCGCGAGCCGGCCCGTGGCAGCCACCTCCCGCAGCAGCAGCGAGGTGATCAGGAAGCCGGAGATGACGAAGAACACGTCGACGCCGATGTAGCCGCCGGCCACCGCGGGCACCCCCGCGTGGGCGAGCACGACCAGCAGCACGGCGACCGCCCGCAGCCCCTCGACGTCGGGCCGGTAGCCGGTCTTGCCGGCCGACAGCACCGTTTCGGCGGGAATCCGTTGCCGGGGCACGGCGGCGCGGCCGGTGGTCGCAGTCATGGGCGGTCCTCGCAGTCGGCTGGTCGCGAACACATCGCCCAACGCGGATCGGCGCCCCCAGGTCGCGACCCGTCGCAACTTCGGGCTCATCGGGCTCGTTGGAGACATGTGACCGCGGAGACTCTGAGCGTGCCGGCCCAGCCGGGCGCCGACCCGGCCGTGGTGGCCGGGCCGGCCGCCGGGCCGCGGTCGCCCGTGCGCCGGCTCTGGGCCCGTACCCTGCGGCGCTCGGTGTTCGTCCCGCTGATCGTGTTGTCGCCGCTGGTCGCGCTGGCGCCCACCGCGGACCACCGGTTCAACGTCTACGCCGCCGGCGCGCTCTACCGCCGGAACCCGCTGCGGATCGGGCCTGACTCGCTGCACGAGGTGCCGACCTACCTGCGGCTCGGCAACTTCCGGCCGCTCGGCCGGATGCTGGAGAAGGCGCTGGACCTGGCCGTGTTCCTGCTGGGTGACCTGTTCGGATTGCCCACGAACGTGGCGCTGCGGCTGGTCTCGTTCGGGGCCGCGATCGTGCTGACCTTGCTCGCGGTGCTGCTCGCCGAGAGCCTGCTGAACCGGGACCGGTTGTTCGCCACGCCGCCCTCGACGGTCGCCGCGCTGGTCCCGTACGCGGTCGGCGGCGCGTTCATCGCGGCCGGGGTGACCAGCACGACGGTGTTGTTCGGCGCGCTGTACCTGCTGACGACCGCCTTGGTGCTGGCGGTGAGCGTGCTCGCCTGCCGGGTCGTCACGCCGTGGCGCCGCCGGCTCGGCTGGTGGCGCGGCCTCCTCGCGGTCGTGCTGGGCGCGGGCCTCGCCGCCTTCAACGAGCTGGGGTACCTCGCCGTGCCGCTGGTCACCGCGGCCGTGCTGATCCGCGGCCGGTGCGTGCTCGGCCTCTCCTGGCGGCGCACCTGCACCGGGCCCGGCGTCCGGCTGGCCGGCCTGATCTGGCTCGGCTTCCTGCCGGTCGTCGGCCTGGTCCGGGCGATCATCCACGGCTACTGCGCGATCCGGCTCTGCTATCGCGGCTCGTCCGTGGCCCTCGACGGCGTCGCGGAGACCGGTCCGGTGCGCCTGCTGTCCTGGCTGCCGCCGCTCGGCTGGCAACAGGCCGGCTACGGCGGCCACCGTCCGTGGCTGGTCGGCCTGCTGCCGGCCCTCGCGCTGGTCGCGTTCGCAATCCTGGCCTGGCGTACGGCGCGGGACCTGCCGTTGCTGTCTACCGTGGACCGCCGGCAGGCGCTCGGCGTGGCGGCGACCGGCCTGGTGCTGCTGGTCCTCGCCGGTGGGCTGGCCGCGCTCAACGCCGACGTCCAGGCGTACGTGGCCGCCGGCCGGTGGGGGCTGGGCTGGCGGGACTCGGGTGCGACCGCGGTCGGCGGGATGCTCGTGGTGCTCGGCCTCGTGCTGGCCGTCGTCGTCCGCCCGGCCGCGCGCCGCTGGCTGGTGCCCGTCCTGCTGGCCCTGCTCGTGCTCAGCGCGGCGGTGACAGTAGCGGCCAACCGCCGGTTCGCCGGGATTCTCGCCCAGCGGGCCTCGTCCGAGCTGGACAACCGGATCGCCCTTGAGGTGACCGACTTCGACACCTCCGGCGCCGGCAACGCCCGCCGGTGCGAGCTGCTGCAAGAGGCCCTGACCCGGTACGCGAACTCGCCGACGTCGTTCCGCCGCTACCCGCAGACGCTGGACCTGGTGGCGCAGCGCAAGGCCGGCCGGCCGTTCTGCGTACCGGATGGGCGGTGAGCGTGCCCGGCCCGCTCGTCTCGATCGTCTCGCCGCTGTTCAACGAGGGCGACGGGGTGGACCGGCTGGTCGCCCGGATCGCCGAAGTGCTCGGCGAGGCCGGGCTGCGCTACGAACTCGTCCTGGTCGACGACGGCTCGACCGACGATTCCTGGGCGCGGGTGGCCCGCCACGGCCGGCTCGACGACCGGGTCCGCGGCCTGCAGTTGTCCCGCAACTTCGGCAAGGAGGCGGCCGTGCTGGCCGGCCTCGAGCACGCGGCCGGCGATGCCGTCGTGGTCATCGACGCCGACCTGCAGCACCCGCCGGCCGCCATTCCCGCGATGGTGCAGTTGTGGCGGGACGGCGCGCATGTTGTCGAGGCGGTCAAGCGGAACCGGGCCGGGCAGTCGCTCGCCGGGCGGCTCGCGGCCCGCTTTTTCAACCGGGCGTTCACCGGCCTGACCAAGGTGGATCTGCTGAACGCGACCGACTTTCGGCTGCTCAGCCGCCCGGCCCTGGACGCGCTGCTGCGGATGCCCGAGCATTCGTCGTTCTTCCGCGGTACCAGCAGCTGGATCGGCTTCCGGCGGACTGTCGTCGCCGTGGACATCGAGCACCGCTCGGGCGGCGAATCCCGGTGGACGCTCCGCTCGCTGTTCCGGCTCGCGGTCAACGGGCTCACGTCGTTCACCTCGGCGCCGCTGCACCTGGTGACGCTCGTCGGGCTGGCCTTCGCCGCCTTCTCGTTCGTGCTCGGGGTGCAGACCCTGGTGCGGTGGGTCCGCGGCGACTCGGTGGCGGGCTTCCCGACCGTCATCCTGCTGCTGCTGGTGATGGGCACGTTCATCCTGCTCGGCCTCGGCGTGATCGGCGAATACCTGGCCCGGATCCACGAGGAGGTCCGGGCCCGGCCGCGCTATCTGGTGCAGGACAAGACGTCCGGCGACGCCGTCGAGGTGCCCGGGCAGTGGGTGGGCGTCGATCGTGCGGACCGCTGACCTGACCCGCCTGCTCCGGTACGGGGTCAGCGGCGGCGCGAGCGCGGCCACCCACTTCGGGGTCGGGCTCGCGCTGGCCGAGGGCCTGCACGTGTGGCCGGTCGCCGCCTCCACCACCGGCTTCGCCGCGAGCATCGCGGTCTCCTACGTCCTGCAGCACGCCTGGGTCTTCCGGTCCGGTGCGGGACACGCCGTCGCCGGGCCGAAGTTCCTGACCGTCACGGCCGCCGCGTTCGCGCTGAACACGGGCGTGCTCTGGCTCGGCACGGCGGTGCTGCACGGGCCTTATCCGGCGGTGCAGGCCGTGGCCCTGGTGCTTATCCCGGTGCTGAACTACACGCTCAACTCGCGCTGGACCTTCCGCACCCGAGCGGGCTGAGCTCACCCGCGGCGAAGCCCAGGCACCTGCGCTGGGCTCGCCGCTTCGGGGCTTAGAGCCGGTGCGCCACGCCGGCGCTGGTCACGCCCCGGGTGTCGAAGAACCGCTTGGCGATCCGGGCCAGGTGGTCCGCGTCGTACTCGCGGTGCTGCTGCACCAGGATCACCAGGTCGGCGGAGGCCGTCGCGCCCTCCAGGTCGTCGGTGCGCGGCACCTCGAGGTCGCCGACGCGCCACGAGGACACCCGCGGGTCGTGGTACGTGACCTGCGCGCCCAGCCCGGTGAGCTGCCGGGCCAGCGGGGTGGCCGGCGACTCCCGCTGGTCGGCGATGTTGGCCTTGTAGGTGACCCCGAGCAGCAAGATCGTCGCCCCGTGTACGGCGTGCCCGTCCGCGTTCAACAGGTTCTGCGCGCGCCGGGCCACGTACGCCGGCATGGTGGCGTTGATCTCCTGCGCCAGCTCCACGAAACGGAACGGGTAACCGAGCTTGCTGCGCACGTTGTGGCTCAAGTAGTTCGGGTCGATCGGAATGCAGTGCCCGCCCACGCCCGGCCCCGGGAAGAACGCCTGGAAGCCGAACGGTTTGGTGGCCGCCGCCTGAATCACGTCCCAGAGGTCGATGTCGAGCTCGTGGCAGAACCGGGCCATCTCGTTGACCAGCGCGATGTTCACATGCCGGTACGTGTTCTCCAGCAGCTTCGCCGTCTCCGCCTCGCGGGTGCCCCGGGTGCGCACGACAGTGTCGACGAACCGCCCGTAGAACGCCTCCACCCGATCGGTGCACGCCGGGGTGCAGCCGCCGACCACCTTGGGCGTGTTCTGCGGGCCGAACCGCTCGTTGCCCGGGTCGATCCGCTCGGGCGAGAACGCCAGGTGGAAGTCGCGCCCCGCGACCAGCCCGGAGAGCTGTTCCAGCAGGGGCCGCACCACATCGTCGGTGGTGCCCGGGTAGGTCGTGGACTCGAGCACGACCAGCATGCCCGGCCGCAGATTGCGCCCAACCGCCTCGGTCGCGGCGATGACCGCGCTCAGGTCGGGCCCGTCGCCCTCGGACAGCGGCGTGGGCACGCAGATGACCGCGGTGTCGGCGCAGGAGATCCGGCTCTCGTCGGCCGTGGTCCGGAACCCGGCGGAGACCATCTCGGCCACGTCGGCGTCGCTGAGATCGTCGACGTGCGAGCCCCCGGCGGCCAGCGCGGCTACCACGTTGGTGTTCACGTCGAAACCCAGCACGGCCATGCCGACCCGGGTGGCCTGCTGCGCGAGCGGCAAGCCCACATAGCCGAGCCCCAGGATGACGACGTCAAATCTCACGAAAATGCTCCTGTTCAAGAAACGGGTGCGCCGGTACCGCGGTCCGGCTGAGCCGGCAGCGACACGCTGACCTGCTGAGCCAGGGCCAGCCCGGGCGAATGGATCGGCACGGTGGCCGGCCGCGGCTCGGCCAGCTCAAAAGGCGAGACAAAGGGCAGGTACGCCGGCAGGAAATCGGCCAGCAGCGCGGCCTGTTCGGCGGCCGCGTCCGGACCCGAGTCGGTGTCGTTCAGGCAAAACGCGTCCAGGTGCCGGTTGCGCAGCAGCTTGGCCAGCTTGAACGGCGTCTCCGGAAGGGCCAGATCGGTGTAGAGATACCGGATGTCGCCCGGCGTGGCCCGCCCGGTCAGATAGGCGTAGTACTGCTGCAACGACGACAGCAGCGAGATGTCGTCGGGGTGCCGGAACTGGTGCGCCGCGGTCGCCGCGACCGGCTCGGCGAAACGCTGCTCGATCTCGTGGATCACGCTGCGCCGCGACGGATGCGGGGTGTGCATCATCTTGCGGGTCAGCACCCGGCCGAAGGCCTGCTGAATCAACTTCCGGTTGTTCTTGCCGGCCGAGTTCACCGGAGCGTCGGAGTCGCTGCGCGGCGCCGAGTCGACCAGCGCCGCCGACGGAAAGAAGCGGGTCAGCCCGCCCGAGGTGAAAAACAGATCCGGGGTGACCGGCCGGCCCAGGAACACGTCGTCGTTGAGGTAAAGGAAGTGCTCGGACAGCCCCGGGATCCGGTGCAGCCGCGACTCGATGGCCTGTGAGTTGAAGGTCGGCAACTGGCCGGTGTCGCCGAAGATCTCGCGGTGGCTGACCACGGTGATCTGCGGGTGCTCGGTGTCCAGCCAGGCCGGCACCTGGTCGTCGGTGACCAGGAAGATCCGGCGTACCCAGGGAGCGAAGCAGTGCAGCGCACGCAGCGAGTAGCGCAACTCGTCCCGGGAGACGAAGCGGGAGTTGTTCGCGGTTTGCCCGCTGACCCGTTCGACCCAGTCGTTGTCGCCCAGCGCGGCGGCCTTGCGAGCCTGCCAGGCCGGGTCACCGCCGTCGACCCAGGTGTAGACCGCGTCGATCGGGAAGCCGATCCGGTCCGGGCTGACCATGGTGAAGATCTCGCGGGTCCGGTACTCGGTGCCGTCGTACGGGGAGCTGAACGCGCTGAACACCGGCTCGGGCGCGGTCACCACCGGCTCGTCCACGCGCACCATGTCGGCGATCGGGTTGCTCCGCGGCCCGACCAGCACGCCGTCCTGCTCGCGCCAGAATTCCACCTCGCAGCCGAACGCCGCGCCGAGCAGCAGGCTGCCGTGCGGATCGGCGACCGGCCAGCAGACCCGGACGATCAAGGCCGTCGCGGGCCGGTTCCGCTTGCCGGGCGCCTTGACCACCTGGAACAACCCGTTGCCGGTCGCGGCGAGCCGTTCCAGCAGCGCCACGACCCGGGCCCGCTGCGCCATCGGTACGGCCACCGCGGTCTGCTGCGCCGACTTCGCGGGAATCCGGAACCAGTCCACGTCGGCCCGGTCCAGGGCGGCGACGACCCGATCGAGATTCTCCCGGCGTACGCCGGCCGGGCTTGCCGCCGTATCCCGGCGGGCGGTCACCCAGCCCTGACCGGTGCGCACCCGGATGACCGACGCGGCGGCGGACCGCATGGCCGGCAGCCGCGGTGGGTGCGACAGCGGGACGATCCGCCGGGCCAGCCGCAGCCGCTGCTCGGGCGCCACCCAGGGCAGCACCCGGTCCTGAACGGACGCGAAGATGCGGGTCCGGACGCTCCAGGGCGCCAGCCGCAGGATCCGCCGCAGGTGCACGCCGTCCTCCTTCCGCCGGATGTCCACCGGGCCGGTGCCCGGGCGCCGCCGTTCCTGAGCCTCAACGGCGAGGTTCGGCGGAAAGTTGCGCCCGGGTGTGACGCCCGTTATCGCCGGTATACGGGATTTACGCGTGTGACGTGGGAAAACGGCGATCGGCAACCCCTAAGGGTCGACTCGGTGATACGGCCGATGCGGGGACTTGCGCGGCAGGCGCATGGTGGGAGTCGGGCATCTTCTTGGGAGGTTTCGCAATGGGCAAGGGGATCGCGTACCTAGTGGCGATGATCGCCGGGGTGGTCGTGGTGGGCTGGGTCGCCGTGGCCCTGCTGCACGTGCTGCTCGGCGGGCTGAGCTACCTGATCGTGGGCGCGCTCGTCGTGGGCGGCGGCGTCTACCTGTACGGCAAGGCGAAGAAAGGGCTGGCGCCCGGCACCCGCACCCAGCGGCGCATCGAGGCGGCGACGAAGACCTACCGGATGCGGAACCGGTGAGGTTCACCCCGGCGGGCTAGGCTTGCGGCATCTTCTGACTGCTGACCAACGGGAAGTTGCGCCGTGTTTGACACCTTGAGCGATAGCCTCTCCGCGATCTTCACCAAGCTCCGGGGCAAGGGCAAGCTCACCGACGCCGATATCGATGCCACCGCACGCGAGATCCGTCTCGCGCTGCTGTCGGCCGATGTCGCGCTGCCCGTCGTCAAGGCGTTCATCGCCACCCTCAAGGAACGGGCGCGCGGCTCCGAGGTCTCCCAGTCGCTGAATCCGGCGCAGCAGATCATCAAGATCGTCCACGAGGAGCTCATCAACATCCTCGGCGGCGAGGGCCGGCGGCTGCAGTTCGCCAAGCAGCCGCCCACGGTGATCATGCTGGCCGGTCTGCAGGGCTCCGGTAAGACCACGCTGGCCGGCAAGCTGGCCCGCTGGCTCAAGGGCCAGGGCCACCAGCCGATGCTGGTCGCAGCCGACCTACAGCGGCCGAACGCGGTGAATCAGCTCCAGGTCCTCGGCGGCCGCGCGGGGGTGGACGTCTACGCGCCCTCGCCGGGCAACGGCGCCGGTGACCCGGTGCAGGTCGCCAAGGACTCGATCGAGCACGCCAAGCGGACGGCGAAGGACATCGTCATCGTCGACACCGCCGGCCGCCTCGGCATCGACGCCGAGATGATGCAGCAGGCCGCCGACATCCGCGACGCGGTCAGCCCCGACGAGATCATCTTCGTCATCGACGCGATGGTCGGCCAGGACGCGGTGACCACGGCCGAGGCGTTCCGCGACGGCGTCGGCGTCACCGGCGTGGTGCTCTCCAAGCTCGACGGCGACGCCCGCGGCGGCGCGGCCCTGTCGGTCCGGTACGTGACCGGCGAGCCCATCCTCTTCGCATCCACGGGCGAGAAGCTCGAGGATTTCGACGTCTTCCACCCCGACCGGATGGCCAGCCGCATCCTCGGCATGGGCGACGTGCTGACCCTCATCGAGCAGGCCGAGCAGGCCTTCGACGAGGGCCAGAAGGAGAAGATGACCGCCAAGCTGCTCGGCGGCGAGCAGTTCACCCTGGAAGACTTCCTCGACCAGCTGATCGCGGTCCGGCGGATGGGCCCGATCGCCAACATCCTCGGCATGATGCCGGGCATGGGCCAGATGAAGGAACAGCTGGACGGGCTGGACGACAGCCACTTCGACCAGGTCACGGCGATCATCCGCTCGATGACCCCGGGCGAGCGAACCAATCCCAAAATCATCAACGGCTCCCGCCGCGTACGCATCGCGAACGGCTCGGGCGTGACGGTGATGGAGGTGAACCAGTTGCTGAACCGGTTCGCGGACGCGCAGAAGATGATGAAGCAGATGGGCGGCATGATGGGCCTGCCGGGCGCCCGGCGAAAGGCCACCAAGAGCCCGAAGAACAAGCGCAAGGGTACGAAGGGCGGCAACAGTCGGCCCCGCGTCGGCGGCGTCGGTTTTCCGGGTGGCATGCCCCAGCTCCCGCCCGGCCTCGACCCGAACGCGCTGGGCGGCGGTCAGGGCCTTCCGCCGGGCTTCAAACTGCCCAAACTCGACTTCAACAAGCTCAACAATCCACCGAAAAAGCGTGACGACGACAAGCGCTGAGCGATTGGCGTCCATAGTCATGGGTAGAGTAGTCTCGTGACACCCCCTGAGGAGGATCCGATGACTGCCGCGCTGGAGCTGAACCTGCCGGATAAGCAGGACTGGACCGTCGACGACCTGGCGACCCTTCCGAAGGATCTCCGCTATGAGTTGATCGACGGAAGGTTGATCTTGCCGGCCCCCTTGCCGTTCCATCAAATAGTTTGCCGTCGGGTGGCGAATGCGATTGAGGTGAACTGTCCCGACGACATCGTTGTCAGCTTTGACCAATCGGTGGCTATCGATAGCCATAACGAGCCTCGTCCAGATGTTGTGCTGATCCGGGAGGAAGGCGCCAGCCGCACACCGGTTCTGGCCGCGGACGTTCTGCTGGCCGTCGAGGTGATCTCGCCGGAGTCCTCGATTCGGGACCGCCGGGACAAGGCGAAGATCTACGCCTATGCGGGCATCCCCGCCTACTGGATCATCGACCCGCTCAACGAACGCGTCACCTTCAGCGAGTTTCTGCTGAGCGGTGGCAGCTATCACCGGCGCGTGGATACCGACGGCCTGGTCACCATCGACCGCCCGTGGCCGGTCACGCTCGACCTCCCCGCATGGACTGGGCGTCGCGACAGGCTCCGTAAGGTCGCCCGGCCCGACTGAGGGAGCCGATCGGGTAGGCGGGCGGGGCGGTGACGTCTCCTCAACCGGATTATCGGGTAGGAACGACACATGGCTTTGCATGTGCGTGGGACCGTCCTGCCCGAGGGCGACGTTCGGGATCTCTGGCTGGTTGGGGATCGGGTGACGTTTGAGCCGGTTGGCGGGGCTGAGACGATCAGTGATGGCGGGTTCATTGTTCCCGGGCTGGTTGACGCCCACTGCCACCTCGGCATCCAATACGGTGCCAAGCCCGTCCAGTCGCTCGACGAGGCACGTGCGCTAGCCGCCCAGGACCGGGATTCCGGGGTGCTCGCGCTGCGCGACGCCGGGTCGCCCTATCCGTATCCCGAGCTGGACGATGAGCCGGGTATCCCGCGACTTGTCCGGGCCGGGCGGCATGTCGCGCCGGTGAAGCGCTACCTGCGGGAGATCGGCATCGAGGTCGCCGCGGACGAGGTGGTGGCTACCGTGACCGCCCAGGCCAAGGCGGGCACCGGCTGGGTCAAGCTGGTCGGCGACTGGATCGACCGGTCCGTCGGCGACCTCGCGCCCAGCTGGGATCCGGCCACCATGGCCGCCGCGGTCGAGGCCGCGCATGCCGCCGGCGCTCGGGCGGCCGTGCACACGTTCTCCGAGGAGGGCGTCGAGCAGATGGTCCGGGCCGGCGTCGACTCGGTCGAGCATGGCACCGGGCTTTCGCTGGAGCTGATCGACGAGATGGCCCGGCGGGGCACGGCCCTGGTGCCCACGATGATCAATATTCGTACCTTCGGCGGCATCGCGGATCAGGCCAGAGCCAAGTTCCCCGGGTACGCCGACCACATGATCGCCCTGCGCGACGGGTTCCCGGACGTGGTCCGCGCCGCGTACGAGGCCGGCGTCCCGATCTTCTTGGGCACCGACGCCGGCGGTAGCATCCGGCACGGCCTCGCCGCCGAGGAGATGCTCTTGCTGCACGAAGCCGGTATCCCGGCCGCCGACGTGCTGGCCTCGGCTTCCTGGCGGGCCCGGGAGTGGCTCGGCTTCCCCGGGCTCGTCGAGGGCGGCCTCGCGGACCTGGTCGTCTACCCGGCCGACCCGCGTAAGGATCTGAACGTGGTGCGAGCCCCACGGCGGATAGTCCTGAAGGGTCGAGTGATCCGCTAAACCGTTCGGGTCTGCCCATGCAATTTGCCCGCAGGGGTGGGCGCCCCAGCGCCCGCCCCGACCTCGGCGGGAGCTGCGGCGCGCAACCACGCACGGACGCACGACATCTTCTTTGGTCTGGATCTTTTTTGGGTCTGGCAAAGATGCCGTTGCGTTTCGTCCTTCCGGGTCCGACTACGATGCGTCCTCATGGCTCGCGTGCTCACTCCCCGTGCGGAGGACTTTCCCCGCTGGTATCAGGACCTCATCGCCAAGGCTCAG
>Ga0307515_10011544_pt1 | contig 16757 bp, 6 predicted proteins | sample 17_EM_MG_FD_194513 | JGI IMG/M metagenome (GOLD analysis project Ga0307515, IMG submission 194513) | Populus trichocarpa ectomycorrhiza microbial communities from riparian zone in the Pacific Northwest, United States - 17_EM | ecosystem: Host-associated > Plants > Roots > Unclassified | place... | reverse complement strand
TAAATAAATTAACCGTTTTCTCTACTTTTATATATATATATATATATATATATATATATATATAAACATAACTCATATGAAGACATAAGTTTTTATTGGTAGTTTTTTTTTCTCTTTTTATATCTTAAATTTTTTGTATTAACTTGATAAAATTTACAAGATATTTATATTATAAATATCATTTAATTTGGTTTTAATAATTGAAATGATACTGAAATAATTGATTCAAAAATAAAAGGTTAATTTACATTGCAAGTAAATTTTTTTTTAAATCTACACATATTAATTTCATTAAAAGACATGTGCACGCATATATATATATATTTGGTAGAAGTGGTGGATCATATTCTTTCAAGAAGTTCGGAAATCGTGGTACATGCATGCATGCCCTTTTTCCAATAAAATGGGCCAAATAATACACAATAATTCATGATTCTTAATGAGAATTTTGGCCGTTCATAATTTTCTAATGATAGCATAATTATTTAGACATACCATAAACTCCACGCATCCAAACAAGACACAAGCCTTGAATCTTGTCATATAGGTGTCGCAAATGAACCCTCCAAACAGCGCCACTAAAAATGAAGTACCCATGAAGTTGGTAAGTGTTGTGGCAGATTTTGTTAAGCTGAAGTTCATGTACCCATAGAAATAAGTCACCAGGCTGACGGCCATAGAGATGAATGCCATGTTCTCGAGTCCCTCCGCAGCTGCCCAAATTCACCAAAACTAACATCAATTAGCTCATCAATATGCTTCAGAAGGATGAAATGAGGGAAGCAAATCCACTTATTACTACCCGAGTTACACACGCACGCACGTAGTAAGTAATTAACATTCTTACCGAACACAAACAGTGCCGCTCTGTTCCCTCCTCGCCTTCTTTCTCGCTTGGGTTCGACTTTAATATCTCTGGAGACGTCCTGCAGAGGATATATATCACAAAACCTTTATTAGTTGCCTAAGAGTGTACAATATGCAATGCTATAGAATATTGTAAGTGAAAGGAATCAAAGAGTAAATGAACTAGACGGTTTAATCAGCCATTAGAAAGACAATTCGTTGGCTCTTGGGTCTTTGAAGAAAGGCGGTGTAGAACAGTACTTGAAATAATTCAGCAGACAATACCATTTTGTTGAATCTCTTTTTGGGAAGGAAATGTCGCTTCTGAGAGATGGTATGATCTAAAACCAAACTCTGGACAATATATATATATATATACACATTGATATATATATAATTGAATCCTACTGACTGACATGAAGAACAAAAAGGAATCAAAAGGCATCGGCATCTAGTAGTTTGAATAACATTTTGGGTCGGTTTTGTTTCTTATGAGACCTCCCTCTCTCTTCCTATACTTTGAGACTATGTTATTAGCTGACAGCATGTATTGTTTAATGCCTCTGATCCATAATTTGTTGTTTTGTTCCTGTAGCTAGGGAGAGAGTTGAATAATTGGTTTAAGAACATAATAAAGATGAATATTGGCTGCGACTACATTGATGAGTTAGTTAGGCAAATAAAAATTGGAATTGCGGCTATTTTTTAAGCACTTGAGTTTGCAAAGGCGTGCTTAAGTGACGCTTACAGCATTTCAACATCGTCATAATAAATTAAGCCCCTCAGCCCCCGTCACATGCATGCATGTCTATTGGTGTTGATAACTCTGCTGACCTCCTATTTCGCCTAAAACAACTCACAAGAGAGCTGCCTAACATGTCTGTGTTTTTACCCTAAAAAAGTCCTTGAATTGTACAGGAGTTCATGTCATGTAGAGGTGGTGTTCTATATTCGTTAGCCAGCAGCAACAGAAGTTTCAGTTTCTTAATTGTCGTCCTCTGTGTCTTTCTTTAATCCAATTTTTATGATGGCATATTATGGCCCCGTAAGTTTATTAAATATTCAAGCTAGGGATGTTTTAGTGTTATAATGCCATTATTATAGTTGCATAGATCAATGAATTTAACAATCAACATTCATATATACAACACCTACCAACTCGATGTTGATATATAGTTGAATTCGCACATCACAGCTTACCGGTACCAGATCAGAATATCTGATTCGGGGATTTACAAGTAAATGTAATGCGGTTCATGTATTATCACATTCATGGTCTCTCAAAATTAATTTTGCTTCTAGGGCATGCCATGCAGGCATGGCAGTAACCGTTGTTGTTCATCAAGGATTAGGGCCTTTCTCCAGTGCTTTCGGAGAGATACAAATGCCCTATAATTGATGGGGGACCGGATGTTTCCGGTTATAACCGTAGGATATATATCCGTTAATGGTTCAAACAGGATATCTACCAGGGGAGAGAAGACGACTGAAGAAAAACAAAGCTTTGATTCATTAAAAAGAAAAGAAAGATTTGATACATTCTGACTAAAAAGAAAGAGAGGATCATAAGTAGATGGCTTGTGTATAACAGTAATCAAAGCGAATTAACTAATAACTACTAGCTAATAATAAAACAACTATTTGACAAAAGAGCATCTTCATATGATATTTTGGTCAGATTCATCACTGTTTCTGGATTTCAATCAAACAAAACTAAAGAGTTCATGATGATGTTAAAAAATCCAAAATATGAAAATAACATTATTTAATGTTTTGAATATTGGTTAATCAATATGTTAAGTATTTGAATTTTATTTTTTAGTCTCAGGAATTTTAGACTTATAAATCTTATATATTTGTTACTGTTAAGCTAACTTTTTTTGGGTCTAGCTTGTTTAGCAGATTTGTACTATCTTAAATTTGACTAACTGCTAAGTTCAAGTTCTTTGAGTCTAAAATGTTTGTTAGACTCATGCTATCTTGAATTTGACTGACTATCAAATTTAAGTTCTTTGAGTTTGACATGCTTGCAAAACTCGAGATACCTTGAACTTGACCGATTATTAAATTTAAATACTTTGAATCTGATATATTTACTAAACTCATTTTATTTAGTTAAGATTTTTTAAATTTAAAAAATCTTAACCAAATATTTTAATATATCAATTTAATATGTATGACAATTTGCTTATGTGGGTCTTTGGAAAGAAACATTAACGTTTCCATGAAAATGGAGTTTCGGCATATTGTTCCTGTTCTTTGCGCAATCGTTTAATCAAATATGCTAGAAAATATGTGATGTGCTAGGTTTGGAGCTCTTTTTTTGTCTCTTATGAAGTGGTATCTTCCTGTCTAGCCTTGTCATCAGTTAATTTGTCATCTCTAAATGTGACTTGGAGACGACGACCGGTTTACTTCCGTTTCTCTAGCCAGACAGTAAAATCTTGGAAATTCAATTTGTAATGAAAACTGAAGATCACCATATCATTAGTTAAACAAATTAACGCTGGATCAGTTAGAATTTGATTTCAATGAAGATTTTTTTTTCTTTGAGAGGTGGTAATACTGTACAGTAGCCTGCAGATGATGCGAAATCAAAGATTTAAAAGTGATGCTGTTCTATTCTGGGAGTTGGTAAGATAATACAAAAGCTGATCTCTTGGCAGAATTCGTTCAATAAACTGATCTAGGAGTTGCTTAAAGGAACTTAAGATAACTCGATTTGTTTGTCATGGAAGAAATTAGATAGATTTTCATCCAACGACTACTCACAGAGTTGTCTGAGAAGTGCAAAGTTAGCACCGAAAGGAAACAACAGAGTAATGGGGGTAGCCAAGCAGATTCTTTGACTCGTCCTGTTGAAAGATTCGACAGAGTGGATTGGCCTGTAAAGTTGCTTACGTATAGACCTTTTCTAGATAATAAACTATGAAATAAAACACTATTTTTTTCTCTCTCTCTTTTTTCTTAAGAGAATGTCCAGCTACTGGAAGTGAAGTCAATTGAATCAATGTGCTAGCATATTTCCCCAAAATTTAAATAATAAAATAAAGAGCCGAAAAAGGGTTGCAAAAGAGAGGAGCCACATTTGGACTTTAAGAACGCGAACCCGAAGAGAAGGCCTGGGAATCTATATAGACCTTCCGTGCAATGGTAAATGGGCCTTCTCATAAAGACACATAGCAGAACCTTATAGGTCTATTCAGCTTTACAACGCCAAGAATCCTTCCTTGGCTGTCAAAACGCTACCGCCCGCCCGCCCTCACGACGTTTATTTCAACGCAAATTTACAATTGTAATTGATGGCAACTTGGCAACATTCCATTGGATGTCTAAAATGTGTCTTCATAATTCGAGCATGTCATAACTTAAATTTTTTACCCCTAATTTTTTTATTTTTTATTTTTAAATTGTTTTAATATGTTAATATTAAAAATAAAATTTAAAAAATAAAAAAATATTATTTTAATATATTTTCAAATAAAAAACACATTGAAAAGTAATAATTATCATTGTTCCAAACACCTTTTAAATGTTATTTATGCTAATCTCTATCGTAGTGAAATATATGTGCATTTAATGCTTGGTACAAATTATATAACAATTAGAGGATGTTGGAGAATATACTAACGATTACTTTTTAAAGTGTTTTTCACTTAAAAATATATTAAAATAATATTTTTTTTATTTATTTTTTACAAATTATTTTTAACATCAGCACATTAAAAAAATTACAAATTAATTTTAAACAAAAACAACTTTTTAAAATTTAGTAAAATCCCATTTGAAACAACGTTGGAAACAACCTCTATAAGTGATCTTCATCAAACATTTAGATAGTATTTGGGAACGTGGTTGGAACTGTGTTTCCTAAAAATTTTTAAAAAAATTATATTTTTATATTGTTTTGATGTAATGATATTAAATATAATTTTTAAAAAATAAAAAATTATTATTTTAATATATTTTCAAATAAAAAAATATTTTAAACTAAAACCACTACACCATTTTTAGCATAATGTTTATATATATATATATATATATATATATATATAACATTAGATATGTCACTATCCATCCACGTGCCACTCAGCATTATCGTTGTCGGGACCACGGTCACCACACTCCAACAATCACTGATCTTCTTCCTCAAGTCCAAGCCCAACGATCAACTCAGCTCCTTCTACCATAAGTTATTTGCTGTGATTTTCACTTATGAGAGTGCCAGTGGTTGGCTATGAATGACATTCATAAATAGTGTTGGGTGGATTAATCATTCTTTCTCAAACCTTCTTTCACAAGGTTTGTGTATAATTTTAATAAAAGTGACACTAATGAAGTTGATTTTGGAAACAAGGTAGACAATTTCTATAATTTTAATTGATACTAACCTTGGTCCCGTTCTAGTAGTTCCAAACTGTTCATTTACTTGTGGATTCACGGTTGTTTATATATATATATAACCACATTAACTTGTATAAAGACAAATTAAGACAGAAACATCAATCTATTTGGACATGATTCCATGTGATAAGGGCAACTCTTACATTGTTTATATTGATCTCTATGGTAGAGGAACGTGCGTGAAGTTAATGCTTGGAATGGATTATACTTGCAGGTGGTAGGGAAGGTCGGGTATGAAACACTCTGCTAGTGGTGGACTGCGAGTCAAATTCACGAACAACAATGGATGGATTAACCTTTATCCCTCAAACCTTTTTGTCAAAAGGTTGCGGATAGTTCTTGCACGGCTGCTGCTAATGAAGTTGATTTTCGAAGCAAGGTAGACAGCATTTCTATTTTTTGGGGGTTAATTACACTGCGTCTTCTTTAGTTTGGTCATTGTTTTCTTTTTTCCTTTATTCTTTAGCTGTAAATCTGTATACATATATACTAGTTTATGTATCAAAACCATAGAACTCATTGAAAGCGTGTCCGTTTTTCTAATGTATTTGTTAGATAGCCAGTAGTAAATAAGTACTGTAGTGCAATAGCAACAAGTACAAGCACTCCTTATTCAAATCATTTCAGAATTTCTCAGATTGATTCCTAGGTAAAGTCTAATTGACCATGCTATCTATATTACTAGTTACACACTATTGTTCTAACCTGTTATATGATATATAGCCTTAATGTTGATGGCGGTGTTGTGGGCTTTGAAGCGATCAATGAAGGTTCTGATCTGGCCTCACGGTCAGTGGCGAAGCTAGAATGTTTTAAATGAGGAGGCAAATTATTAATAAATATTATATTATATAGATATGTATTAAAAATCAATTTAAAACAAATATATTAACTCATATAAAACAAAATTAATTAAAAAATACTTTTAAAATGAAAAAAACTTATAAAAAATAGTTTAAACTTATAAAAAATAGTTTTTTTCTTTCTTTTTTTAAGAAAAAACTAGCCTGTACTGATTAAAATCAGGCTTGAATGCACGTGTTAATTCTTCTCTAGGCTCCAGCAAAACACAAATTATCTGGAGAAAACAAAAAAAAAGAAAAACAATATAAATTATTTAATATTTGTCCTGATTATTTTATAGGAAGGCACAAGGAAATTAACATCATAAAAAGAACCAATCTCAAGCTAAAACAATTTTAATTCTACAAATATCAATCTTTATTCACCGATAAAAATTGGAATGTTTGCTTGTTCATCTCGTGAAAAAGTTTAATTCCATACGGTAACCAATTCAATTAAAAATTATATAACCTTTAATTAATTCAAAACAATCAAATTAATGTCTATTGTTCAAAATCTTGCAATTGTCTACAATTCACCTTTAATTGATTCAAAACATTATATATATCAAAACCCTTAAATTATTATAAACCCTAATATTTTCAATAACTAATTATAAAAGAATAAAATTAAAATTAGATAATAAAATAAATAAATAAAATAAAAAGAAATTTATCTAAAGTAAAAAAAGATTACTTACTTCAGTGGACTTCAAGAGAAATTTATACAAGGAAGGGAGGCAGGGAATAGCAGCTAAAAAAAAAAAAAAAGAGCTCTCGGATAGTTAGCCAAAGAAAAGGAAAACGCTTGGGGAAATGAGAAATGAGCTGGAGTGTATGCTGGAAATCTAAACATAAGACATATATTATATATATTATTTATTATATTAAAATACAAGTCAACAGTATTTCTTTTTGTGTCTCTGGGTAAAAATTAAGGGGGCAATTGCCCCCCTTTTGACCTTACCTTACGTGGCTCCGCCACTGTCACGGTCAGCTGACAGTATAACCAGGCTTCTCATAAAAATGCAACCTATCTCAAAGAAGCTTTGGAGGGGAATGCTTGATGAATCAATCAACTACAAAAGACCATGATTTCTACCTGTTAATGGGAGCTCAATTTGTGTGCCATTTTATGACTAGCAGGACGAAGCAGTTAGTCCACGCCTTTAAACAAGGTGGTGAGGATAAGCGCGAGTTCTCCAGGTACTTTTTCCTTCCGGATGTTAAAGTTGGGTAGTCAGCTTTGGTAGGGAAAGTGGCTCCTGAATCTGGTTTCTTAGATTCCCACTTTCCACATCAACACGTAGAGTGATTTCAGGATTCTAAAGGCTTAAGATTTCCTGTGTTCTCTCCTCGTACGTCTTTTCCTACTGCTGGGAGCCTGATAAGTTAGCAAGCAAGGATGCAAAGATGATCTGACAATAGTAGGTGCTTAAACCTTGCTAAAAGGTTCAGTAATTAAGTGGAATTTTCGATAATTTCGAATTGCGTGCATTTTCTCATCAATATTTCAGCAAAATCACAAGCTTTTGTTTGCATTGCTTGAAATTTAATCGGCCTTTCTTTTGATGCCTGCAGAAAAGGTTGCTGTACTTTTGATTTTAATTAAATATTCCCTTAATCCATGCTCACAAGTCTGAGCTGACTGTGATACTTTCAGTTTCATTTTCGAGGCACGTGTTTCTGATCTAAAATTAAGGCACGATTTTTGCTGCTTCATATTAAACATTGCTTCACAGATATCAACATCATCGAAGGTGCAGGGGAGAGAAATTGAAGGGGGCTCGTCACTGGTCTTCCTTTCTCTTAAACCGTTCTGGTGTCCTCTAGATTCAGATCTTATGGACTGATGTTCAAGCCTAGACGCACTGCCCGGGCCCAAGAGTAACAAGTCATACATCTTGCGCCTGGGCCTACACCCATTACCTAGGCCCAAACCTATTTTTAAAGACCTTTCACGGCTTGAGTGTTGTTAAAATGGGTTTTGTACCAATAAAAAATTATTTTAAAAAGGTATGTTCCATAAAAAAGTAAATCAAATTCCTATTGTTACAAATAAAAAAGGGGTTAATTTAAAACACTCATTTTCCATTTGAATAACCACTTTTTTTATGGTAGTTTTTGGCATTGTATTTCAGAAGCGTTTTTAAAAAAAATTGAATATTTTTTATTTGTTTTTGCTTTAAATTAATATTATTTTATGTTTTCAGATTATTTTCATATGTTGATATTAAAAATAATTTTTAAAAAATAAAAAAATATTATTTTAATATATTTTACAATAAATCAGGCCAACAAAAACAACAGATGTTGTCATCCTCATCCACCTAAAATTAGGTAAATGAATACTCTCCCCCTAGCATTATATCATTTATTACTCATTTAACAACTAATTCAGCCAGTAACATGACTCCATCTTGCAGGGATCTTCAACAAGGAAAAAAAAACCTATCTTTTTCTGCACGATATCATGCCTAATAGCCTCTACGCTAGAAAATTATTTTTGGTTACGTGGATGGTGGATGATAGCTTGTTATGAATTTTTTTTTAAAAACGACTCTAACAATAATTTATACATTTCAAAATATTATTATTTGACCTGCACAAGCATAAAACTAGTAATTTATACTACCTACTATAGGAGGATGCAACTGTTTCTTTAATCTTCTTGAAAGAAAATAATTTTTTTAGCAGCGTGTCAATTTTCTGTACCAAATTAATTTAATTTTAATCATGTTTTAAGTTTGAACAGACTATTTATAATGTAATTGAAATATTCGTGATAAATTAAATCTGATGGTGATGGGCAGTTGAGGCTTGACGATTCCAATTTTTTTTTCTTCAAATTTTTAATCGACATTTTGCTTTTTTTTTTTTTTTTTGGAGAATCTTATCAGACTGTACTATTCTAGTATTAGAGGTCGTATTAATTAGGCATGTTGTCTTGTCCCCACGAACCGCGTGGCTTTCACATGGCTGGCGCGAAATTTTAAACAGGACTGCCGCATTGTCTCGTATATCACTGTTTCCATTCCGAAATTACCCTTGGAACCACCACTTCAGGACACCGCCGTTGATATTGTTCCAGAATTGCGCACCGAGCAGGAAAATGTCTTACAATTGCCTTCTCCCGGGGGAAAATACAGTAACGTCCAGCCCATTCTTAATAATACCACTTGAACAAAATTTGCTGAGGCGAGGATTATTTGTGCAAGATACTTGCTTTTAGCGGTGTGACTGCGCTTTTCAGGAAAAAAAAATTATATTGCGTGTGGCCGTTCAAGTGTTCTGGGAGACGGTACACGATGAATCTTCTTTGCTTTTAATTCTTTTTGTTAATGTTAACGTTAATGTTAATTAGATTGCGTGTAAAATATTTTTATTGAAGACATGATTTATACTACTAGTTTTTAGACTACTTACATGGAAAATTGGTGATCTCGTAGGAAACAATATTCTAAAATATGTTTACCAGTGAACAAAGCAAGGTTTCTTTATGGATACGGAATGGGTAATTCGTGGAAAAGAGCACGACAAGCTTTAAGATTCAGTACGAAGTTAAGCAACCTTAGTCTACAGAGAGACAGAAGAAAGTTTGAAGGCGCTTAAGCATGTGAAAACTTGTCATAGTAAATCCAACCTCTTTTATTAATGGAATCAAACTCCCACCGAACAACACTTCAATGGACCTCACGAAAACCTAACTCTTGGACCAAGCTGGTTTAAAAAAGTTGAACCCTACTGTTTTAAAAACCAGGGTCTGTGTTTAGGGATATGTTATCTACTGGGAAGAAACGTTTGAAGAACAAAAAAATATCCGGAAGAAAATAAAAGAAAATCGGGAAAGTGCCATAATTTGGTAGCTACAATTATCATAATACATCTTATTCCTTCCCGTGTTATAAATTATTATCCAAATTTTAAGCTATCAAACGAAAATGGCGTGCACTTGAGAGTTGAATCCAATAGTGATTGGTTTTGGTAATTCTATATTATTACCCCTAATATAATTTTATCAATATTCAATGCTCCACTTCAATCCCTATAATTTAAAATCTCTAAATATTATCCTTATGGTGTCCAAAAGCTTCCAACTTTATTTTTAATCATTGAATAGCATACATTTTGGATTTAATCTTTGAGTTTTTTTTAAGGTTTTCAAGTTTTTTTGTGAAACATTTTAATACTTGCAAGGATCTCTGAGTGAAGAAAAAGAAAAGAAAAGGATGAGGTTTTCTTAATTGTTTGTGGTTATGGAATAACCGTCTCAATTTATATCTCGAAGAAATTTAAAAATAATTTTATATTTTTTAATGTGAATAAATAGAAACCCATTTAGGTACGTCAGAAATAAAATTGTGGAATTCTAAATTATATGGTTGGATCAAAGTGTCGTGTTAATGATTCTATTAAAAATAAAAATAAAGCTTACCCTTGGTTTTTTATAGGTTAATATTTTGTTTGTGTTTTTTTTTTATATAAGAGAGAGAGGTTGCATTTTTTTTTTTTTGCTGTGTGTGTGAGCATTAATGATGGTATTAAATCCAAATAGAAAGAAAATCAATGTCCACATATGATCCAAGAAAACTGGAATTGTTAAAAGGAAAAGAAAGATAACCAAAACCGAAGATTGCCATTCGTTTTTCTCTCTCCGGTTATAGAGAAGATTGTCATCTGGTTATTTCGAGGGAGGGAGGGAGGTATATTAACTTGCATCACCAAAAGGGGTATAAAGGGTAAATACAATGAAGTTGAATGTTACTTAAAATGGGAAGAGCAGAAGCTTATTAGAACTTAGTCAACTTACGAAGAAGTGAGAAAGCATGTTCTTGAATGTATCGAAGAATGGAGAGAAAGTCCCGCACGTACTTGTGCTGCCCATACGTTATCAAATTATTATTCATGTTATGGCTCCTGCTCTGCACTTGTATGCTCATTGGAATACGACAACCTTAACGTGAGCCAAAGTTTCCCCTTTAAAAAAAAAAAAAACGACTGCATATTAATTTATTTTCCGTTTTGCTTCTTGTTTTCTTTTCTTGGAAGATCACAGAAGGAACTTTCTTTCTTTTGTTTTTAATTTCTCTCATGTTTTTGTCGGTGATTTGTTGCTACTAAAATAATATAGAATTGAAAGAGCCTGAGCGTGAGCCTTTAAGTGATCGGTTGTTGGCACTCTGAGCAAGAGAGAGTGAAGAGCAAGCGAGAAAAAAAAAAGGTAAAAAGATGGGAGAAACAGCTCATAACCACCACCAGCCACCGCCACCACAAGCTGCGGCATCAGCAGCACCACCACCTCCACCATCACTTGCTTTGTCAAGAGGTCCTACTTGGACTCCTGCTGAGCAACTCCAGCAGCTCCATTACTGCATCCACTCCAATCCCTCTTGGCGTTAGTTCTCTTTATCTTTTTGCCTTTTTGTGATTCATACATAGCCTTTTAGTTTAATTATTAGTATTATTTAAATTTAATCATTGAGCTCAGCAAAAACGTTACCATAGTCCCCCCTTTTATTTGTTGAGGTTTGATATTGCTCTTCGTTGTATATTTCTGAAGTATAAAATATTCTAGTTTATCCATGCCACCATCTGTCCATTCATCTAATTTTAGCTGATCCTTATACCTTTGGTCATGATTCTCTTTTAATTTTCTGAAGGTTTTAATTACTTTTATATCTAAGTCCTGGTGGTCGTCCTGTTATTAATAATATACATCGATTTAATTTAATAGATAATTAATCTGAATTATTTGTGAACTAAGCAAATATTTATCAATGAAATCAAGTATCTATTGCTTGTAACTAACCACAGTCGAGAAATTGAATTTCACAGCTGAGACATGTCTGCTGGCTTTCGAACACTATATTGTGATGCTTGGAACTACGGTCTTGATTGCACGTAATCTTGTGCCTCGAATGGGCGGGGACCCTGTACGTTTTATTTACCATCTGAATTTTATTGATGATTTATTAGATCGATTGGCAGTTGGTTGTCTTTTAGTGAACAGGGTTTTGGTGATTTATTGATGATTTACCGTCTGGTTTTGGTGTTAACGTGAACAGGGTGATACTGCCCGTGTTATTCAAACGTTGCTGTTTATGTCAGGAATCAATACACTGCTTCAAACAATCATTGGAACAAGGCTTCCGACGGTGATGGGTCCTTCGTATGCTTTTGTACTGCCAGTTTTATCAATCATGAGAGATTACAATAATGAAACCTTCTCGAATGAGCATGATGTATGAGTTATTGAGCTTGTTGAATTAGACTGTTGATTTCTTTCTCTCTCTTTTTTTAGCTTGAATCATGATTTATTCTAATATTTCCTTGATCACTATTTTTTTTTCCGGTTGCGATGATTTGGTCGATTGCAGAGATTTGTAGACACTATGAGAACTATACAAGGATCATTGATTGTTTCTTCCTTTGCCAACATCATTCTCGGGTTTAGCAAAGCATGGGGTAATTTGACAAGGTAACTTGATCATAATCTTGAGTTGGAATTCGTTCTAGTCATCTTTGCCTACCATTTTTTTGGCCTTTCAGCAGTAGCGGCTCGAGTTCTAGTGTAGAAACTCAGCAGGCTCTTTTTATTATATTGTTTTGTAATGTTTTTCCTTCTTTAATTCGACATTCTCAGGTTCTTTAGTCCCATTACTGTCGCGCCTGTGGTTTGTGTAGTGGGTCTTGGTCTGTTTATGAGGGGCTTTCCACTAGTAAGTTCACTTGTTGAAATGAAGAATATTGGTTGGTGAAAGTGATAGATTGATTATAATGACGACTTTTTTATGTCCTATAAAGCTTGCCAACTGTGTGGAGATTGGCCTGCCTATGCTGATTCTGCTAATAATTTGTCAGGTAATATGCCACCTTCAGAATATCAAGTTAATTACATGAAAAACCACTCCATATGGAGATCACAAAGCCTCATGTTTGCTGCAGTATTTGAAGTATCTACATCCCAGGGCCAACCCTGCAATTGAGAGGTTTGGCTTACTCGTCTGCGTTGGTATTATTTGGGCTTTTGCTGCTATCCTCACTGTTTCCGGTGCTTACAACAATGTGGGGCAGCAAACTAAACAGAGTTGCCGCACAGACCGATCGTATCTTATGTCATCTGCCTCATGGTATTAGTTTAGATTATTTATCTCTGTTGGTTAGGTAGAGTTGATGTTTTATCAGAAAAAGAGAAGTTAAACTACCTTGTTTATTGAAGATCATCTCTGTATTTTTTTTTTAGGGTTAAAGTCCCATACCCCTTTCAATGGGGGGCGCCTATATTCAGAGCAAGTCACGTCTTCGGGATGATTGGGGCAGCGCTTGTTTCATCTGCAGAGGTTCGTTCACCATTTCAGAATACCTTTTTTGCCTTCCATTAATTATGGATGCCCTTTGTGAGGTTTTAATTAACTTACAGGGCTTTCAATATGAATTTCCCAATTTCTTTACACTTCTTGATCTCTATTTCTTTGATGGGCGTGAGAAATTTCCTGTTTAAGTATTATTTTCCTAACCATTCCATCTCTTTTGATGCAGTCCACTGGAACCTTTTTTGCTGCAGCTCGGCTTGCGGGTGCTACACACCCTCCTGCTCATGTTCTTAGCCGAAGTATTGGTCTGCAGGTTAAGTCACTGAGAGCTGTGCCTCTCTCTCTCTCTCTCTCATATATAAATAGATAGATATAGATATATCCCTTTTAAAGTTAGTTATCAACACCTGATGGTTGATTTTTTTAATATAGGGTGTGAGCTTGTTGCTTGATGGAATTTTTGGTGCAGCTGTTGGTACCACTGCATCAGTGTAAGGGATTATGTTTTTTTAGCCTTCTGCTTGCTGCTTCTGATCTAAGCTTAGTTATTGATAATTTAGGTCCTGCTTCTTTCCTCGTTCAGATTACAAACTTCCTTCTTCTATAGTTTACTTACCGTATTAATCTCATCTCAGATGCTGAACCTATGTTTTGCAAGGCTTTCTTCATTGGTGCTTTGATATTCGTGCTCTCTTTAGCCTAACTGCTTTAGAATTAGCTTTTCTTACATATTGCAGCTAACACTTGGGGAGATTGAGTATTCTTTTTTTTTAAAAAAAAAGGTCTTTTTCTCAGTAGAGTGGTGACTAGAAGGGGAAAACGCCACAGTTTGATGATCACTTTTAAAATGCAGAGGCCTGTTTCATTGACTGATCTAGTAATTTTTCAGTGAAAACGTTGGGCTTCTTGGACTCACACACGTAGGTAGCCGAAGAGTGGTGCAGATTTCAACTGCTTTCATGTTCTTTTTCTCCATCTTTGGTATGTCTTCAATTTATCATCTTAAGTTACGTAAGAAATCGCACAGGGTCCTAATTCATGTTTATTCTGATACCTTGCATCTCCCAGGCAAATTTGGTGCCTTGTTTGCTTCTATTCCTCTGCCGATATTTGCTGCTATATACTGTGTTTTATTTGGGATTGTTGGTGAGTGATCTTATCTGTCTTGAAATTTTAGTTTGTTGTAATCATATGTTATCTTTGATGAGAGGATTTTTTTTTTCTCGGTTTTCTTCTCTGCAGCTGCAATCGGTATTTCATTTATACAGTTTTCGAACAATAACTCCATGAGAAACCACTACGTTTTGGGCATGGCTTTGTTCCTCGGGATATCGATACCACAATATTTTGTCAGCAACACCACTGGGGATGGACATGGACCAGTTAGAACAAATGGTGGATGGGTAAGTCACATAAAAACACTACAAGCCTATTCCTTTCGGTCTCCTACGTTTTTTGGGCATTCTGTGTGTAATAAATGGGAGTGGATACTACCAGCATGCAATAAGGAACATGTTTGTGGTTGCTTTCAGACTTTATGAATGAGGGTAATTAGGATGAGCTTCATGACTTCACTCACAGTGGCTGAATAACATGTATTCTTACTGATTTTGCAGTTTAATGACATATTGAACACACTTTTCTCATCCCCTCCAACGGTAGCAATGATTGTTGGGACATTGCTCGATAGCACACTGGAAGCAAGGCAGACTATCAATGACCGAGGAATTCCATGGTGGAAACCTTTCCAGAGCAGAAAGGGTGATGTTAGAACTGACGAGTTCTACAGTCTGCCCCTTAGGATAAATGAGTGGATGCCCACCAGATTTCTCTGAATAAACTTCGCTTCCTTGTATATTAGATATACCATAAGCAAATTCCGTGTTAGCATGCATGGTGAGGTGAGGCCTTTAAGTTGTTGCAAAGAACTGTAAACACTACCCATCGAGGAGTAGTTTTCCTTTTCTCTTCGTTGATCTCGATACAACAAGGTTTTGTTTTAGTCTCAGGTTACTAGCCTAGAGGAAGGAGCATTGTGAAATCTAGACGGATTGTCTGTGCAGTGTAGAAGCGAAATTTTCAGTGGATAAAAGGTCTTGCCACGAACGAAGAGAAGTGCTTGTAAACTATATTGAATTGTACCAGTACTGGTGAAGATGATCATTAATTTTGTTATCATCATCTTCATCATAAAATTCTCTCACCTTGGCCATGACTACAGGTGCCTTGTTGAGTATTTGACTGTTATTTCTCTCTTTTCATTTTCAGAATGTTAACATCTCCTTTTTAGGCTTCGGCGTTTAATTGGAGCATACTCTGTCTGCCATCTCCTCAGAGTAATTCCTCTAGTTCAAATCAACCCTTTTAATTTCAATAAAAAGGCAATCTGAGATTTTATCGTCTTCCTTTGAAAGTAATTCGAAAAAGCTTAGGTGGTGGAGGGCCGTGTGTCATTTTAGCCCTCCATTTTACTATCACATGCCAAAAAATGAAGAAAAAGGAATGTACGACGTTACTGGTTGAACTCAAAAAAAAAAATTATTTAAAAAGATTTCAATATAAACCCCTTTTTAAAAAAACAATTGAGACTATAATATATTAAATTTACTCGGATTAATTTAGGTTAACATATTAAATTCATGATCTGAATTATACACTCAACAAGGTCCAATAATTTTGTTTTTATTTGTTTATATAATAAAAAATATAAAGACCAATTCAAAATCAAATAAATAGTGAATAATAAAATTAAAAAAAACTCAATAAAAATTTAATATTAAATGTTGAAATTAGAGGGGGAAAAAGTCATGTTAGGCATGCATGTGAAAAAAAATGAAATTAATTATTTATTAAATATCAAAATATATTATACAAATAGCAATTGGGAAAAGTTTTTTTTAATAATATGGACATAAGAGTTATTTATAATTTAATTTTTATAAGCCTTTGAAACTTTTAAATGATGATAATTAAATGATACTTTAAATATTCTTTGGCTTATGCATTTCATGTGGTGACTATATTGATTACTATATTATAATATTATTTTTGAAAAAAAATAATTATATTTTAACCATTTGAATATATCTTTCATTATTAATTTGATTGCACATGTTTTAGGTTGTGTACTAGTTACATGACCCGCGCGATGCCGCGGGTTATTATTATTATTTTTTGCATAAAAAATATCAAAAAAAACTAAGATTTAAAAGTCTTGGGTTTTTCTGCAAAGCTATACCCAAAAGTCTTGGGTTTGGCTGCAACGCCTGACCTAAGAGTAATATTAATAATATTAATAATAACATTAAACTTGCATGACCCAAATTTAAGTGAGTCTGACTGCAACATCGGA
>Ga0307515_10011543_pt1 | contig 16757 bp, 15 predicted proteins | sample 17_EM_MG_FD_194513 | JGI IMG/M metagenome (GOLD analysis project Ga0307515, IMG submission 194513) | Populus trichocarpa ectomycorrhiza microbial communities from riparian zone in the Pacific Northwest, United States - 17_EM | ecosystem: Host-associated > Plants > Roots > Unclassified | place... | reverse complement strand
CCGACAGCACGCTGAGCATCGTGTGCGTGAACGGCGAGATCACCGTCACCGCCAAGCGCATCGAGATGGTCGGGGGCGACAGCAAGATGGTGCTCAATGAGGCCGACATCGACTTCATCACGCCGGGGACGTTCATCACCAAGTCGGCCACGCACGAATGGGGGCCAGCGGCGGGCGGCAGCGCCGATGTGGCCGCCCTGCCGCAGGGCTTGATGGGTGAAGCCCCACGCACGCTGGAAGTGAACTACCTGCGCGAAAACATGCGCCCTGTGGCCGACTATGCGTACAAAGCCGTGTTCGAGGATGGCACGACCTGGCCGGGCCAACTCGATGCCAAAGGACACGCCACCCTGGTAGGCGTGCCGGCAGGCCCCGCGCGGGTTTACTTTGGCGAGTCGTCCAAGGCCTGGGACGCATCCGCCGTGCAAGCTCTGGCCCTGACGGAAGAAGCCTTGGCCGCCGACCTGCGCCAGCTCGGGCTCGACCCAGACACCACCGACCTACAAGCCTTGATCAAGGCACACGCCGGGAGGGCGCTGTGATGACAAACGCGGTTTCACCCACGGAGCAGGGGTTGACGCCAGAGCAGCTGCGCCAGAAGGAGGAAGGCGAGCGCAACGCGGCCATCAAAGAGGCCGGCCTCGAACTCGGCAAAGCCATTGCGCTGGGCATGGTGCCCTACCTGGGCCAGGCCATCGACATCTACGACACCGTGGAATCTCTGTGGGTCTTGCACGGCGCCGAGAGCGAACCGGCCAAGGACGATGCCAAGTTCGATCTGGTGCTGGCGTTGGTGGGCTGGGTGCCCGGCCCGGGCGATGGTGTCAAGAAGAGCCTGCGGCTGGTCAACAAAGACCCGCAGCGCTATGCGCCGATCCTGTTCGACCTGCTGCGCCGGGTGCTGGAGATTTGCAAGATCGACACCAGCCCCGAGACCTTGCTGGACGAACTCTTCAACGCGGGCAAGCTGCGCACCTCGATCGACAAGATTCGCCAAGCGATTGAAGACTCGGAGGTGTTCAGGAGCTTGTCACCCGAGAGCCAAGACACCCTCAAGCGCTCGATGCAGTACGTGCGGGCCGAGCTGCCTGCGCTGGTGGGCATCGTGCAAAGGCGCCTGCTCAAGTGGAAGAAGTTGCAGCCCAACAGCTCGGCCAGCGCCACCATCAGCGGCAGGAAGAAGACCGCGCAGCCTGCCAAGAAAGATGCACAGACCGGCCAGCAGGGGCAAGAGCGCGCCACCCACGGGGCGGCCGGCTCGGTGGCCAATGCCACGCTGGCCACGGCGGCGCTGGAAACATTGCAAAACAGCCTGATCGGCATTTTGGGCGAGCACATCGCCGACTATCACTGCCTGCAAAAGTTCGGCTGGGGTCAGGAGGACTGGAGCGGCCACGACCACGGCGTCGAAGGCCAATGGAAGCACGGCAACCCGGATCGCGAGCGGGGCGGCAAGTTGTCACGCGGCGCGGGTGCGCAGCTGCATAAGCTGTACAAGCTCGACAGCACCCCCAACCCCAAGGGTATCGACGCCGTGTGGCGGGCCAAGGCGCACAACGGCAACAAGCCCTATGCGGTGGTGGAGGCCAAGAGCGAGCTGGCAATCCTGATCCCCAAAATGCTCAAGAAGAACCCGAATTTCAAGCCGTCCATGGTCAGCAAACTCGGGGTGACCGGCATCCCCAAGGGCGAGGACATGCTGGAGCCGTATGAGGATGACGCGCCTGCGGATAAGCCGCACGCGGGCGGACGCGCGGGGCGGGGTGCGACGCCAGCCAAAGCGACTCGAACGCCGTCAAAACCAGATGCCGTGCCACGCAAAATCATGGTGCAGATGAGTCATGAGTGGATACGGAAGAACATCAAACAGGCCGTTCCCAAGGCGATCTCTGACGAGATTCTGCTGCGACGTGAAAAGGTCTACACGAGGCATTTGCTTTACACCGCGCAGTGGATGGAGTGCGCGAGAGAGCATGCATTGGCCCTCCAGAGCCACACGAACCACGACGAATCAACGCATCGGAATCACAGCATTCCGCCGACTGGCGTCTACAACGACGAGCAGGTCAAAGGCTTTGTGAACAAGAAGAAAGCTAGCCTGCGCAAGAAACACGGCGACCTGCCGACCTTGAAAGCTGAATGATGAAGACGACACAGGACAACAATGAACGCCCGTTCAGTGAGCGGCGCAGGCAGCAGTTCTTGACAGAAGAGTTTGCTGTCTATGAGTTGGCGCATTGCAAAAAGATGGCCGAAGCCTTCGAGCTGCAGATGGTTGCTGACGACACGGACGAAGAGGGTGCCAGCTTGCTGACTGCGAGCATGGCGGACAACAGCTTTGAGTGGCTATCTCTGAGCTACACAGCAGGCAACCCCATCGAGCCTCTGCGCGGCGATCTGGAAGTAGTCGCTGCCGCGTATGAGCGCTATGCACAGTCTCTGCGAACCTATGAGAATGAGCCTCGTTTTCCTGCTTTCGGTTTCCAAGAGATTGCAGACTTTGAGCGCTTGGCGCAGCTGCTCGGGCTTTGCTACTTGCTGCATCGACGCGACCTGATTCCCCGCTTGCATGCGCTCATCGCCGAATCGGCATACGACGGTGAAGATGCCGTCTATGAAGAGCTGGTAGGGCATGTGCTGCCTGATCGGCCGTACCTCGAAAACTGGTATCACAAGCAGCCCTACCTGCACCTGCTCAACGCAACCGACAAGACCGAACCGGCCGACAAAACATCGGAACTGATTGCGTATTGCGAAGCGTGGTATCCCGCAATGGCTGATGCCCCGTGGCATGACGGACACAAACGCATACAGGGAACGGAAGGCGACTACTTCGGCTACTGGGCATTCGAGGCCGGAGCCATCGCTCTGCTGTACGACATCGACGACAGGGCAATAGACCACTTGGTCTACCCCAAAGACCTGGTGGCCTGGGCGCGTGCCAACAAGCATTTGTCCGAAGAGCCAAGCGATGTCATCCCGCATGGCCGCTGCGAGGCCGGCCAGCCCTGCCCACGTTCCGGCTTCTGGTTCACTCCAGCGCAAGCCGGCAGCCGCCGTTTCTTCAAGGTCGGCGAAGTGATGCCTTCAGTCGACGGCGACTACGGCGCCACCATCTGGCAGTGGGATCGGAACCAAGACGAGCCTCAACTCTGAACCGCCCCATGAAGATCACTCAATTCGGCCGCACGGTCGAGCTGGATGCGCAAGGCAACGTCGTGCTTGACCTTGCCGTGTTGCGCTCGGTAGGCGTTGCCAATCTGGCGCAAGTGCAAAGCCACCAGATCACCAGTCTCGCCGGCTCCACCTCACATGTGCTGCACTTTGTGGGCGGCGGGCTGCTGCGTTATGCCTACAACCAGCGCGGCGATCTCATCGAGTTGTCGGGCCATCGCCTGAGCGGTCGCGTCAATGCTGACAACGCCCTCGTTGTTTCGGCCTACCTCGAGGGCTGCAGCAAGGTGTGATCCGGCGAACACCGCCATCGCAGGCGATTGCGGCCAACGGGGACTTGAGCGTCAGGGCGCACACCGATGCGCTGGAGATGCTGGCTGACGACAAGTGGGATCAAAACCAGGAGCCGCCCAAGCTCTGAGTGCATCGCTCTGCGCCGCATGGCATTCAGCGCCATGCGGCGCGAGTTGAGTCAGCAGCTTTCACCACATCCGCACGCAGATTCGGGCGCCCTCTCGCCGATCAGCTGGCCTCGCGCCCAAGCGCGCGCAGTTTCGTGAGCCAGCGGTCGGCATGCTTCTGGTCCAGGTTGCCGGCCATGCCGACCAGCGTTTCGCGGATCGGCGCGATGCCCACGAAGCCCAGGATGTTGCGCTCCAGCGCCTTCAGGCTGTGCGCGCGGAAGTACCAGCGGTACACGAGCGCGGGCATGCCCATCGTGACGACCAGCCGCGCCGAGCGGCCGGCCAGCAGCTTCTTGGGCAAGCTCTTCCCGTCAGATTTGCCAAGCGCAAAGCCCGGGCGCGCCACCTGCTCGAGAAAGCCTTTCAGCAACGCCGGCATGCCGCCCAGCCACAACGGAAACACGATCACGATGTGCTCGGCCCAAGCAATCGCCTGCTGCGCTTCGGCGAGCCCCGGCGGCAGCGTGCCCTGCTCCCACTCGGCCTGGCTGCGCAGCAGCGGGAAGTCGAGCCCGCTGATGGCCACGCGGCGCACCTGGTGACCCGCGCCCTCGGCGCCTTGGGCATAGGCATCGGCCAGGGCGTGGCAGAGGTGGGCTTGCGTGCCGTCAGGGTGTCCCTGCACAACGAGCAGGCGCTTTGCGGTGGTGCTGGTGTTCATGCGCTGGAGCCTAGGCACGACCCCGTGCGCCTGCCTTGAGGCGGATCAACACCGGCATCGAATCCCTGCGCAGGTGGCCGGCCTTGCGCTGCGTCAAGGTCTTGCGCGCCGTTCGGCCTACGCTGCCAGGCAGGCACGCGAGAAGAACTCCGCGCCTCTTGTTCAAGCAACCTTGAAAGGCCCGCCATGAAAGTTCTGTTGGCTGTCGACGGCAGCAAATTCACCAAGCACATGCTGGCCTATCTGGCCGCTCACGCCGAGCTGATCGGCCCGGAGAATCGCTTCACCGTGATGACGGTGGTCACCTCCCTGCCGCCCGAGGTCGGCCACTTCGTCGACCGCGGAACGATCGACGGCTACTACAAGGGAAAGGCCGATGAGGTGCTCAGCCCCGTCATGGCCTTTGCCGCCCAGCACAGCTGGAACGTGACCGCCACGCATGTCATTGGCCAGTCGGCAGACGCCATTGCAACCATGGCCAAGGAAGGCAACTTCGACCTGCTCGTGATGGGTTCGCACGGGCACTCGACACTCGGCTCGCTGATGATGGGGTCGGTGGTCCACGGCGTGATGGCGCGCTGCAAGACGCCGATGCTGATCATTCGCTGAACGGCGTCTCATCGATTCTGATGGGGCGCTCACCTGGTGACCGAGCTGCGCCAGCGGCCACGCACTCCGTGAATTGCGGGCCAATGCGAAAGGGGTAACCTCGGGGCTCTCGCCCTGCCGGGGCGTGCGACCCTGATTCCCTTCGCAGGCGGCCCGTGACAAGCACCCATCTCGCCATCGTCGACGACGACATCGACATCACCACCCTGCTGGCCAACTACCTGGCCGGCCACGGCTTTCGCGTCACCCCGCTGCACTCGGGCCGCGCGCTGATGGCGCTGATGGCGTCGGACCCGCCTTCGCTGGTGCTGCTTGACCTGGGGCTTCCGGGCGAAGACGGTTTCGTCATCGCACGCCAGCTGCGCGAGCACTGGCGCTGCGGGCTGGTGATCGTCACCGGCCGCGGCGACGCGGTCGACAAGGTCGTGGGCCTGGAGATCGGTGCCGACGACTACGTGACCAAACCTTTCGACATGCGCGAGCTCGTCGCGCGGGTCAAGGCGGTGATGCGCCGCATCGAATCGGCACCCGCCACCGCGCCGGCAATTCCACAGGCCCCTTCCAGCGTGTTGCGCTTCGCCGGCTGGCAGCTCGACACCGCTGCGCGGCGCCTCGAAAGCCCGCAAGGTGCCGCGGTGACGCTGACATCAGGCGAGTTCGACCTGTTGAGCGCTTTTGCCACGCACCCGGGGCGGGTGCTGTCGCGCGACTTCCTGCTCGAGCAGACCCGCGGCCGCGAGGCGGCCCCCTTCGACCGGACCATCGACGTGCAGGTTGGCCGCCTGCGCAAGAAGATCGAAGCCGACCCCGAAGACCCGCAATTCATAAAATCCGTGCGCAGTGCGGGTTATGTTTTCGTTCCTGCGGTGACGGCGACATGAGCACGCCGGGCCGCCCCAAGTGCGAATGCTCCCGCCCGGCGGGATCGCACAAAGTGCGCAGGGTGCCCCCATGAGCACCCCTTCGGGCACCGACGGCCTTCCGGCGGGTGTCGACCACCAGCCTATCTTCCGCTCGATCTTCGGTGCCTACCCCGACGCGCTGCTGCTGGTCGACGCGCAGGGCCGCATCGCTCTCGCCAACCCTGCCGCCAACACCTTGTTCGGCTACGCGCCCGGGCAGCTCATCGGCCTGAACGTCGACGCACTGGTGCCCGACAGCATCCGCCCGCGCCATGCCGAGTACCGCCAAGCCTACGCGAGCAAGCCGCGCGCACGGCCGATGGGCATGCAGATGGATCTCGTCGCCAAACGGCTCGACGGCAGCGAGGTGATGGTCGAGATCGCGCTCAGCCCGCTTCACGACAACCCGCTGCCTCTGGTCGTGGTGGCGGTGCGCGGCATCGGCGCCTACCCGCGTGTCAAGCAGGCGCTGCAACGCGCGCGGTACGCCGAGCACGTGGCGCAGATGGGGCGCGTGGCCGTCGACGCACGCGACCCGCAGGTGCTGCTGCAGCAGGTGTGTGTGGTGGCGGTCGAGGCCTTGCAGGTGGAGATGTCGGTGCTGTTCCTGCTCGAGCCCAATCAGCTCGAGTTCCGGGTTGCCGCCGGTGCCGGCCTGCTGCCCGAGGAAAGCGTGGACGCGCACATGCCCAACTCACCCGACACGCCGGCCGGCTTCGTGCTGGCTGCAGCGAACCATGTGGTCATTCCCGACTACCGGCTGGAACAGCGCTTCACGGTACCGCCGCGCTACCTGGCAGCCGGCCTCGTCAGCGCGCTGGCCGTGCCCTTGTCGGACCGAGGCCGCCGCGTGGGGGTGCTGAGCGTTCGCTCGAAACAGGCGCAGCGGTTCGGCGATGACGAGGTCCACTTTCTTGAGTCGCTCTCCAACCTGCTGGCTGCCACGCTGCAGCGGGTGCAGACCGAAGAAACGCTCAGCCACGCCCAGCGCCTGGAGAGCGTGGGCCAGCTCACCGGCGGCATCGCCCACGATTTCAACAACCTGCTGACGGTGATCCAGGGCAACCTGCAGGTGCTTGAAGAGGTGCCCGCCATCGCCGGCGACACGTACACCCAGCAACTGGTGGCAGCCGCCACGCGCGCGAGCAAGCGCGGCGCCGAGTTGACCAGCAAGCTGCTCGCCTTCTCGCGGCGGCAGGTGCTGAGCCCGAGCCGGATCGACGTGCCGGCGATGCTGCATTCGCTGGCCGACATGCTCCGCCGCACGGTCGACCAGCGCATCCGCATCGAGGTGCAGGCCGAGCCCGGTTGCCCCGCAGCCCTCGCCGATGCCGGCCAGCTCGAATCGGCGCTGCTCAACATCGCGATCAACGCCCGCGACGCCATGCCGGGCGGCGGCAAGCTGGTCTTCGCATGCAACGACGTCGGCAGCCTGCCCCCGGAGCTGCATGGCGATTTCGCGCCCGACGAGCGGGCCGCTTCGGGCTACCTGTCGATCTCGATCACCGACAACGGCGCCGGCATGTCCGAAGCGGTGAAGGAGCGCGCCTTCGAGCCCTTCTTCACCACCAAAGAGAGCGGCCGCGGAACCGGCCTGGGCCTGAGCACGGTCTATGGTTTCGTCAAGCAGTCGAAAGGTGCGATCACGCTGGAGAGCACACCCGGCACCGGCACCACCGCCACGCTCTACCTTCCGCGCCACGACGCGGCACCCGCAGCCGGCGAAGCCAACACCGCAACGCAGGCACTGCCAGCCAAGCTGCGCGTGATGCTGGTGGAAGACGAGCCCGAGGTGCGCGCGGTGGCCTTGCGGTTTCTCGCCGCGCTCGACTGCGTGGTCGCCTCGTTTGCCAACGCCGAGCAGGCGCTGCAGGGCCTGACGGCCGATGCCGAGTTCGACCTCTTGCTCAGCGACGTGGCACTGGGCACCGGCATGCGCGGCACCGAACTCGCCCGCGAAGTGCGTGCGCGCCGGCCCGGCGTGGCGGTGCTGCTGGTCTCGGGCTTTTCAGCCGAGCTGCTCGACATCAACCAGACCGCCCCCGCGTCGTGGGAACTGCTGGCCAAGCCTTACAGCCGGGGCGAGCTGCAGGCAGCCATGACGCAGGCGCTTGCGGTCGTTCGGTCAGCAGACCGCTGAACGCTCATTACAGCCTCTCTTGAATTTTGAGGGGGGGTACCTTGCCACCGTCATTCCCGCGAAGGCGGGAATCCACGATGTGCCTCGATGCTGGATTCCCGCCTTCGCGGGAATGACGGAGCGCGGGTGGCGACCCACTCGAATTTCAGGAGAGCCTCACTGCATCGTTGCCGTTTCCGGCGCCTGGGGCGCCACGCAGCGCTGAATGAATGCATCGAGCAGCGCCAGGTCGGGGATGTGCACATCGCGCCGGCCGTTCTCGCTGAAGCAGATCACCTCTTCGCGCGCCAGACGCGACAGCGCGCGGCTCACCGTCTCGAGCTTCATTCCCAGGAAGTTGCCGATCTCGGCGCGCGTCATGCGCAGCGTGATCTGGTCGTGGCGCAGCCCGCAATCGGACAGTGATTCGGCCCAGTTGCGCAGGAAATCGGCCACCCGTGCATCGGCCGGCAGCGTGCAGATCGACAAGATGGAATCGCGGTCGCGCGTCAGCTCGCGGCTCATGGCGCCGTGCAGCACGGTCATCAGCATCGGCTGCTGCGCGCAGGCCTGCAGCAGCTTGTCGTAGCGCACCGTCCACACCTCGCCGGTGTCCATGGCGATGGCGTCGCAGCCGTGGCGGCCACCGGCGATGCCGTCGAAACCCAGCCAGTCGCCCTTGAACTGCAGGCCGACGACCTGCTCGCGCCCGTCGGCCGAGAGGTTCACGATCTTGAAGATGCCCGAGTTGATGATGTGCAGGCTCTCGAAGCGCTCGCCGGCCTGGTAGACCTTGTCGCCGGCGTGCAGCAGCCGGCGCGTGACCGCCAGCGTGTCGCCCACGAGCTTCAGCGAATCGGCAATGCGCTGGCTGGTGCCGCAAGCTCGCGGCGCAGCCGGCACGCGATCGACCGGCTGGTGAAGATGCGGCACGTTCAGGCGTTGCGTGGTCGAGGCAGTGTTCAGCATGGTGGCGGCTCCGGAATCAAAGGCGTAGGTCGAATGAAGAGGAGCTTAGAAATCGGGCGTCAACAGGGTGCCAACGGCGTGCGACGCTGCGTAACACTGAGTGAATGGCCTGTGTCCGGCGTGTATCAACGGGCCTGATTCGAGGCTTCGACACGCTGCAACCCCGTGTTCATGCATCGAACTTGATGCCGATCAAGCCGGTGCGGCGCGAGATCAGTAGTCTTGCCAGATCGACTTTCTCGCCCATGCAAAACGCTTCTCCTCTCCACAAGCGCTGGTCGCTTGACACGCTGCCCGCCGCAGAACGGCAGCGCGTGCTCGACATGGCCGCCGCGCTGGAACGGTCGGCACGCGCAGGCCGGCCGCTGCAGGCTCTTCGCGGCAAGAACCTGGCGGTGCTGTGCGAAGAGGCCACCTGTCCGCACCTTGAACTCTTCCGGCGTGCCGCCGGTGGCCTGGGAGCGCTGGTGACGCACATCCGCCCCAGCGAGGCGCTGGACATTTCAGCGCGTGCACCCGATGCGCTGGGTCACCTGCTCGGGCGGCTCTACGACGCCATCGATTGCCACGGCATCGCACTGGACACGGTGGAACGGCTGGAGCGCACGACCGGCAAGCCGGTCTTCAACGACCTGGCTTGCCATCAATACAGCGAGGCGAACGACGCACAGGAAGCCGATTTCACGCTGCAGGCCCTGCTGCTGGCCGCGCTCGCGTGAGGCGCCCGATGACCACGCCAAAAGACGACACCACCCCCGCGGCACCGCCCGACGCAACGTCACTGCTGCGACGGTACGAACAACAGTTGGCCGGCATTCTCGACACCACGCTCGATGCCATCATCACCATCGACTCGCAGCTGCGCATTCAACTCTTCAACCGCGCAGCAAGCTACATGTTCGGCCACTCCGCCGAGCAGATGCTCGGCCAGTCCATCGACAGGCTGATCCCGGCGTCCAATCGAAAAGCCCACGCCGGACTGGTTTCCGCCTACGCCCGCTCCGGCACGACCGCACGCGCCATGGGCGAGACGAAGACCCTCTCGGGCCTGCGGGCCGACGGCGTCGAGTTTCCGATCGAGGCCTCGGTCTCCCGCGCCGGCGAAGGTGCCGAGGCCCTGATGACCGTGATCATTCGAGACGCCAGCCGCCTGCGCAAAGCCGAACGGACGCGTCAGCGAAACATCACAGCCGAAGCCGCGCACACGGCCAAGACCGAGTTCCTTTCGCGCATGAGCCACGAGCTGCACACGCCCCTGAACGCCGTACTGGGGCTGACCCGGCTGCTCGGAATCACCACCCGCGGAAAGCTGTCCGAGCAGGAGTCGGATCAGCTGGCGCTCGTGCTGTCGGCCGGCGAACGCCTGCGTGCGCTGATCGACGACATGCTGGCGTTCAACATCACCGCAATCCCGACGAACCGCCCGGACGACACCGCGTCCACCGAACCGGCCGGCCTGGTGCTCTACGTGGAAGACGACCCCGTGAACGCCATGCTGGTCAAACAGCTGCTGAGCCGCTGGCCCGGCGTGCGCGTGCTGGTGGCCACCGATGGAAAAGAAGGTATCGAGCTGGCCATCCTGCATCAACCCGACCTCGTGCTGCTCGACATGCACCTGCCCGATCTTCACGGGTTGCAGGTGCTGCGCCTGCTGCGGAACGACGAGGCCACGCGCCACCTGCCGGTAGCCGCCTTGTCGGCCGGCGGCACCCCCGACGACGTGGCATCCGCCCTGGCCGCCGGCGCCGTGCACTACTGGACCAAACCCATCGACTTCAAGCCCTTCCTGGCCGGGCTGCGGGAGCTGCTGCAAGCGGCTCCGAGAGCCTCGGCCGCTGCCTAGGAGCCTGTCGGACTTGGGGAACGTCGGCTGCAATTTGGCCGCAGCGGTCCATTTTTCACCGGCTTCTTGTCCCATAGCTACGGCTATGGGCCTGCAAACCCGGCAAAAACTGTCCTCGCTGGGGCCAAATTTCGCTTCGACGCCCCAAGCCCGACAGGCTCCTAGATCGGGATTTCCAAGATGAAAGTGGCGCCGTGGCCCGGCCCGTCGCTGTGCGCGGTCAGCGAGCCGCCCATCTCCTGTGCGGCCAGCACGCAGCTGTGCAGGCCGAAGCCGTGGCCCTCCTTGCGCGTGGTGAAGCCATGCGCGAAGACGCGTACCAGGTTCTCCGGCGCGATCCCTTCGCCATTGTCGGCAACCGTGATGCGCAAGGCACGCCCGCCCGCGGCATCCACGAGCGCGGCGCCCAGCGTGATGCACGGGCTTTGGCCGGGCGTGTCGCGCATCGCGTGCTTGGCGTTGCTGATCAGGTTCACGAGGATTTGCAGCAGGCGGTGCCGATCCAGGGGCAAGGCCGGCAGTTTGGCGATGTCCTTCACGACGTCCACCTTGTGGCGCGTCAACGCGCCGGCGTGCATGCGCAACGCGTCGTCCAGCAGGTCTGCGAACTGCAATGATTCGACGACCTGCGATGCGCCTGCATACGACTGCTGGGTCGCGACGATTTCCTTGATGTGGTCGACGCTCTTGTCGAGGGCGCGCAGCTCTTCGGCCATGGCCTGGTGCTCGCCCTCGAGCACCAGCGCCAGATCGCGCAGGTAGCCGGGCAGCTGTTTGCCCCTGGCGTCGCGTGTCATGAACTCGCCCAGATCGTCGGGATGTGCGTCCATCAGTTGCACCGCGCGCGTCAAACCCTTGAGCTTGGAATTGCGCAGCTGCGTGCCGACCACGCCTGCCGAGACGTTGACGCTGTTGAGTACGTTGCCCACGTTGTGCAGCACGTTGGTGGCGATCTCAGCCATACCCGCCACGCGCGCCGCAGCCAGCAATTGGTTGTGTACCGCCTGAAGCTCGCGCCAGACCGAGGCGATGATCAGGCGCGAGCCGACGGCGAGCCCCACCAGCACGAGCAGCGCGGACAGCGTGCTGGCCCACTGGTTGAGGCGCTGCGCCTCGGTCACGCTCGAAAAGCGCAGCTCGAGCCCGGTGCGTGCTCCATGAAGAAGCTCATCGACCTCATGGCGAAGTGTCTGCTGCGCGGCTTGCATGCGGTTCACTCTCTCGCCGGCTTCCTCACGCGCCAGAATCGCCTTGGTGGCTGCCATCGCCGTCGCCTCGTAGGCGTCGAATGCAGTGGTCAGCGCAGCCGTCAGATTGGCGCGGCCCTCGAGCTTGCGTATCCCCGCGAGCGCCCCTCGCACCGACGCGCTCGCCAGTCGCGCGTCCTGGAGCTTGTCCACGTCGCCTTCGGCGACCGCGGACTGGAGTGCGGTGCGCAGGTCTTCGACGCCATTCTGCACACGCAACATGTGCTCCAAGTAGGGGTTGTCGACGCTGCGCAGCGCTTCGAGATGAGCCGCGCTGCGGTTGCTGAGCGCGAGGTTCAGCGCCAGACTGAGCGCGAAGGCAAGGCCAACGCCGGTCGGCAGCAGCCATATCTTGGTGCTTATCTTCATCGTGAGGATCGCTGCGCTAGAAAGCTGTGAGGGCGAGGTTCGGTCGAATGCACGCGTGCGCCCCTGAGAGCCTGAGCACTCGGCATTGAGTTCAGGATAGGGACTGGCGCGACCGATGAACCTCGGAAAAGCCGTGAGATAGCAGCGCCAGGTAACAACCTTTGGCAGGGGTCTCCAGCCGAACAGCGCGGGGAGTCCGACCCGTGGTGCCGGGGTGAGCTTGCGGGGGCGCCCGCTGTCTTGCGCGAACGCAGCACTTTGATCCCCCGCCCGCGTCCGCGCCAATCAATCTTGGGGCCGAGAATGTTGAGGCCCGGCCCGATCATTCGAGCATCAGGACGACCTTCACGCTGCCATCCACGGCCGCCTTCTCGATGTAGCCCACCGACTTGGGGTCAGCGGCGACCGCCTTCTTGACAGCTGCAGCGTCGGGCACTTCCTTGGGAATCTTGCCCTTGCCGCTGAAGATGACGCGCGACCAGGTGGCCTTCACCTGCGAGGGGTCGCGTTCGGTGGCCTTCTTGTAGAAGATGTCGCGGGTGGCATTGCCTTCGGGCAGGTCCAGCGGACGCAGCTCGGCCGAACGGCCCAGGTAGATGTTGGCGATCTGCTCCTTGCTGAGCGGGCTGGCGCCGGGCGCCATGACCACTGCCACTTGGGCGTGGGCCGGGCTGCACAGCAGCGTGGCACCGACCAGGACCAGTGCGGTAACGACGTGGAATGTGTTCTTCATGATGTTCTCTCGGCGGCCGCGTCAGAACACGAAGTCGACAGCGGCGCTAACGAGGTTCACCTTGCCGCCCGGCTGGTAGCTGGGTGACTTGTTGGTGAGTTGGCCGCTCGCGTTCTCGCCCAACCTCATGTGGTCGACCTGCAGCTTGGCCGCGGCGTTCGTCATGAAGTCCCAGCGCAGGCCCAGCGAGATGCTCTTCTGCGACTCGGCCGCCGCGCTGGCCAGTAGGGTATTTACGCCGGCGTTGAGCATGGCGGCGCCAGCGGCCAGCTGGGTCGGCAAGCCGGTGGTGGTAATGCCGGTCTCGGTGCGGGCGGTCATCTTGTTCTCGGCCAGCGTCGCATACGGCGTCCACGTGCCGTAGCGATAGCCGGCACTGGCGTACCCGTAGTTGGCGCGGCCGAAGATGCCCTTGCCGACGAAGTGGCCGTACTCGCCCATGGCAAACCAGTTGCCCGGGTCGTACGAGGCACCGATCGACAAGGTCTGGCGCGAGATGCCTTCGAGCGCGTACTTCTGCGCCAGCGCATAAGACTGAGCGCCGGCCGCCTGGATGCTGGCGACGGGGATGGCGGAGGCTGCGGCGCCAAAGCCGTTCAGTCCAGCGATCAGCGAGTCCACTCGGGTTCCGACGAGGTCCATCTTGGTCGAGACGAAGCCGACACGCAGCGTCGTGGCGCCCATCTCCAGTGTGTTGTTGATGCCCCAGCTCGGGTTGGCCTTGGCCCTGCCGCCATTGCTGTTTGGCAGCTTGGCGGTGCTGGTGCCGTAGAAGCCGGAGACGGTGTTGATGGCATCGCCGAAGCGCATCGCGTAGGCGCCGTCGATGCCGTCGTTGCTGGTGATTGTGCTTTCGCCATAGACCTCTTGCGGTGGGCGCACCCAGGGGTTGGCGTAGCCGACGTAGCGGGTCTGCGAGAGCATGTTGTTGGGCATCACGATGCGGCCCAGGCGCACGCGCAGCGCGGGCGTGAATTGGTACTGGACATTGGCCCACTCGACCTGTGGCGTCCAACTGTTGTCGTACTGGTGCTGGGTCATGACCTGCAGCACGGCCGACAGCTCGGGCGTGAACTGGGCTGTCAGTTGGCCGCCGAGCTTGCTGTCGGGGCTGAAGCTGGTGGCCTGGGTGCGGCCGGCGCCGCTGGGCTGCATGTTGCTGCCCACAAAATCGGCCTCGCGTTCGCTCGAATGCACGGCTGCGATCGTGCCAAAGCCGCTGAACGACCAGATGGAGGCGTCGCCTTCGGCCGCCTGGGCCGCTCCGGTCAGCGCCAGCACCAGAGCGGCCATCAGCGGCCGCAACGGAAAGTTCATCATCGGGTCTCCTACGGGATCACTTGCGTACCCATCGTTATCGGCATGGGGCAAACAATCTGAGGTGCTTTGTACGCCGCCGGAGAATCCACGCGCTTGTTCCAGATCAAGGTCGCAGACTGGGTCTCGTGCAACGATGAAGAACCCCGGCCCACGGTCGCCGAACAAGGTGCGGCCACGCACAGTGCCCTCGGTCGCCGCCGCACTGCCCTGAGAACCCGAGGCGGCATCATCCCCGCGGCCGATGCCCAAGGCGGCAGGCAGGCAGGCACTACCTGGAGACTGCAATGAAACGGAAGATGCGCAGCGCTGCGCACTCGCTTGCATGGCTGCTCGCCACTGGTGCGACCAGCCGAACAGCCCGGGGAGTCCGACCCGTGGTGCCGAGGTGAGCTTGCGGGGGCGCCCGCTGTCTTTGCGCGAACGCAGCACTTTGATCCCCCGCCCGCGTCCACGCCATTCAATCTTGGAGCACGCAACCGAGGCCCGGCCCGATCATTCGAGCATCAGGACGACCTTCACACTGCCATCCACGGCCGCCTTCTCGATGTAGCCCACCGACTTGGGGTCGGCGGCGACCGCTTTCTTGACCGCCGCAGCGTCGGGCACTTCCTTGGGCGGCGTGCCCCTGCCGCTGAAGACGATGCGCGACCAGGTGGCCTTGATTTGCGCAGGGTCGCGCTCGGTGACCTTCTGGTAGAAGATGTCGCGGGTGGCATTGCTTTCGGGCAGGTCCAGCGGACGCAGCACGGCCGAACGGCCCAGGTAGATGTTGGCGATCTGCTCCTTGCTGAGCGGGCTGGCGCTGGGCGCCATGACGACTGCCACTTGGGCATGGGCCGAGCCGCAAAGCAGGCCGGCCACTGCGAGGATCAGTGCAAGTTCGACGGATGATGATTTCATGGTGTTCTCTCGGCGACAGCGTCAGAACACGAAATCGACAGCGGCGCTGACGAGGTTCAGCTTGCCGCCCGCCTGGTAGCTGGGCGATCTGTTGATCAGCTGGCCGTAGTAGGAGTTGTCGCCGAGGGCGATGTGCTCGTACTGCAGTTTGGCCGCGGCGTTCTTCATGAAGTCCCAGCGCAGGCCCAAGGTGATGCTCTGCTGCGTCGGCTTGGGTATGTTGACCACCAGGTCGCTCACGCCAGCGTTGAGCGCAGCGGCACCAGCAGCCAGCTGAGCCGGCAAGCCGGCGGTGGAGATCCCGCCTTCCGTGGGCTGGGGCGTTCGAGTTGCCGCGAGCGTGGCATAGGGTGTCCATGCGCCGACCCGATAGCCCGCGGTGACATACCCGGAGTTGGCGTTGGCAAAGGGAGCACTGGCAATGAGGCGCACGTACTCGCCTGCGACGAACCAGTGGCCGGTGTCGTGCGAAACGCCGATGGCCAAGGTCTGCCGGGACAAGCCCTGGAGGCTGTACTTCTGCGCCAATGCATAGGCCTGCGCACCCGCCGCCTGGATGCTCGGGACAGGGATGGCCGATGCCGCATCGCCGAAGCCGTTCAGCCCATCCTGCAGCAGGCGCAGGGACTCTGCCTCGATGTCTATCTTCAGCAAGACATAGCTCACACGCACGCTCGTCGCGCCCATTTCGAGCGTGTTGTTGATGCCCCAGCTCGTTTTGGCCCTGGCCGTCACATCGTCGGGTATCTTGGTCGTGCTGCGGCCATAGAAGCCGGACAAGCTGTTCACCGCATCGCCGAAGTGCGACACATGGGTTGCGTCCACGCCGTCGTTGCTGGTGATCGAGTTGATGAAGTAGACCTCTTGCGGCGGACGCACCGAAGGGTTGGCGTAGCCCACGAGGCGCGTCTCCGACACCATGAAGGCCGGCATCGCGATGCGGCCCACGCGCACCCGCAGCGCGGGCGAGAACTGATACTGAACGTTGGCCCACTCGACCTGCGGCGTCCAGCTGTTGTCGTACTGGTGCTGGGTCACGCCCTGCAGCACAGCGCTCAGTTCAGGGGTGAACTTGGCCGTGATCTGGCCACCCAGCCTGCTGTCCGGGCCGAAGCTGGTGGCCTGTGTGCGGCCCGCGCCGCTGGACTGCCGGTTGCTGCCCAGAAAGTCGGCTTCGTGCTCACTCGAATGAACCGCTGCCAGCGTACCGAAGCCGCTGAACGACCAGATCGAGGGGTCGCCTTCGGCCGCCTGGGCCGCCCCGGTCAACGCCAGCGACAACGCGGCCGCGAGCGGCGGCAGCCGAAAGTTTGTCATCAAGTCTCCTAAGCCGGCAGAGCCGGAACCAAACAGGTAATACGATGGCCGCGGAACGAATGGCGAGGTGATCGACCATGGTTGCGACGACATTGACTGAGCGCTATGCGCTCAACCTGCACGGCGTGCT
>Ga0307515_10011542_pt1 | contig 16758 bp, 3 predicted proteins | sample 17_EM_MG_FD_194513 | JGI IMG/M metagenome (GOLD analysis project Ga0307515, IMG submission 194513) | Populus trichocarpa ectomycorrhiza microbial communities from riparian zone in the Pacific Northwest, United States - 17_EM | ecosystem: Host-associated > Plants > Roots > Unclassified | place... | reverse complement strand
GAAACAGGGTAATATAAGATATACGAGGTATACGAGGTATACGAGGGTAGTGCTGATGCAGGCTTGAAGGCTGCAACCTTGTGTCTTCAGCACAGTCCAAGTAGTCGGTTACAATAGGTGTTCTCTAAATATTCCCACCACTATTGTCTATTTAGGTATTCTTTTATAAGGAATCTTCCTAGTTAAAGTGTTAAGTCCCTTTGTCCTTAAACTTCTATAGGGTACTAACTATATATATACTTAGCGTTTTAGTATTTCGCCTTATCTAGTGCCTAATATTTTTTACTAAGTACTTCTAGTTCTTATCTTTAGGTGCTCTATATATATAATCTATGCTAACGTATAATGCGCTTAGTGTCTTAGGTTAACTCTTAGCTCGTTTTTATCCTTAAGTTTAAACCTATACTGCGTTAATCTAAGCGTTACGACTTTGTTTATAGGTATTAAGATTTGCCTCTCGCTTCTCTAGTCCTCTAATTACTCCTCTAGATCCTTTAATATTATAATTAAGGCTCCTTTAATGTAAGTTATGGCCTTTTTTGTAATTGGGTGGTCTTAGACAACTTATTTGTTTAGCTATATATAGAAATCTTCCTACTTATTATTATATCGCTGTCTATACCACTTTTAGTATAACCCCTTAAGTGTATACGGCTTATCCGTTAAGAAGTATCTTCTTATTACTATATTATAATAACCCTTTATATATTATTCTTCGAACCTAATTAAAATCCCTAAATCCTCTTCTTATTCTAGTTTAGTAAGCTACTTAGCTTTTAGTGTGCCTGCCTTAGGCCTATTAGTAATTCTTTATATAGGTGCTCTATCCCTTATACGTCCTAGTATACTAGATCTCTTATCTAGTTTCTGCTCTTGCTATAAGGTAATTCTTACTCTAAATTCTACTATGGTTTCTTTCTTTTCGCGTCTTATAAGTGGATCCTTAAAGTCTTCTTACTTCTTAATTCCTTTATTAATAGTCCTTATTTATGTATTAAAGTCTTAGTCCTACGGAATTCTTAATCCTAAGCTTGCTTTTATTTTAAGCTTTACTCCTACCTTAGTCTAACTAGGCTTAGGTATTCTTATCTCATCTTAAAAGTCTTAAATCTCACTTATCTCATCTTAAGAATCTTATACCTCTAGGAAACTCTATCCCAAGCTTATTTATATATTTTTAAACTAAGCTACTGCCCTACTCTATTGGTTTTTATTTGTTGTAGGTCCTTAAGTTCCTTATATCTCTTTATAAGAATCTTAAGTCTATAGCCTTTTGCCTTTATTAAGTAGTGAATTAGCACTAGCATTTGTTTGCTTACTTAATCCCTTTAGGATACTCTTCCTGCCGTCTTATAAAGCGATAGATGCCGTATCCAACGGTGTTATAATTCCCGTTACTAAACCTTGCTTTATAGCGGTCTTAGTCTCTACTTCTATAATCGCGTCCTTAAGGTCTATATGCTCCTAGCAAGCTACCTTTATTACCTCTTCGTCGCTAAATATTTCGCCTTTATTAAATTCATCGTTTTCGATGTCCGATCTATATAATAGTTTATTAATTCCCTTATATTCTAAAGGGTTTAGCTCCTATAGCTAATAGCTTACGCTATACTTAGTATCCTTATAAATTTAGCATGCGTTATTATAACAAAACGCGAAACTTCTAATTAAACATTCTTTTGTTCCTTGCAGTACACTATTATCCCTCTATACGTATGTATCTTCTATTAGTTTAGTTCCCTTTACTACGTGGTTATATTAACCACTTTTATAGTCTTTGGCAAAATAACCCTATTTTCCGTAATTTATATAAGCTCCGTCTTTAAACCATTTTTCTTATTATAGGTTGCGCCTAAACATCTTCTACTACTAAGATTCCTAGTTTAGCCTATATTCCCCTAACCTTTAATTACTAAGTCCTTGCCCTCTAGACTTTTATAGTCGCTTTATCTATCTTTTATAGGTTTCTTTAGTACCACTTAGGTCTATTAGCTCTGCGCTATACTATAGTTTCTAGGTTTGCTTTAGTTATTGCGTACTTTACACCTTATATAACTATAGAACTCTATCCTAGCCTCTCTTAGCCTATTCCCTTTAGTAAATCCTATTATTAATCTTTATCGCTTAATCTATTAATTCCCTTAGGGTATTCGCATCTTCTATTAGAATAATTATATCTTAGACTTTTACCTTAAGTCCTTATTTATACTATGCTATAAGCGCCTTATCGTTTTATTTAACCTATATGGCTAACATCTAAAATTGCATTATGTACTTAATTGCTAAAGTTTGCTACATTAGGTCCTAAAGCTTTTTTTTTTACTATAGTTATTGCTTCTAGGTCCCTAAATATCTATATTAATCGCTCTGTAAATATAGTCTAACTTAAAAATATATACCGTACTTCCTAATTAGTGGTTATTATACCGCTTTCCTATACTTTGGTAAGGTAAGGTTCAAACTATTTAAGTGCCCTTTCTGTTAAGAACAATCCTGTATACGCTACTTAATCTATAGGTGTTGCTAACTTTGCTCCCTCCTATGTAACTTTAAAGTGCATTTACGTAAGGAATCCTTTAAGCTTTAATCTCTCTCCTAAGAATTGTTTAATTAAAGGTAACTTAACCTTAGCTGCTCCTATTCTATTAACCCTATTTTTAAGTACTACGTTATTATCTATTAACTAATTAACTATCGCCTATAACTGTCTAACTGTAACTAGTTGCGAGTTAGTATCTGCTATACTGGTATCGTTACCTAACCCTAAGGTCGCTGCTGCTGTTAATGGCGTCGTGGCTGCTTTTAGTAGTATATTGTCTTAAATTCTTTTACTATAACCGTGGTAGTAATTATATAACGAAGCCTTATAGGAAATACTACGGTTAACTCGTCAATAGGCTAGGTATATAGGTATAAAATAGTTAAACAATAATAATAACTAGTAGAGTGGTTGCCTAATAGATTAACTCTAATTATATTTTGAGAATTACTATAAGGAAGAAACTATCTAGGTAGGAACTATGGTCCTTTAAATACACAACTATACTCCTAAGAAATCCTTCTTATATGTAATATACGTGTTGTATATAAGGTACATAAGTTCCTCTCATCCTCCTTATTTAATACGTAGCGCATTATATAACCTCGGCTACTATTCCTCGTCATATAGTTCTACCGGTTCCATCCTAAACTGTGCTCTTATTAACCAACTAGCTTCTTCTAACTCCTCTCTAAGTAGTCGTAATATCGTACTTAAAGCGTCCGTAACAGTTAGGTTGTGTATTTAAAGGACCTTAATCCCTACCTAGATAGTTTCTTCCTTATAGTAATTCTTAGAATATAATTAGAGTTAATCTATTAGGCAACTACTCCACTAGTTATTATTATTGTTGACTTATTATTCCATTACCTATACACCTAGCCCATTAACAGAACCTATTATAGTACTTGTTATAAGGTTCCGTTATAGTTCTAGTAGTTCTATACTAAATTAGGGGTAATAACCCTTATTTTTAAAGAACGGGGTAAGTCCTATAGTAGTTAAGACGTAGTTATTTGCTGCGAATTTACCTAATAGAAGGTAATCTACTTAGTTATCTTAACTATAGGCGACTACCTATCGTAGGTACGCTTTTATACTAGTATTAGCGTTTTCCGGTTATCTAGCAGTTTTATAATAGAAGGATATAGATATCTTAATAGAGATACTAAGGCGTTGGCAGATTCGTCTCTATATATTAGAGTTAAACTATATACCTTAGTTGGACGTAATCGAGTTAGGTAACCTATATAATTAGTAAACTTCGCGGAAAAAGGCGTTAGTAACGTCGCTAACGGCTACGCCTTCGGTTAGGATATAGTGGCGCTCTTTTATAAGTCGGTATAGTATTATAGGGATGTTCTTATAGGTACGGCCATGTCGTTTATAAGGTAGTAGGTTAATAACAAAATTAATAGCGATATCTGCCTATTATCGTATAGGTACTAGTAGGGGGTGTAGTAGTCCTTAGTACTTTATATTAAAGGCCTTAGCGCGCTTATAACCGTAGTAGGCGCCTATAAAGCGTTTAACTAAGTCTATTATTTTAGGCCAGAAGTAGTATTAACTAAGAAGCTTATAGGTTCCTTCTCTACCTAGGTAGCCGCTTAATTAGAGGTTATAGGCTATTTAGATTAGTTACTGTTATAGATTTTCTAAGTTAGGGATAAATAGGCGGCCTCTATAATAGAGCCTATTCTCTTTTACTTCTAAAGCTACTATATTAATCTAGCCTAAGCTTTAGAGGTTAGTAGGCAGCGTATAGGCGCTAGCGGTCTTTACGGCAATAAGTTAATATAGTAATAGGTTAACAGAGGTGTTATATACCGTGGTAATAAGCTTATTAATTTTAGAAGGTAATTTTAGTTCTATAGTATAAAGTTAAGGTATAGTTAACTCTATTATAGGTAGCATGCCTAGGGCCAAATTTCGTGCTTTTAGGATTATTTATTATTAGAACTAATTATAGGGTTTATCTTTAAACTAAGGAAGGTCTTATAAGCAGCGTATTAGGCTATTAGGCTTAATACCTTATACTCTTAGCCTATACACAATTTTGGAGTTAAAACTAGAGAGAAACTTGTTCTAACGTACTTAGCGTTAGTTTAGCTGTTTTATAGTTATAAAGTACTTAAGGTTGCAATAGTCCGTAAGGACTTTAGTAGCTAGTTAGGTTCTACTAAGGAAAGTTCTAGTTAGAATTCCTTAAACGCTTATATAATTATAAGGAGTTTCTTATTATAGATCTTATAGTTATATTCTTATAGTATAAGCTTAAACAAGTAGAATACGACTAGGTAGAGAAGACCGTCGTCACCTATCTAGGAGAAAACGCCTACATTAACGTAGTTTAAGGAGTTAGTCTTAAAATAAAGTTGTCGTCCTAGTATAAAATGAGCTAGGATATATACTTTAGTAAAAGTATCTTTAAGGTCTTAGAACGCCTTTTTATATTTAAGCGTCTAGATAAAATATAGATATATTTTTCTTCCTTTCGCGAAAAGGCCCTTTGTTTATATTATTGCTGTAAATAGTGCTATAATACTTAAGAAGTTATATATAATTTTTTAATAGAAGTTAGTAAAACTAAGGAAGGCTTATACGTCCTTAATGTAGTTAGGGTTTACTATTTAGTAATTATATATACCTTCTTAGGGTCTATACGGACACCCTTAGTAGTAACAATTAGTTTAAGGTATTTTACTTCTATAACTAAGAATTCGCACTTCTTTAAATTAATATAAAGTCCTACGTCCCTAAGGCGCTATAGGACCTTTTAAACGTACTTAGTATGCTTAAAAGGGTTATTGCTATAAATAAGTATATTATCTAGGTACGCAGAGCAGAAGTCATTAAGGTAGTTCTATAAGGCGTTATTAATATAGCTTTAGAAGCTGTCTAGGCCATTATATACGCTAAAGGGCATAATAGTATATTTAAATTGGCCAAAGCGCGATACGAATGCGGTTTTCTATTCGTTACCTTCCCGTATTTAAAGGCGGTTAAAGACGGCGATAATATTAAGCTTAGTATAGATTTTGGCTTAGCTAAGCCGCTTAAGAGTCTTACGTATAAGTGGTATAGGGTATTAGTTCTTAATCGTAATAGTATTAAGTCCTTTATAGTTAATACAAAATTAAATACCTCCTCCTAGTTTCTTAGTAAGGAGGATAGAAGCGGCTGCTAGGGATATACTAGGATAAATAAATCCTTTATTAAGGTGCTTATTAATATACTTTTTAATAACTAGAAGTTTATTTTTTAATATTAGGTAAGGTCTCTTATAAAATAGCGTTTTTCCTTATTTAATATTAATAGTATAATTATTAGGTTAATATAGGGGGAGTATATCTACGCCCTTTTATAAGTATATGTTAATAAAGTTATAGTACCTTTTAGGAAGGAGCTTACGGAGTTTCTTATTAGTAAATCCTTTTTTAAGCTTTATAAATTTCTTAAAGTCTAAAGGTAAAAGTCCGTAGAGTTTCGCGGGGACATTATTTTCTAAAAGGTTAACTATATCTATCCTATTACTATAGAGGACGTGGTCCTATTCTTTATTAAGTATTATAGCGACTTAGTTAATCGAGGCACGAGCGCCGTAAAGAACGTATGCAAGCCTATACAATTGGTAGTCTATAAACCCGGATATTAAGATAAGGAGCAGAAGGTGGAAAAGGCTACGTCTATATACATTTGCCAAGGCTTAAGCGAGCCCCCTAACTAGATCCGTTACGGAGCCGTAATATTAAGCTTATATAATTATAATTAGGAAGCTGTAGCAACGGTCTAGCCTTTTCTATATGCTATACGGTAAAAGGCTGCGGCGCTTATATAGTAGTAGTTAGTCGTAGGTAGGGTAATAAGGGGTTTCTTAGGTTAATATTCTAGGGAGTAAATAGAGGCGGCTAGGCTATACCCTAGGCAAGTCTCTCTACAGTGTTTAAAGTTAAAGGTTACTTCTTTCTTTTTCCAGTTAATGGCGGGGTTGTATTATTTAAGCTAGTTTATTTTAAGAATAATAGGGTAGTTAGTAAGTAGTATAATATAGGCCTAGAGCTCTTCCTAGTGCCTATTTATATCTAGGTAGAGTTATACTATATAGGTAATCTTCTATATAGTATAACTACCGTTAGTAAGTTATAGGGCGCGGGCTTTAATAAGGGGTAAGGTAGGTAGGTTATAAGTATATATAAATTAGGTATTTATAAATTTATTAGTAGCTCCGCAATTAATTATAGAACGGCTTTTATATTATTTTTTAGTAGTAGTTCCTATTATAGGTAAAACTATCTATTTCCGTTTATTTATCTTTACTAAGTTATCTATTAAGTAGGCCAATATATAGATCCCTCTATCCTTAGGGCGTCCTAACCCACGACTTAGGGCTAGGACTTAGAGTTTTCCGCTTTTGTATTTAACTCTACCGCTATTACCACGTCCTTATCTTATATGGTAGCGGCATATAGCAATATATTTAGTATTTAGGGTATTAGGTTAGGTATTAGGCGGCGGCTATTAAACCTAGCTATTAGGTAGTTTAGGTTATTATAATAATAGCCTTTTTAATAGCATCTATAGCAGCATCCTAGTTTTTAAAGTAGCTCGCGCTCTCCATCTAGGAGTTTTGCGGAAAGGTTAGTATAGAAAAGTTAATATTAGCTCTAGTAGTATTTAAGGTAGTAGGCGTCAGTGGCTTAGTATATATAGGTTTAGTAGGCCTAGAGGGCTTCTATAGGGAGGTCTTTAAGTAAGGGTTAGTAGTAGTAATCTAATTTAGTTGTTGTTTAATCTTTTATAGGGCTGCTACCATATTATAAATATTATTATAGTTATGGCTAGCGGCTGCGTAACTAAGGCAATAAGTAACTTTTTTAAGGAGATCTTCCTAGTCTTTAGTATTATCTTAGGCGAGGGCTCTAGTATATTCCTAGAATTTAATATAGAATTTATTAAATAATTTAGTAGGGCTTATCTTTAGGGCATATAGTTTAGCTTAGTTAGTGGCTAGTAGATTATAGTCTTGGTATATTAAGTTAAGATTATTAAGGACTTCTTAATAGGACTACTACTTTTAGGGGCTATTAGTTTCCTATTAGGCGAAGAGTCTATTAAATAGTATACCCTTTATTCGCCCGATAATATAGCTAATCTTAATATCTTCTATAGGGAAAAGGCAGGCGCTCTAAGTTAGTTTTTTGCAGATTTATATCTTCTAGTAGCTATATTCCTTGCGGTCCCCCTAAAAAATTAGGGGATTAAGGTAATATATATTAGACCCTATAGTAATAGCTTAGGTTCGATTATTATGGCTTTTATTATTACTACTCTAGTAGGGGTTCTTATTAGGTAAAGCTTCTTAGCGTTAACCCTCCGTTAAGCGTTAAGTAGGTAAGGTTACTAGGGGTATAGAAACTTAAGTAGCGTTATATACAGTAGAGAGGTGTCTAGCGTTATTATAAATATACTTATTAAGCTAAGATTATAGGTATTTAATTATACCCTCTTTTTTAGTAACTGTAGCAATAAGTATAATCTTAGTCTTCTTTAACTGTTAGACGTCGCGTTTAAATATATAGAGGTTATCTTCGGTTTCTTAACGCGTGTTATTAGTAAGCGCCTTATAAGCTTATAGGTCTTAGATAATATCGCGATCTTAGGCAGTACGCATCTCAGCTTATATAAGCTTTAGGTAGTAGTTCTATAAAAGGCGGTAGTATTTATTAGGTTCTTATACTACCATTCTTATAAATATCTTAGCGTCTTATATTTTGATTTTAATAGGTAGCAGCCCTTTTACTTGCTTATCTGTAGTTATATAGTTAATAAAAGATAAGATATTATTAATGTCTATCTCCTTAGGGGTTAAGGCTAGGGCTAATAAATTAAATTCTCCTAGGGTTAATTGGCGGCGTAGGTTAAGTATAGGTATTAGGTTGTTTTTTAGGTTTAATATAGTAGCTAATAAGAAATATTATCTTACTATTATAGGTTCCTTAGAAGTATAAAATAAGGTAGCTTATAAATATACTGCATTTAGTAGCGCCTGTAGTATTACAGAGACGTAGAATTAGTTATAGGTTAAGCGTTAGTAATAAAAAGGCGCAACGTAATATTATAGGACGGGGGCAGTAGCTACAGAGCGTATATATTCGAGGAGTCTATAAGACGTTACGCGATCGATCGTAAGGGTCGAGGGCGTAAGGAGGTGATATACCTACGCGTAGCTAACGTAAGCTGTACGCGAGGTGTACGCGAGAGCACGGGGCTTTCCTATGGAGGCCTCTGCGGTGGGGTTCCGTGACAGAGCTCTTATTAGCGATAATACTAAATTAAATAATATCCTCTATCGTATAATTAGCTAATAGCTTAGCCTTAAGTATAAAATTAACTAGATCGCAATATATTAAAGAATTCGCTATTAGGGGTATATTATTAATCTTATTATTTAAGCCTTTCTGTTTAGTTTAAAATAGGATTAAAAGCTTATAGACTTATATAATAAAGAGGATAAAGAATAGGACGAAGAAGAAGTTATATAGTAAGTACTACTGCTAGTTAAAAGAAAGAAAAAGAAGGATAAATAATTAGAGCTAGTATTAGATAAAAAGCGTAAAAGAGGTAAAAATATTTGAAATATTATGGGGCCAATAGGAAAGCTTTATAACTATATTGTTTATATCTATAGCTTAGCTAATTATATAATATAGTTTATTAAACATACTAGTAAAATAGTTCCTTTTAATAATCGTATAAGATAGAATAGCTAGTTTCTTATACTATATAGCTCTAAAAGATAAGGTAAAGGCTAGGCTTTAACTCTATATAAAGCACTATAAGAATAACTTAAAAGATAATATCCTCTTAATAAGCAAATGGATATATCTTTATATAATTCGTAATTTCCTTTAGTCTTTCCACAAAGCAACTCTATTTCTTTAAGAAGATTATATAATACTAAAGAGGGTTCTAAAATTAGTTAATATTCTTAAGGATATAATATAGACTGTATTAGTATATTATACAATATAGCCGTCGAAAACGGACTCTGCACCTATATATAGTAAAGGCTACGAACCTAGGTCTTCGAAGTTCAGACCTAAAGCCAACGCAGAGACGTCACACAGCGTGCGATAAGACCTGGTGGTGGTAGTTGTAAGTATTATAGGCGGTAGTGAAAAGTTTTCACATAGGATAGTAAGATCTCGAAAACCACCACTATTGGTACCCCTTACGATAACGGCTACTACACTATTCTCCTATTAAGGCACCTATACGATCCAACATGGATATATAGTATTCGATAACATCCCCAAACCCCAATAAAAAGCATTAACGACCTTATATTAACAAATAAACGAATGCGAATAAGCAAACGAACGAGCAAATATACGGCCCCTCCTAACCCCTAGGGCGATCGCCCGCGGAGTATACGGTCACTCGCTATTAACTACTAAATACTGCCTGGCAGCCTGGATATTACCATACGGTTTTCCTTGTCTCCTCTTATCGGAGTGGTAACCCTTAGAGAGGGCCTAGATAGGGCCTAGGCATAAAAGATACCCAAGCACACATCCCGCTCGCCTTTCGGTATAATAGTTTATAGATAAATCCCCCTTGCGCCTTCAATGGCTCTAGGGGGGAGGGGGGGATAGCGTATATGGCAATAGTCTATAAGAGATAGTATATAGGGAATAGTTAAGATATAGAACACAAAGCATATAGCAATTAATTAGCAAAGCCTAGCTAGGACGCAGTAAACCCCAGCTTTAGATAAGCTAAGGAAGAAAGCAGTAGTTCCCAAGGAGTTCGAACATCTAAGGAGGACAGGACGTAGCCGTAGGCCCGTAGGGCCGCCGCTATGGACGGATAAGGCAAATCAGGGTTTTTCCTCCCCCAACTACAGGGTTTTCTTCCTGTAAATTACAAGTTTTCCCCCTATAACGGAGTAGTCTGCGTAGGCCAGATAGGATCCATATCAGACGTTAATTAAAGAGTTATTATTATATTATGCAATACTCTTAATATTTCTTTAGCTAACTTTCTATAAGGCTATTGCCTAGGTATATAGTAGGGAGCAGGTAAGCCGAGCATAAGTTAAAAGGAGAGTCGATAGAAGAGGACGATATAGTAAAAAGTAGATATGGCAATACCCTAAGTACAAAGACAAACTAATAAGGAGGAAAGGGCTGTAAGCCTAAGGAGCTTATAAGGAGGTGCCAAGGGCTAGCCAAAGGCTAGCCTTGGTAGCTCCTAAGAGCCCCTATATATACACCCGAGTAAGGGGCTAAAAGATCCCTTATACCCTCCTATAGGTAATAGCTACTAAGGCTAAGAATAAGTTTATAACTCCTTAACTCTAATATACTAAGAAAAAGCTTATAAAGTATATTAAGAAGCTAGATAATTCTCCTTACTATCTAGCGGCATAAGTTCTTAACCTAGGGTATTCGTAAGAAAGTAATACTTTTAAGTTTAACTATATTATATACAACTAAAAAAGCTTAAAAGTCGCCTTTAGAGTTTAAAGAAAACCTCTCTACCTTCTATAAAGTTCGTCTTTAGTATTATTTAAAATATACTTATCCACAAAGTCTAAATAAGTTTAATACCTATATTAACGAGAATTTAATTCCACTTAATAGCCATATAATAGCTATTTAATAGTAGAACTAGCCTCTTTAGTATATAAGATTTCCACGACTCTTATAGCTTGTAATTAAAGTTTTCTTAATACCTAAAATAAGTAATAAGAGTATTTTTAGGTTCTTAATATCGCGTTCTATGGGATTATACGAGTATTACTCCACAAATACTTAAGGCATTAAAATGCGCGAAGGACTGGGCAGCTTATAAGATTCTAAGTATTCTTTTATAGTTTTATAAGGGAAAGTATATAAGGGGTATGTTATATAATACTAAAGGGGGGAAGGGGGGCATATAAATAAAATAATTTTAGGTAAAAGGTAACCACTAAAGGCGCGTAGGTAGCGTAAGTAAATATATACTAACTTTAAACTTAATAGATTATAACTTCGAATCCCACTAATATTGTCCTTTATTAGGAATTGGGAAATATAATTATCTAGTATACTTCCCGTCTTGCTATATAAGAGATTCTCTAGCAATATTGCAATACTATAAGTAAACTCTCTTCTCTATATAATATACCTATATAACTAACTACTCTTAGGATAAGTAGGAGAGGGTAGAAGCTTTACCGGCGATTAATATAGAGGCTTAGGTAGGGGGTATATTGGAGAGGCAAGTGCGGATAGGGAGGCCCTTATATATAAATGTAATTCTAATTTAAAGCCATGGGTCTCTAAATATAACTATAAGTAACCTATATTACTTATACAAGATAGAGAGCTAATTAATACTAGCTTTACGGGGCTTGTACGGCGACTCTACGTCGTTTAGTAGGCCCTTACCCCTTTACTAAATGTCAAAGTCTCCTAGGGTTCTATAGCAGGTGCTATAGAAATTATAAGTAGCAGAATTATAGGGCTCAATGTTTATCGTACGATATAAATTCTTAGCCTATAGTGGCGGTAGTAGGAGCACTAGAGGGTAAGGATCGGATTGTAGAACTGGAGGATAATAAGGAGTAGATAAAAGTTACTGAATTTAAACTGCTAGGTCTCCTCTCTTTTTTCCTATTTTTATTTTATTTCATAGTATTTTATATAAAGAGAAGTATAAATAAAAAGGTAGAAAGGAGATATCTAATTAGTAGGAAAGCTAAAGGTATTTACTAGAGCTTTATGTAGAGCTTCGTGTAGAGCTTCGTGTAGAGCTTTATGCGGAGCCTCCGCAGAGCTTCGCGCAGAGCCTCCGTACGTAGAGCTTAGTGCAGCGCTTGGTGCAGAGCCTCCGTACGCAGAGCTTCGTGCAGAGGTTTTGCTAAGCTTTAGTAGGGCTCCCCCTGAGCCGTATTCCGCAGAGCTCTTATAAGCTTTATATCTATATAATATTACTTATCCTTAGGATATTTAGATAAAAGTGGTACCATTTTAAAGCGTACTATAAGCTCTATAAATCTATACTAATAGAAAAATTATTTATTTAATATTGGGGGGTGCATTACAAGTGTAAGTATATTAGGGGATTTTGCCAAGACTATTCAGAGACTATCCGGATAGTCTCCGGATACTATCAGCTGATAGGTCTATTATCCGAGAGGCCTATCCGGCCTATCCTCCGCAGGTCTGAAAGCTATATTCGTAGGCGGTCGGCGTTCTAAATAAATCTCGGAGGGGCTCTTGCAGATAGGCCAAACTTCAGATATTAAATATAGCACCAAAATGGTGCAGAATCGCAAATCTAATGATAAGGACTTGCCCCACAGACTCAATACCCTAAACGGACGATACGGGCGAAGAAGAAGCCCCCCTAAGCCGTCGGTACTTATACATGTTGATTTTGGTGTTCCTGCACGGACCACCTTCCTACGGACCCCATTAGTCGCTAACAAATGTTCTTGCACCTTCCTAATTAGGACAGCCAATGGGGTCCAAGATGCGCTCCTATTTGATCCTCAGCCTTGTGACTTTTCCTTATCACTCGTTCCTGCGACCGTTCCACTAGCTGAATCCCTCCGCCGCTCTCTCACAATTAGTCTCAATTTGCTTCGCCGTCAGTGACAACTCTCTGCACCTTCTGAGGCGCCCACAAGATGGCCACTTCATTGCCTCTTACTGCAGCCGATGATGAAATCCTTGAATCGATGCCTCTAGGTCCCTTCCTTCGACCCCGCTCGGTAGCAAAGGGACGGAAGGCTGGCGAATGTACGCAGCTCCTGAATTTCCACCGCGAGCGTTCTTTGAAGCACAGCCGCAAACCTGTTCGGCATTGGCTTGTGCAGTTGTGGAATCAGCCCTGGATCATTGAGACTATCAGTTACTTGCTGTCTTGTGTGGCTTTTGCTGCCATCGTCCTCACTCTTGCCTTACACGCTGGTCAACCTATGCCGCAATGGCCGAATTTAATATCCATCAACTCTCTCGTTGCCATCTTTACAGCAATCATGAAGGCTGCGTTGCTGCTCCCGGTAACAGAAGGTGTGATCATTTCTCATGTGGCTGTAGAGGCTGAAGTTCCAAGGCCGACCTGTGTTTCGTGCTAACGGAGTACCTAGGGATAAGCTAATTGAAATAATAATCCCCGACCTTTGATTAATCTCGAGCACTTCGATGCTGCAAGCCGTGGTCCTTTCTCATGCTCCGTCGGGCGCATAAAGAGTAAGCCCACTGTTGCTTCCGGCACTAATTCATATCCTAGCTATCTGGCTATCGTTGGCGTATTAATTACCATCGCCGCTCTTGCAATCGACCCGTTTTCTCAGCAAGTCATACATTACCAGAGCTGCCAGCGGGTAGACCCAGACAACGCGGCACGTGTTTTAATGACCAACAAGTACACTTATTCAGGACCTGGCGCTCTGATTGCCCCGGAGGACCCAAGAGAGCTCAAGGGTCATAACCGCTGCGATTTATGAAGGCCTTGTTGATCCACCACCTAATGCGACAGCCTTAATCCCGGTGCAGTGTTCGTCTGGGAACTGTACGTTTCCAAGTGACAATGGCGCATGGTACCTGTCGCTCGGAATGCGCGGCTCTTGTGTCGGTATTTCCAGCAATATCTGGAACAACGGAGACATCTACTACTATCCCGACAACGAAATCGACATTAGTATTTTACACTGGAGTTGCTCTTTACAAGGGGACGAATGCTCCGAGGGTTTGAGCATTGGCCACGAAAGTCTCATGAACTCCACGACAGTCTATGAGGGTGCCTCAGTTTTCGGATTCCAAAGCCTGCTATTGACGGTCGGCCCCAACAGTACACTCAAAGGTGGGAAATGTTTCGCTGTCGATTGTCAGATCTTTCCATGTATCAAGACCTACGGAGGTACGAACGTGATGAACTTCGTACTTTCGGAAGAAGTACTTGGCGAACAACCGCTCGCTCGCTACACAAAGAACAGCTGGATGCTGGGTTTGAATGCTACACTGCGAAACGGGAGTTGGCACAATTGCTATCCGTCAAACCAATGGAACGAGACCAATGTTGCTGTTCCGACTGATATCGGTATATACGATGTTCCGGAACATTTCTGCCTCATTCTGGAATAAGTTGTCCTTGTTCCAGAATAAGTCGTGTATCGCTTTAATTGGCTCCATTCCGGATTGCTTACCTTATTCCGGAAAAGATCTTGCCTTATTCTGGAAAATATTTAAAGCTATATTAAGATTTAATAGAGCTTTTTTGACTTCTTAATAAATATATAGATTTTGCTTATTTCTTAATGATTATAAATAAGGACCAATATATAATTAATTTAATTTTGGCTGCAAAATAAGTGGTTATATATCTTAGATATTATAATCTATTATTTAGTAGAGTATAGTCGCGATATCAGGTATAAAAATATAAGATTTTAATTTTCTAATGAGATTTTCTATTACTCTAGAGATTAAATTTTACTACCCCCCCCAAACCACCATAACACCATTAGATTCCATCTAAACTAGGTTATGCTGCAATTTATAGGTGTATTTAAAGGCCTTTCTACGTTATAGATATAGTCTATAAATAGTAGAAACCAATTAGGTAGGGGGTGGTTGATTATATTCCCTAACACCAAAATTTATAAATCGCATAAAGCTTTAAACTTACTAAGATCTATTAAAATCCGGGCCCTTTAACATTCTGCTAGCCATAGACTAATTACCTAATTAGGTTTGGCGTAATTACGGTTTAGATTTCTCCTAGCTGCGCCAACCTTACTCGCTCTGTCGTTTTCCTTTCCTTTAGCTTACGCAGCCTCGCTAGTAGGCTTAATTAATTACCTTCCTTATCTGCTGTTATTAATTGAGGTTATATAGAACTTTATAGTAGAGTCCCCTATTGGGCTCGCTTTGTTTAAGAGCTAATCTAAGTACTAGCAAGCCTTCTATAAGCTCTTGCTGGAGGCTCGCCTAAGGAGTCCTCCGTCGGCCGATTTATATAAGGCTTTTCTCTATAATAGTAGGAAGAACACTCTATATTTCCTTTTTAACAGCTATATTATTAATTATTATATCCTTACCTATACCCATAGTAGGTAGGCCGCGCAGTTATTAAATGGGCTTTAACTACTATAGAGAGCGGCAGGATTATACTAACGCTTATATTAAGGCAAGCATTATAAGTCTCTAACGGCTTAACAAGCTCGCTGCCTAAGAAGAGCTCCTTAACGATTCCGTACTAAGTACAAACCTTAAAGTAGCCGTGATTTTGAATCTTATATATGCGGCCAGGTATATAAAAGACTTTAGTACTACGTTAAAGCTTTCTAGGAATTCTAAAAAGGACGACGTTACCTATATTAAATTCGGTAACGTGGTGCTGCTTACTATACTTCTTCTTTATTTGTTCGCGGGAGTAAATAGCTCGCTGTTAAACTCTCTTATGTAAATCTAATAAATCATAAGTAGAGGAATCTAAACGTTATAAGGGACTTTACAGCTATTATAATTATAATTCCTTCTAATGTTCCTTAAGTTTCTTACACACCTGCCGTATAAGCTCTCGCTATAGTGGTATAGAGTGAATAGGGTGATTAGAGTCCTTTACCGCCCGAATTAACTTACGCCGGTAAGAAGGCATAGCGACGTTATAGTACTTATTAAAATCTATAGGTGGTAGGCCTACTTTACCAGCTGCGCGGTAAAGCTATACGCGTATATCTTTAACCCTTATAGCAAGATTATCTATAAAGGAGCCTCCGGGTATATAAAAAGGATCCTCCGGATCTTTAATCCAGTTATCTAGATATAACTCCTCCTGCTAACAGATAGATTGCTACCTTTTTTTAATATTATGATTGAACTTAGCTTACTATAGAGCTCTAGCAGCGGCGTTGGCTATAATCTGTCTATTTAATTATATCTGGGCGTCTTAGCTTAGTGTAGGAAAGCCTTTTAGTAAAGGCGGAGGCTGTCTAAATCCACTTAATCCTAATAACTGTATAGCCTCTATAATCTCGCGAGTTTAACTTAAGATTGGTAAGCAGCCTTTAAAGGTTTAATCGTCGTTAGATAAAGTAGGGTTTAAAGGAGTCCTTAGCCTCTGTATATTAATTTTAATTAGAAGATAAAGAGAATAAGGGTTAATTAGAAGATAAGGAGAATAAGGATTAATTAGACCCTTATTTTCCTTATCTTCTAATTAAC
>Ga0307515_10011541_pt1 | contig 16759 bp, 13 predicted proteins | sample 17_EM_MG_FD_194513 | JGI IMG/M metagenome (GOLD analysis project Ga0307515, IMG submission 194513) | Populus trichocarpa ectomycorrhiza microbial communities from riparian zone in the Pacific Northwest, United States - 17_EM | ecosystem: Host-associated > Plants > Roots > Unclassified | place... | reverse complement strand
TACGTGCCCTAGACGTCAAATAAGTAGCTAGTAGATAGCTACACTAAATACAATTATTCGTGGTTGAGTAATTCGCTGTATTTGCCCTCGGAGTTTAGTAGGGTGGGCCACTAGCCCGCGTGGGCCACTAGCCCGCAGACTACGTTAATTAATTAATTCCCTAAGAGTATCCGCATCTTCTATTAGGATAATTACGTCCTAGACTTTTACTTTAAGTCCTTATTTATACTGTGCCATAAGCGCCTTATTATTCTATTTAACTTATATTGCTAATATTTAAAACTATATCGTGTATTTAATTACTAAAGTTCTTTATACTAGGTTTTGAAGCTTTTTTTTTACCATAGTAGTTACCTCTAGGTCTCTAAATATTTACGTTAATTATTCTATAAACCCGTTCTAACTTAAGAATATATACTATACCTTCTAGTTAGTAGTCATTATGCTATGTTCTTATACCTCTATAAGGTAAGGCTTAAACCACTTAAGTGCCCTTTCTAATAAGAACAATCCTGCGTAAGCAACTTAATCTATAGGGGTTCTAAGTTTAACTCCCTCTTATATAACCTTAAAGTGCATTTATATAAGGAATCCCTTAAGTTTTAACTTCTCCCCTAAAAATTACTTAATTAAGGGTAACTTAACCTTAGCTACTCTAATTCCATTAATCCTTTCTTCTAGTATCCTATTATTATTTGTTAATTAATTAACTATTTCCTATAGCTATCCAACGGTAATTAGCTAAGAGTTAGTGTCTACTATATTAGTGTCGTTACTTAATCCCAATATAGTTACTACTATTAACGCTATCGTGGCTACTGATTTTAGTGGCATATTATTTAACTTTATTAATACTATAACCTTAGTAGTAAATATATAATAAAGCCTTATAGTAGGAACTATAGTAGACTTATTAATAGGCCGGGTATATAGGTAAATAAGAAGTTAATAACGTAATAATAACTGGTAGAGTAGTTGCCTAATAAATTAACTCCAATTATATTCTAAGATTTACTATAAAGAAGAGAAACTATCTATAGAGACTATACGTTCTTAAATATATAACTCCTCCCTATAGTAAAGGTTGAGTACGTTAGTACGTTAGTACGTTAGTACGTTAGTACGTCGCGTTCCTACGTTCCCACGTTTCTACGTTCCGAACTTATAATATAACTGGCCACATAACTTAGCTACCCCTCGTCTTATAGCTTGATCGGTTCCAGCGCCTCCTGTGCTGTCTTAACTAACCCGTTTATGTCTATTTTTAGTAGTCGTACTACTGCCGATATAAGGTCCGTAATAGTTAAGCTGCTTAATATCCATATATTAGTTAAAGCCACTAAATAGTAACTATTTCTCCCTTAGCTCTTTAAGCTCTTCCTAGATAGTAAGAGTAATACTAGTACCCGCTATACCGCGTTTCTTTATCTCTTTAGTATAAATATCTAGAATATTGATATCCTCTAGAAGTTTACTAAGGAGCTTCCTTACTTATTTCTTCTTTAGTGCCTTATGTAAACCTTTAGCTATTATAATCTATTTGAGCGCTAGGTCTCCTATAAACACCCGCTATATCTTAAGACGGTTAATAATTACCCGGACCTTCTCTATAGCGGATATTCTCTTAGCGGATATTGCGGATATTGTGGATATTACGGGTATTTTATTAACTCCTACTTCTCTATCCTCTTAGGGATCTATATATTTTAGTAGCGATAAATAGGCTATTAAGGACTGTATTTAAGCCAAGGATAGTAATAGGGGAGATAATAGGGGAGGCGGTAGGGGTGGGACGAGACCGCTAATGCCCTTAGGTACTATATCCGCTATATCTTTTAATCCTCTAGCGATATTAGTTAATAAAGAGGGTAGTTTATCATCGAAAGCTTAAGAGGACTGGCTCCTGCTAGATAAAGTAAAGGGGTTTCTTTAACGCTTTTTAGATGCACCTATAGCTAGCAGTTAGTTCTAGAAAATCTATCGATTAAAGAGCTAATTAAGGCGATTCTAAGGTAGGTATTTACAGGATAATAGACGTGGCGGTTGCTTATATTAATTTCGTTAATGTTAATAGTTTGCCTTATATAAATAGAGCGGCTTAGCTTCTAAAAGCTTGCTAAAGTGGCTTAGACCAAGAAACAGATTGATTGATCGAATAGGTTAGTTTGCAGATATTCACCGGTTTCTTAGTCTGAGCATGCTGAGTCAAGAGTTCTACTAAAGCTCTGCAAAAGCTCTGCACCGAGCTCTACTAAAGCCCTACAAAAGCTCTACACGAAGCTCCGTACAAAACTCTACAAAAGCTCTACCAAAGGCTTTGCAGCGCCTCTATCCACCTAGTGTACTGGCCACACAGTGAATGGAGCACGCAGCGCGCAGGGGGGTCTCCCCCTTGAAGCTCTACTCGAAGCTCTGCTCGAAGCTTTACTCAAAGCCCTATACGGAGCTCCAAAGCTCTACTAACACGCAGCACTAATATACCAGGAAGGTTCTATAATCGGCCGTATAACCGCCCATATAATTTAATCGCCGTACAATCGTCTCTGGGTAGCGTGGTGGATATGGAAGTTTATCCTCTCCCGCTATTCACCCTAATGCACCACGGCAGCTGCCGTACTGGGTTCCATGTAAGACACATATGGCAAACCGAGACTGGGGCTCGAGATTCGGGGCTGTGGGCTGACGCTGAAGCTAGTCGGCCATGCAAAGAGCATGATGACGGAGGCGGATAAACTCTTCTCCTATGGCCGGTATGTGCCCGTCTTCCTCTTACCTTAGCAAGCTCAGACGCATAGAATCAATTAGCGGACATACGTATATCCGCAAGCGGATATCGCTAACCTTTTTTGTCAAAAAGTTGATTCTATGGTCTGAGAGACTTTTCCAGACTTTATTAAGCGATCCGACTTTATTTGTATGTAAAGCAGTTACCTTTTTCAACGAAATTGATCTATACCCCTACAACAGCTATTATTTTAGAAATACCGTTAAATTAATCCGCAGAAGCAGCTCTATAATCGATGAACTTTTTAGCCTTATATATGCGCCTGTTGCAACGTTATAGCTAAGCTTGCGTTAAGTCTTGCATTAAGTCTTGCATTTATATAGGGATATATACAATCTTTAACAAAATTAATAAAGCTACCTACGTAAGGTCTAGGGTCGCATATAGGCTTAAAATAATCGCAAGAGCTAGATCTATTAGTGATAGATTTTTAGCTTTAATATATATACTTATTACTATATTATAGGTAATGTCGGGATTCCTAATAACGGAAATTTTTTTTTGGCGAAAATGATCTCAACTTTGGGCAGTTATGGGCTAATTTAGACCCAATATTTATGAAATATTAGGTCGTCTCTCTAATCGATGAACTTTTGGTAGTATTTTAAGTCATTGTGGTTGAGCGATTTAACCGAGAGTATTGGAAAAGTTGTGGGTATTGTCGGAGCGCCTAAGAAACGTTGGAAATGTGGCTCAGACCACATTTTCGATTTTCCATGAAGCGGATATAAAATTATTCCGAATATGTGGTCTAAGCTTGCTAAGGTAAGTCTTCCTTAAGCTTGTCAGTTATCTTATAAATCAGACCCTCGGGGGAGCGTTGGTACGTGCACTACGCGCACGGGCGGGTATACTGCTCCTTATTAACCAACGAAATTCTCCCCCAAGGGTCTAAGAGCTTATAGGCGCCCTTTATATACAAACTCAATGTTTCTTATTAGGCAACAACTCTTCTTTTTTACTACCGTATCTTAACCCTTTTATAACGTCTAGTTATTATAAAAATACTACAAGGTAAGAGCTCTTTAGCTTCTCTATTTATTACATTATAACGACATTATAGCTATATTATAATATGGGCAGTCGGTCATATTTTCGTTGGTCGCATTTTTATCGGTCGCATTTTATCATCGGTCGCAATCTTACCTCACTGCCATACCTTATATACTTCTCTACGTTTAATTATCTCTAAAATACTACAAGCTAAAAGCTCTTTTTCTTCTCTATCGCCTCTATATTATAGCAATATTGTAGCTCTATTCTACGAGAAGTTAGATATAGGTAGTCGGTTAGTTTTTATCGCAATCTTACCTCACTGCTAAAACTTACATACTTCTCTAGGTCTAATTATCTCTAAAATACTACAAGGTAAAAGCTCTTTGTCTTCTCTATCGCCTCCATATTGTAGCGATACTATAGCTCTATTATATAAAAAGTTGGATATAGGCAGTCAGTTGAGTTTTAGTGAAGATTCCGTTAAGAATCTAACTTACGTTTTACGACGATGTATCTCGCCCCTTAGTATTCTAGATATAGAGTTATAGTATATATTTATAAAGATATAATTACCTAAAGAATCTATTACATTAAATATATATATTATAACTATTATAGTTGGGATATAGCTCGTAGAAATACACAAAATTTAATTTTAAAAACATTTATTTCGCACCAAAGCGACGCCCATAAGCTCTCAAACGCTCCGTTTAGAATTTTAAAATATAGGGAGTAGATATAAGCGATTTTCTAGTTTGCTTGCCCCGTAACCAAGCACGTGCTAATCCAACTAAGTTCGGTTAAAATTCTGCTACGGAGCGTCTGATTCATGAGATAACTTATTAGCTGGTATTCGAGGCTCGGCTGATCGTCGGTTAGTAAAAAAGTCACGTGTTCAGCCAGCCACCTGCAGGATATTCGCGTATGTCCACAGCGCCACTAGCGCCGAGCTGTGGACATACGCGTATCAAGGGCCGCCCGCTGATTGAGCCGCTGATCGACGCCGACCATGGGGTAATTAGGGCCATTAGGGGCCCAAGTATATATAGAAAAGTCCTCCCTGCGTGATCCTCGATTGCGGCAGCACGTCTGCTATTATACCTACTATATAAGATGGCGCTGACCAGCCGCGTAGAGATTAATATCGCCAATAATGCCGAATTACGCGCTAACGCGCAGTATGTCCTTACCCTTACGCGTAACGCTAGGCCTAAGAACACGTCTTTAGCGTACGACCCAAAGCAGAAAGAGTTTAAGGTAAGAAGGGCATAGTTCCCCCCTCCTACTAAAAGCATCGCGGCTTGTGGCTGACGCGTCGTCCGGCTCTAGGCCTTCTGTGAACGGAAGCAGTACTGCGACAGCGATACCGTTACGGAGGATAAGCTACTTCTCTTCCTTATTAAGGAGGTTGCGGGCCGGCCCTTAAAAGGGAAGAGCCGTAAAGCCGATATTGACGTACCCTAAGAGGAGACGCGGCTCTCGTGGCGGTTAGTTTGTGGCTATATTACCGCTCTAACGGACCTCTATCGGATGCAGAAAGCCATAGGAATGAACAGCCACCCGTCTCCGCGGGAGGACAGCGTTAGGGAGTACCTGAAGACGCTATAGTGGAGGGACGCGCAGCGCGAGAAAGAGCAGTTCGCCGACAAGGGCAGAGACACCCTCCTTAACGGCTATACTAAGGATGAGTTTTAGAGCGTCTGCCGCGAGCTCTAGGCTAGGGGCGCTGCCTCGTCGCTAGAGTGCTACTTTCGCACGCTTATTGATATCCTGCTAGGCCACTATATGCTTACCCGCGGCGGCGATAGACGCTTCGTTGAGATCTCGGATCTATTTACCTTTGAGTTTAAAGGCGAAGGCCCTACGCGCTGTATGCCCCTAATATTTACTACGCGCGTAGGTAAGTAGAACTAGCATGGCCGCCTTAAGACTATTAGGGCCCTACGGAATAGGAAGCCGCTCGTTTGCATGCTTAGCGGGCTAGCTTTCTATCTTCTATACCGCTAGGATTTTAGTACGGAGCCGTTTCTAGATTTTAGTAGGCGCTTAGTATAGTATAATATACGCCTAATTAAAAGCAGTACAAGGAACCGCGAGGTAGCCCTCTTGTATAACTTGTAGCGAGATTAGGTCGCAAAGGCCTTTTAGTATGTCGGCGTCTTCTTAGAGAAGAAGACGTATATTGGGCGGAGCGCCGGCGCTAAAACGGCGGAGCTAAAGGGGGTTAGTAAGGACTAGATTTGGCGCGCTAGGAGGTGGAACCAAGAGTAGATAGTAGGCTGTTACTTAAACTCTCTCTTGTAAGAGTTTATAAGGTTAATGGCAGGACACCCCTTGCAGATAGGCTGCTTTGAAATCCGCCGTGCGGGTATTATGCCGCCTAACGCACTACTATTAATAATATAGCCCAAACTGGACAAATAGAAGGGCCGTTTTGGCCCGCAGCTATACTAAATTAATGACCTCGCCGCTGCAGGGGTTACGAACCTTTTCTTTTACCTTCGTAAGGTTATTCTATAGGACTTAGTAGCCCTCCGCAAGATGTTCCTAAGCTATCTAGTATAGAGCTACCCTATTTTTTAGTATAAGGTGTATAAGGCCTTCGCGCGGGAGCTAGAGCCCTACCTGTAGGAAGAGGGGAGCCCAAACTAGCTATTAATTCTCTACTAGGCTATACTACTCCTTGCCAACCAACTAAAGGCTCTATGTGCTAAAAATAAGTAGATAGCTAGCGAGGTTAAGGGCTTATTAGACTATCTAGATAAGTCCTAGCGGGCCCAGTCTTCGCAGCTTTAATTGCTGACGTCCGGCGGCCTTACATTTTGACTAGAAGCCCCTTTAGCTGTAGCTGCAGCAGCAGTAGCGGCAGCAGCTGTATGGCTTTAGGGCCGGTCTACTAACCCCCGGCGTCCGCCTATAGAAGCGGCCTCTTTAGCTCTATCTATTACGGGATTTAGTAGATATACGTCCGCCCAGGCAAGCGCTATAGGCTCTCCTTCCCGTATAGCTTTGCCACTACCGCCGCCGTAGCAGCTGCAGCCGTAGCCGTAGCTAGAGCCGTAGTCCTAGCTAGAGCTAAGGTCCGAGTCTCCACCTATATACTATATAAGCCGCGCGGTAAACTCTATATGGGCCCTTTAGCGTAAGTGGACCAAAGGGCTAGGAGGTAACCCCTCTGTAGTAGCGCTGAATTCTAAATAGGGCAGTAGATGGTGGGCTGGTCGGTAGAAGGAGGTCTAATAGTACTCCCTATGGCTTAAGGTTATTAAGGAGATCAAGCGGGTTGTGTAGGCCTAGAAGGTCAGCGAGGAAGCGGCTATGTAGTAGGTTAATCTACGGTAGGAGCAGATGGGGTGCTCGCTGGATTAGCTTTGTAAACGGCTTTAAGCGGGTAGAAAAGCTTTAAAATAATTATATATATTATCTATATCTAACTTCTAATAAGATACTAAGGGGTCCTATTGTAGCCTTCGCCTATAGCCCCCTAGGGGCTTATTTTGGTGCAATATAAGTTTAATGGGGTGCTTTGGGGTGCTCGTATGATGGCAGCGCGCAACTTAAAACGCGAATATCTCCATTAACCTATGGCCGATTCTTACTATTCTAGTGCGAGTAGAAAGCGCTTAGTAGGCTCTACGCATAGCGCTTGACGGGTGTTAAGAGCGCGGTGTCGCTGGCGATCAAAAATCGACTGTGGATATGGGGTAACATCCACAGTCGCTGAACGCACGGGCCTCCTCGCCTGCGTAATTGTGACTCAGCCGCTGAATCAGCCATACAAACGTAACTGTGGACATACTATTGGTATTCGAGGCTCGGCTGATCGTCGGTTAGCGAAAAAGTCACGTGTTCAGCCAGCCACCTGCAGGATATTCGCGTATGTCCACAGCGCCACCAGCGCCGAGCTGTGGACATACGCGTATTAAGGGCCGCCCGCTGATTGAGCCGCTGATCGACGCCGACCATGGGGTAATTAGGGCCATTAGGGGCCCAAGTATATATAGAAAAGTCCTCCCTGCGTGATCCTCGATCGCGGTAGCACGTCTGCTATTATACCTACTATATAAGATGGCGCTGACTAGCCGCGTAGAGATTAATATCGCTAATAATGCCGAATTACGCGCTAACGCGTAGCATGTCCTCACCCTTATGCGTAACGCTAGGCCTAAGAATACGTCTTTAGCGTACGACCCAAAGCAGAAAGAGTTTAAGGTAAGAAGGGCATAGTTCCCCCCTCCTACTAAAAGCATCGCGGCTTGCGGCTAACGCGTTGTCCGGCTCTAGGCCTTTTGTGAATAGAAGCAGTACTGTGATAGTGATACCGTTACGGAGGATAAGCTACTTCTCTTCCTCGTTAAGGAGGTTACGGGCCGGCCCTTAAAAGGGAAGAGCCGTAAAGCCGATATTAACGTACCCTAAGAGGAGACGCGGCTCTCGTGGCGGTTAGTTCGCGGCTATATTACCGCTCTAATGGACCTCTATTGGATGCAGAAAGCTATAGGAATAAACAGCCACCTGTTTCTGCGGGAGGACAGCGTTAGGGAGTACCTGAAGACGCTATAGCGGAGGGACGCGTAGCGCGAGAAAGAGCAGTTCGCCGACAAGGGCAGAGATACCCTCCTTAATGGCTATACCGAGGACGAGTTTTAGAGCGTCTGCCGCGAGCTCTGGGCTAGGGGCGCTGCCTCGTCGCCAGAGTGCTACTTCCGCACGCTTGTCGATATCCTGCTAGGCCACTATATGCTTACCCACGGCGGCAATAGACGCTCCGCCGAGATCTCGGATTTATTTACCTTTAAGTTTAAGGGCGAAGGCCCTACGCGCTATATACCCCTAATATTTACTACGCGCGCAGGCAAGTAGAACTAGCATGGCCGCCTTAAGACTATTAGGGCCCTATAGAACAGGAAGCCGCTTGTTTACATGCTTAGCGGGCTAGCTTTCTATCTCCTATACCGCTGGGATCTTAGTACGGAGCCGTTTCTAGATTTTAGTAGGCGCTTAGTATAGTATAATATACGCCTAATTAAAAGCAGTATGAGGAACCGTGAGGTAGCCCTCTTATATAACTCGTAGCGAGATTAGGTCGCAAAGGCCTTCTAATACGTTGGCGTCTTCTTAGAGAAGAAGACGTATATTGGGCGGAGCGCTGGCGCTAAGATAGCGGAGCTAAAGGGGGTTAGCGAGGACCAGATTTGGCGCGCTAGGAGGTGGAACTAAGAGCAGATAGTAGGCTATTACTTAAACTCTCTTCCGCAAGAGTTTATAAGGTTAATGGTAGGACACCCCTTGCAGATAGGCTGCTTTGAAATCCGCCGTGCGGGTATTACGCCGCCTAACGCACTGCTATTAATAATATAGCCCAAACTGGATAAATAGAAGGGCCGTTTTGGCCTGTAGCTATACTAGATTAATAACCTCGCCGCTGTAGGGGTTATAAACCTTCTCTTTTACCTCCGCGAGGTTATTCTATAGGACTTGGTAGCCCTCCGCAAGATGTTTCTAAGCCATCCAGTATAGAGCCACCCTATTTTTCAGCATAAGGCGTATAAGGCCTTTGCGCGGGAGCTAGAGCCCTACCTATAGGAAGAGGGGAGCCCAAACTAGCTATTAATTCTCTACCAGGCTATGCTACTCCTTGCTAACTAACTAAAGGCTTTATGCGCTAAAAATAAGTAGATAGCTAGCGAGGTTAAGGGCTTATTAGACTATCTAGATAAGTCCTAGCGGGCCTAGTCTTCGCAGCTTTAATTGCTAACGTCTAGCAGCCTTATATTTTGACTGGAAGCCCCTTTAGCTGCAGCTGCAGTAGCAGCAGCGGCAGCAGCTGTATAGCTTTAGGGCCGGTCTACTAACCCCCGGCGTCTGCCTATAGAAGCGGCCCCTCTGGCTCTATCTATTACGGGATTTAGTAGATATACGTCCGCCCGGGTAAGCGCTATAGGCTCTCCTTCCCGTATAGCTTTGCCACTACCGCCACCGTAGCAGCTATAGCCGCAGCTGTAGCCAGAGCCGCAGTCTTAGCTAGAGCTAAGGTTCGAGTCTCTACCTATATACTATATAAGCCGCGCGGTGAACTCCGTACGGGCCCTTTGGCGTAAGTGGACTAAAGGGCTAGGAGGTAACCCCTTTGTAGCAGCGCTAGATTCTAAATAGGGTAGTAGATGGCGGGCCGGTTAGTAGAAGGAGGTCTAATAGTACTCCCTACGGCTTAAGGTTATTAAGGAGATTAAGCGGGTCGCGTAGGCCCAGAAGGTTAGCGAGGAAGCGGCTATATAGTAGGTTAATCTACGGTAGGAGCAAATGGGGTGCTTACTGGATTAGCTTTGTAAACGGCTTTGAGCGGGTAGAAAAGCTTTAAAATAGTTATATATATTATCTATATCTGACTTCTAATAAGATACTAAGGGGTCCTATTGTAGCCTTCGCCTATAGCCCCCTAGGGGCTTATTTTGGTGCGATATAAGTTTAATGGGGTGCTTTGGGGTGCTCGTACGATGGCGGCGCGCAACTTAAAACGCGAATATCTCCATTAACCCACGGCCGATTCTTACCATTCTAGTGCGAGTAGAAAGCGCTCAGCAGGCTCTACGTATAGCGCTCGACGGGTATTGAGAGCGCGGTGTCGCTGGCGATTAAAAATCGACTGTGGATATGGGGTAACATCCACAGTCGCTGAACGCACGGGCCTCCTCGCCTGCGTAATCGTAACTCAGCCGCTGAATCAGCCATACAAACGTAACTGTGGACATACTATTGGTATTCACGTTCGATTTTATTGCGTCACGTGTTTCAATTGCTCGTCTTCAATCAAGCCACCATTGAGAAGTTATTGTGGCGAAGACTGACAATGGCATCTACAAAGAATACTTTGGAAACACCCGCGAGATCTTCGCTATCACCGTTATGGGTGAGGAGATATATATCGTGACCTCTCCTGATGATGTTCTCTCCGTATATAACAACACAAAAGCGCTGGATTTCAATCCCATAATCAAGGACATCATGGCGACTTTGGCAACGCTGGACGGAATGTTTGAGGAGAGATTTAAGGGGAAATGCTGGATGGACCTCACGCATGACGATTTTAAGCTGCAATTGCATCCCGAGGAAAAGCTCGATGTTCTCCAGGGCACCTTCCTCAGTAATATTGACCGTTCCTTGAACTGGGATAAGCTCTCCGGACCCATGGTCATATCTGGCTCTGGAAAAGATGAGAAAGTAGTCTCCCTGTTCAAATAATGCGGCGAGGTCCTCGTAGACTCCGCTACGAGAGCCTTCTTTGGTGATTCCATCTACTAGATTGCGCCAGATTTACTCCCGGACTTTTCACCTTTGACAACGAAAGCTAGAAACTCAGCTACAAGTATCCCCACTTTGCGGCCAGGGAGATGTACACCGCAAAGGCTAAAGGCGAAGCTGCGTTCGCGAAGTACCTTGCCCTACCCAAGGAGCAGAGGGAGGACGCGTCGTGGATCGTCCAGTCCATAGAGCAAGGCATGAGAGATCTCGGCGTCCACGAAGAGTCGCAGCTAGCCACAATGCTCTTCGTCTTCTACCGCCTGTAAAAACCCCTCCCTACACCACCCCAGCCCTCCGCCGCCCCGCCCAACCCCCAAGCTAACCCGCCGCAACCAGCATCAACACCAACGCCTACAAACTCTGCTTCTGGTGCCTCGCCCACCTCCTGCACGACCCCGCCCTCCTCAGCGCCATCCAAGCCGAGACCCGGCCCGCCTTCGACCCCTCCGGTCGCCCCAACATGCCGCATCCGCTCGAGCACTGCTCGCTGCTCGCCTCGCTCTACGACGAGCTCCTGCGCCTCCGAAGTCGCCATCGGCCGCAAGCTGCTCCGCCCCGGCCGCAGGCTGCTCATGCCGTACAGGCAACTGCGCTTCGACCCGCATGTCTTCGGCGCCAACGCCGCGCACTTCGACGCCGCGCGCTTCCTGAACAATAGGAGCCTCGCGCTCTCCACCAGCTATCGGCCGTTTGGCGGCGCCGCGGCGCACTGCCCGGGGAGGTTTCCGGAGCGCCGCGAGGTGTACATGTTTGTGGTGCTGGTACTGCGCCGGTCCGATATTAGTCTGGAGGGGGTGGGGGGCGAGAAACCGAGGTTTTCGAGGATGGATGAGACGATTCCGTCTGGGGGAATGATGGGGCCGGTTGCGGGGGACGATGTGTTTGTGAAGGCGAGGCAGGCGAGGTGTTGAGGGGTGCGGTTTGAAAGTGCGGTGGATATCTTGTCGATATGGATCTGGGGTTGGTGCTGCTTTTGGCGCTTGTATCTCTAGCCCTCCTCAGGTGTACGTCACGGTTGTTAGAGTCGTAGTCATGCCTCGATCCTGGTATTAGGCAGCCTTACCGTGATTTAGGCGAAAAATGGATGTGTGATTCTGAAAGAGCCTCGCCTACAGAGCCGATCCATCCTATGGCTCATACGAGACGCAATGTTGAGCAGCTGGTCTCGCAAGCATGGTCAGAATTTACGTTGCAGGTGGCATTAGTGGCGCCCATATAGGTTCAGTTATATCCATCGTGCTATCAGTATACCGAGGTTTCCGTTGGCAAAACTTCTGGACGTAGATAATTGCACAACTTCTCGACAGCCTAACAGCAGGCGGGCTTGCCTATGCCGTTTGCTACGATGCCATCCATCACGTTGACCCGAGGACGACCCAGCAGATCCCTGGGAAAGCGATTGATACGGTTTCTCAGCCCACTATCAGCTGTCAACCAGAAATACCAGGTTAGGAACGGACTCGTATAACTCGTGTATCTATTGATCTGTGAAGAAGGAAAGACTATATATATACATGAGGTAGGTGGCGAAAAGCTAACGACGACGATTTGCAATCGCCACTCGGTCGACATCAGCGCTTCTTCGGCATTCTGGAGCGAGTTCGTCGCCACGGCTCTCCTGGTTTGCATTATTTTTGCCCTTGGTGGTGACCAGAACCCGCCGCCGGGCGCCGGTATGAATGCCTTTATCATCGGCCTTGTCGTTCTGCTGCTCGGTCTAACGATGAGCTACAACACCGGGCCATGCATGAATCCTGCACGAGGTACTGGAACAAGGCTTGTGGCGCTGATGGCTGGTTATGGGACGGAGACGTTCCGCAACTGGTGGTGAATAGGCGGTTGCTGGGGCGCTACTTTCTCCGGAGGGAAGACATGTGCAGCTATATATGATAGCCTTATTTTTGTGGGTAGAGAGAGCCCAGTCAACTATTTGTGGCCCTCGAAGCTAGAGGTTATGGAAAAGTTGACGAGAGTTGTTAGACTGAGATCTAACAGGTAAGAGCTTGGGGATTTTGATATTGAGGATGACATGTAAACAAAAGCTTTGATGAGATTGCGTGAATTGACAAGAGGCTCCTCAGATGCTCATGAATCAAATATGACATAGATGAAAAGAGGAATGGGATCTACTAGTATCATACAAAAAATTCAATAAGACTAAACGAAATAGACCCGTTTCTCATAATCTCACATTCTCAAAATATGTTCGACAGTGATGTGGAAAGCCACTTGGACTAGCCTAAACCTTATCCAAGATCCTGCTCTCCTCATGAATTGAAGAAGATACATCTTCAATCATGACCGGGTCAGAGTTCTCCCGGACCAATCCCTTTTTGATGCAGTCCCCAGAGGCGTATCCCTGGTATGTACAATGGCACATCCACCCCTCTTCCCATCACTCCTACGCTCCCAATCCCGCGGAAGCCTCAGTAGCGGATGCTCCTCATCCTCAATATCCAGCACAGCGAGCCACTGGCCGGGTAACGTCACTGGGTTCTCCTCGTCCGCACGAAGCCACGTCCCTGCGCCGATCTGCTCGTGCGCTAGCCGCTGTAGCTGTAAAGCCGCATTGGTGCGCCACTCGAGGCGGGCATAGGTGTGCCGATCGTTGCCGAGGTGCCGTTTCTGGAACCAATTGATGATTGGCTCGAGAGTCAGGTCGAGAAGGATGATTATGCTCCCGAATATCGAGATGATGGCAAGGCCAAGGACGTTAAAGGAGGAGTAAATGGTGCTGATTATTTTCTAAGATTGACGTCGGGTATCGGAAGAGGGAAGCAGAGTTGGGAATAAGCAAGCTGGCTTGCTAGCTTGGCTTGCTTGCTTGCTGACCAATCAAGCAAGCCAGCAAGCTGGAAGGCCTGTTTTGAGCAAGCAAGCAAGCCAAATGAGGCTCAGCTTACAAGCTAGCTTGCCCGCTTGATAGGTAATATATATATACAATTTGGTAGTTAGTTCGATAATTTTGCATATAAATACCGCAAATAAGCACCGGTTAGTTATTTTTTCCGGGCTGACTGCCCGTGCATCTCCATCACGTGCCTCTTTAAAGCTTCTCTGTGGTTCTTTTCACGTGATTTCCCAATTGTGTCCTTGGCACTACAAAATTTAAGAGCCGAGGTCCTTAAGCTTTGGTACGCTCTTAATGATAACCACCCTGCGTAACTGCGCGTTATAACTACGGGTCGGGCCGCAGAGGAGAGATTTTAGGGTGGGCCATAGCCTTAATTTTATATACAACCCCGAGACTTCTATACAAAAATCAATCAAGCGGGCAAGCAAGCCAAGCAAGCCGACGATTTTGGCCAAACAAGCCAAGCAAGCAAGCTCAAGGTGTCAAAAATTGCAAGCCAGCAAGCTGAGCCTGCTCAGCTTGGCTCGCTTGCTTATTCCCAACTCTGTGAGGGAAGAATGCAGCAAAATTGATAGATCAAGATGGCAGAGTAGGGCTATGAGGAGAGATACGTACCTGATTCGTGCACATGGTGTTCGCTTGGGTATCATTTGGTCGATACTGGAATTCTTTAAGCTGCTGTGTGGGGGGTCCATTTGCGGCTGAGACGAAAGCCCCCTGTAAGGATGCCATAGACGCCCCGACGAAGTGCTCAGCCTCCAGTTGCCACTGATTATCAGGAATGGGTCCTTGAAGGCCGTACACAAGACCGTATCTAGCCGTTAGTGTGGTAACGCCAATATATTCTGGGGTGGAGGAAATGCTGTAGAATCCTTGCTCGAGCACTTTGATCGTCCATGCTGCCGTATTCTGCTGTGCTTCGCTATGCCAGAGCTCCGAGGTAGGGTAGCTAGTGTCCATAAAGCCTCTGAGTGGCTCGCAGCGGGTAGCCTCGGGTAGGTTTGGGTTGCAGAATTGCATCTGCACGGTACAACCAAGGACGCTCGCTGGCTCATCTTTGAGATAAAGCGGAGAGGCCTTGCCGTTTGAAGTATTAATTGGACTTTCCCAAAGGAGATGTGCCCCGTACCAGGGATCATTAACTTTCTCCGTGAAGCCAATTCCTTCTGCGGTTAGAAAGAATAGTACGACATCTGCATCCGGCCGTTGGAGTTCTAGGATAGGCGAAAATTCGCAAATATCCGCCTCCTCTATATTATCCAGGCCAGCGTACGCAATAGGAAGGCTAGATCCCAGATTAGCTTGTTGAACTTGTTATCGTCAACTGCGGTGCCTGCTCACCTAAGGTCATAATCCGGTCTAGCACTTGCTGCACTAGAGTATCCTTCAATGTGCATATTGGAAAAGTTGTAGGGAACTTCATACGAGAAGCCGGTGTAATTGTCTGCATTTGGGAAAGTTATATATCCATAGTAATACCGCATGACAGGTAGTTCGGGAATAAGTGAGCCGTTCGAGGCATAGAACTCAGCATTGTATAGTTCGCTGAATCCTTCAGTGACCACAGGAGCGCATTGGTGGACAAATCTCAACTGGAAGCGGTCTTTCGGTGGTGCGTTAATACCGAGATCGTTGTGGCTATCTAGATAGCCGGTGTCCAAGATGATATTGTTCGACTTCGATTTGCACATGTTATCCGCAAAGGGACAGCTCGCGTTCGTGTGAAGAGTTATTGGCAGCCTAGACATATTGACTGCAATCCCCCGAGTTCAAGGCGTCTGTATAGCATTGCAATGCATAGTTTAAGTGGGATGTAGCACCCTGAGCCAAGTATGGCTCTAGTATCGTCAACTCTGTATCGATATCGTCTGCACCGTTATGAAGTGGACCACAGTTGCTACTAGAGATGAGCACTTCGTTTCCGGTGTCGGATGTGACGTGCGAGGAGAAAATACTAGCAATCCCAAACGAGCCAGAGACGAGAAGTGCAAATGCAATGATGGGGAAGAGGCGAAGATGTGGACGTCGAGCGTTTCTTTTCCAAACCCGGATAGCATTTGCTAGTTGCCAGGCACCATCTTCAGCGGAGCTAGAATTTCGTAAGATAGCCTGTCGTTGGTGGTAAAGGCCGTCTTCTGGCGTGGTGGATGAGTGGAGACGATGAAAGACAAAGCAGCCGATTCTCCGGAAACTCTTTCCCGCGGCGACGACGAATATGGCAAGAAATGCAATGAGAAGATTGCCATCCTGGCGATCGAGCGTTATCGTGGCTCCTTGAACTCTTCCGTACGACCAGTTGGTCCAGAAACCGAGATGGACGTGATGGTAATCGGCTCCCGATCTTGTGACAGCGCTCATGATTCCGTATCAATTTTTTCGGAGAAGGCTTCAGCAATGCCGTGCGTCAAAATTGAGTGAACTCTACCAGCTCACATAGCGACAGCGAGGGACGTTGAACAAATGCGCTGAATAGCGTTGCGTTAGCAGCGGACTGGATAGGATAGTTGCATGATGGGGCCTTGCAACGTTGTTGAAAGAAGAGCAGACGGTGCTATTCTTTGCTATTCTATCTGCAAGAAGGTGCTTAATCGGGCACAGGCTACAGGATTTATTTTGCCGCCAGGGTTGGCCAGGGTTCCTGCATGAAACATGAAGTGAAGCGACGATGCGAACATCGGATCTGCAGTTGGCTGGTAGGGCCGTGGGGAGGGTTGGCAGATGTCCAGGGATGCAGCCATAGAGCGAGATCTGAGTGCATCTTGGCCTTTGATTGGCTTTGACTGCGGGCTGGGTTAGGGGTGCCAGCGGGCCGGTCTGAATAT
>Ga0307515_10011540_pt1 | contig 16759 bp, 6 predicted proteins | sample 17_EM_MG_FD_194513 | JGI IMG/M metagenome (GOLD analysis project Ga0307515, IMG submission 194513) | Populus trichocarpa ectomycorrhiza microbial communities from riparian zone in the Pacific Northwest, United States - 17_EM | ecosystem: Host-associated > Plants > Roots > Unclassified | place... | reverse complement strand
CGCTACACGAATAAATAAAAATATATTATTATTACTATTATCAACAGAGGCCGCCGCTAACCTGCATGTTTACAAACCACTGGTTGTTGACTTGAAAAATTCTTTCAAGAGTCAATCAACTGGACATACTTAGAGAGATAAATAATCAGTTAATAACTCATTAATCATAATATATATATATATATATATATATATATATATATATTACAGATTTCTTGATTCTGATTCTCTCGGAATCCAAACAGGTTAGTGATGATCGGTACCGGTTAGATCAAGCTAAATAATACGAATATACGATAATTGAAAGTAATTAAGAAGTAGATTAGGATTAGAATTAGAATCTCACCTAATAGTTATTGAGAAGAGAGGGTGGAGGAGGAGGAGGAGGAGCTTCTTCGATTCGATTCGATAATTAGTTGAAAAGGATTTGAGGAGTTTTTGTTATGTGTATCGTGGTTTATAAGTTCTTTCTTTTTCCACCGTTTGGGTATCTGACTATCTGCACCGTCGATGAGACCATCGATGGATGAGAATTGTCTGATGATAATATTTTAATCGCGGAACGTTGTATGATGTGATGCATACGTGGCGGCGAGAACGAGAGAGAGAGTATACAGTCTAGGGAAAGGGTTGCTCCTGGGATAATTTAAGATCAGAAACCAAACATGTCGGCTTTCTGGCTCCTTAATGTCTGAAGCTGCTTTTTGTATTTTAAAAATATTTTAAAAAATAATTAATTTTTTTTTCATATCATTCATATACTAATATTAAAAATATTTTTTTAAAAATAAAAAATATTATTTTAAAACAAAAAATATTTTAAAAAATAATTATTATTATACTCTCAAACGTGTAATATCTAAGGATAAGCAAAAAAATCGAAAAATCGAGAAAACCAGAAAAAAAATAATTGAAAAAACCAAACCGTAAAAAAAAACCGACCGGTTCGGTTCGGTTTCAGTTTTATAAGCCTAAAACCAAAAAACAGAACAGAACCCAAACTAGAAAAAACCGAGCCAAACAAGAAAAGCCGAGCCAAACCGGTTTTTGTCCTAAAAAACCGAACCGAAACCGGCCGGTTTGAACCGGTTTTGGTTTTTTTTTATAAAAAAAAATTTGGTTTGGTTACTTTTTTTTTTTATAAAAACCGAATCGAATCGAAAATAATCACCCTAATATCTTTGTTATAAAATGGGTAGGGGTTGATTTTCTTAATGCTTTTATAAATATTTTCTTATGTGCTTCTTAAGATTTTAAAAGGAAATGGTCTGGTTTGTTCTTATATAATACAGTGAATTTTTAATTCTATCTTTATATCTCTAATTATTCTAATTTAATCTCTAAATTTGTATACTTTTTTTTTCATCCAAACTAACAGAAAATTCACATAGCTTTCACATGATATATTTTGATGTCCAAAATGCCTTTGATTCTTAATAAAGTAAGTAGCTCATATGTTCTTGTCTTTTAAAGGCTGTGTCTAATAAATCATTATGTGTATATTTATATCATTTATGTTTTTAATTTTAGTTAATATATCCACGTAAAGATCACTACCAGAAAATTGATAAATACAAACAGAAACACTGACAGAATGTTTTCATCGATAAATTACAGTGAATTTTACCAACAGAATATTCCTTCATTATTTTTATTAGTAAATACCGACGGAAATATTCTCTCGGTATATACCGAGGGAATTACAATGGGGAAAAAAGGAATTAAAATTAAGCCAAAAAGTATGATGACGTGTTATTTATACCGATGATATTAATACCGTCTGTAAACCCGGTGGTAAACTGTTCACTTCTTTATGATACTGTTCATTATGTCAATTACAAAGGATATTACCGACGAACTAATTTCGTCAGTATTTTTCAAAAAGCTCTGGAACTGTTCACTTCTCAATTGCATTGTTAATTATTGTTCTTTATAGATGAAATCACCAGTGGACTGAAAAGTCATTAGTGATATTTAAGAGGTTTTTGAAAATTTTATATTAAATTAAAAATTTAAATTAAATATTACAGACAGAATCACCAACAGACTGAAAAGTCGTCGGTGATATGTGAGGGGTTTCTAAAATTTTTTTATTAAATTGAAAATTTAAATTAAATATTACAGACATAATCACTGATAGAATGATTAAAAATATTAATATCTAATTAGTCGTCGGTAAAATGCTCCAATAAAAAGACTAGAATCCCTCATTTCATAACAAATGTGCCTCCTCCCCCTCTCTTTCTTCCCTCTTTCCCTAATGTAAAAAACACGAACTTCCCTTTCTTTCTTTCTTTCTCTTCTCTCCTCAACTACTTCTTTTCTTTTCTTTTCTTTTCTTTTTTCCTCCATACGCAGGTATGTCTTCTCCTCTCCTCTTCTTTTCTCTTTTTAGTGTTTTTAATTAACATACTTTATGAATTTATTTTTTAATTTCTCTTCTCAGCTTCATTTGCAATTACATGAAGGTAAGATTTTTTTCCTCTTTTTTATGTGTTTTTTTTGCATTATATTTGTTTTTTTAAAATTTTTTTATTCTTAATAATTGTATGATGTTGTTGTAAGATATTGTTTTCATATGAGATCAATTTTATTGTTCAATTTCAATTAAATTATTATATTTTTGCTGGATTATGGGTTCTGAAATAGGTTTTCTAGGTTAGGTGGAAGTTGTTTTTAGTGTATTTATTTATTTGTTGCCGTTGTTTTTTTTATTATTTATTTATTTGTTGCAAATTTGTTTGAGTTGATTTTCTTCTTCTTTTTTCCAAGCAACTTAGTTCCTGAGTATTATGGAGCATTGATTTATATTAATTTAATTATTTTCTGCATCTTTTAAATAGATTTTTTAAAAAAACCATTTTTAAATAATTACTAATGGTATTTCCGATGAATTAAGTCTGACGTCGATATATTTTAGAAAGTTGGAAAAAAATTACTATAAATGTCATTTTGCCACTATTTTATCACTGACAGAATTCCATAAGTTATTTTTGTCGGTTATATGGAAAAAATCTCGAGGAAATACCATCGGAATGAAGCAGACAAATTTTTTTTTGCGTGTTTTTTTTGTCAATAAATCTATCGGTAATTTTATTATTGACAGACTTACCGATAGACCAAAAATTATGGACGAGGTTTTACTGACGGAGCATTTTTGTCCGTGAGCCCATCAATAAACTTAGTGCTCACAGAATAAGAGTATAAATACCGACAGAAAATTCCATCGATATTTCTAAGAGTTCTAGTAGTGGGTAGTTCATATAAAAACTAAACTTGGATATCATGTTAAATTCACTTGAAGAATTCAGGTAATTTTAATAATATATCATAATTTCAACTTAATCTCTTTATAAAAAAAATACATATGATATCTTAAGAAAATAAGACAAGCATGAATGATTAGAATTTAAATTTACTTTTAAATATGTTTGTTTATCATGTATTAATTAAACATACAAAAAATAACAAATCATGCATTTGTCTTGTATTTTTAGATATTAGAGGAAAATAATTTGGTTTCAAAAGTTAAACTTAAAGGATAGTTAACATGCATAAATTTATTAACTTGGATCGTATTTTATGATACAACAAAATATTTGAGATCTAACTAAAAATTAAAAATTAAAAATGTAATAAGTATAATTATACATAAAAATACTTATTAGAGGTGTTGTTACCTACTTTTGACCCAATAAAATATCAAGAAAAGAAAATGAAAATACAAAATACAAAAGGATATACAAAAAGAAAGCCTAGAAGATTGTCCAAGTTGGTGGTGAAGGACCAAAATGACAAGTGAAAAAGTTGGAGGATCAAAATGTATAAGATTGATAAAATTGATAAAATTAATGACTCAATTTTGATTGACAAAGGGGTCCATTAGTGAAAATATTTTTATTTTGGGTAAAAAAATACAAATTTGGATAGGTAAAGACTTAATGAGAATTTTGGAAGGTTTAATTATTTTATTGAGGACTTAATTGAAAGAAAAATTGATTTTTGAAGTCAATTTAGGCTTTAATTGAAAGAAATTAAAGTCTTAGGGTCGAAATGCAATTTTAAAGAGTAAATTTGGTCAAATCAGGGGCTTAATTGCATAAATATTAAAGTTTGATGAGAAATTAGGGACTTGATTGAAGAAGTCCAAAACCAATGACCAAACTGAAAAAAATGCATAATTGTAAGGGTTAAATTGAAGAAAATTAAAAGTTTGATGGTCAATTAAGGTTCCAAATGCACAAATCAGAAACTAAGGACCAAGATGAAAATAACACTGAACTTTGAGGCTGCTGATTGAGTTTGACAAGGATGAAATTGCATGAAATTAAGAGTTCGACCATTATTTAGCTTCTTCTTAACAGTTTTGGTTGATCGAGTAACCATTTTTAGGCGAATGAATGTGACATCTCTGACCACCTCTAGGTTATAACCATCATCATTCAACTGAGAAACACTCCCTCTATAAAGATCAGTTGCTCGTATCAAATATTTACATCTCATTTTCTTCAACGAACTCAACAACATCTTATTTCTGATTAGTCATCACTGCATTTTCAAATTCTTTGTTGATCAAGTTGGCACCATCAAACAAATGACTGTGGAGCTACAAACTTCTAAATTGAGCAAGAATAGATCCAATTGAAAGATATGCTTCTCATCTACCAAGTTCAGGTGGTCTCCAGTGACGTTGACATCGGAGTTGCTTCTGCGAAACCTCGAAATTGGTCAGTTTAGTTAGCCTTGACTAAGATACTCATTTGTTCACACTTAAAAATTCTCGGATGGTTCTTATCAAGGGTCATAAATATTTCATCCCAAATTAAAAGGTGAGGGATACATGTCTTTGTCTCTGAGTAAAACAAAACCACATAGGCAAATTTGTTACAAAACCACCATCCAAAAACCATTGAAAGACAGAGGTTTCAGTTGTTAATATTTTTCCAAAACTCTCTTATTTTGATTAAAGAGCTAAGTTTTATCAATTTATATTTAAATTCATCAAGAACCCTAGCAAAACCGTATAAATACCCCCTAGAAAAGAAAACAAATGGAGAGAAAAAACATAAAGAAACACACTGTGAAAAGATCCTGGTGTGAAGGTTTAAAAGCTTAACATAGAGGGTCTAACAAGTTTTGGAAAGAAAAGATGGTGAAAGGGGAAAAGGGAAAAAAAGAGAGAAGAAAAACAACAGTCCATAGCTAGCAAGTTTAGAGAAGGTATAACCATGTAAAAATTCAAGGGTGGAGTCCATGTGGCTTGCCTATTCATGTTTTCTTAAAATTTAAACCTCTTTTGATGTTGTTTGAGCTTATCCTGTATTTTTTAGTTTGATTTTGGTGCTGGAATAATCTTATGTTTTTCAACAAAGTTTATTTTGTTTTTGTTCTTGTTTTAAGCATGTTTTAGATTGCTTAAACTTTTGTTATAATAGTTTGTTTACGTTTTGGTCAATAATATGTTGGTGGGGCTTGCACTAAAGGCATGATTCTTGATTTTGATGCTTGTTTGATTTTGTGTTTTTAGCTCAATAACATGTTGATGATGTATTTGAGGTATTTTGATTGGTGTTTGAATATGTTTTGTAATAAAATAGTAAGTTGCTTTTGTTTGTGGGTTAAAATTTTTGGAAGCATGTTGATTAATTTGATGTTTTTAATGCAAAGTTATGGTTCATACAAGTATATTTTGGCATATAGATGTTAAAAATATCAAGTTTTGAATCCAAATAGCATGAATATGTTTACTGTTTAGCTTTGGTAGTTTTGAATTTTGGAACTTCATGTTTGTTATTAATGATTTGATGTTATTTGTTAGTTCTTTAGATTCAACAATGCTTAGTATTGGTAATGTGGTTTGTGAGGACCAAAAACAGTGTGTTTATAGACCTAGAAGGTTATTTTCGGGGTTTGACAGTGCTGGGTATATCTAAGCATTTTTCTAGGTTCTAAGGCAGTGTTCTTGGGAAGAACATTGCATTAGCTTCATGATTTGGACCGGTCTTGGTTTAATTTTTTGCACTAAATCATTTGAGCAACTTGACTAGTACATAATCTAGGGTTTATTTGCATCAATAACAAGTTTATGAGAGGTTTTAATCCTACGATTTCTATTTTGAACCGAAACTTATTTTAACAAAATTATGTTAATTATTTGATAGTTAAAGTGAATGAATGTTAGATTAGGGATCTTTGCATGATTTCTAACATGTCTATGCCTTTTTTTTTTATTGTATCTGATCTGATTTGGTATCCACGTTGTTGGGTTTATCTTAGGTGTTCTTCGTGTTCATGAGTTGTTCTTGCATTTTATTTATAAAAAGGATTAAAAATGTTTTTTAGCATTGTTTTTAGAAAATTTCTGTGCATTTTTTTTTTTGAATTTACAATAAGTTTGTAGTAAGTATATACTAAATTAACATACCCTAATAATTCAGTATAAACTTTTTAATGATGACATTTGTAAAAATAGAATTTACATCTTGTTGTCTTTTTTCATGGTTAAAAACCTTTCCCCGAAAATTATTCTAGAAAATTATTTATTTCATATATTATTTCTTATTACACAGTTTGATGAAACTGACATCACCACCACAATAGAGGGTAACCATATATATTCTTTCTTTTTCACCCAGCTTGTTCATCATTCTATCTACACCTTTTTAAAACACAAAGAAACTTTATCAATAGTTTTGTGCATCTTTAAATTTGAAACATAGTGAGATTCACCTTTGAACTTTGAAACCAAGCCCAACAAAATTATTCCACAATTCAAAAAGAAACTCTATCAATAGTTTTGTATATCCCTATATTTGAAAGTGATCTTATTAACAAAAAATTCTTTTTGAGAATTTATTTCAATTCTTCTAGAAAAATCCTAATAAAGGATGTAAAAAATATTGCCTCTAGATAAATATTTCTTGGACAGTTAGGAATTCTGTCTATATTTGATTTTAATATAGAAATATTAATGGAGAAAATAATTGTCATCTTGATTTTCTAACTAAAGAATTCTGAAAGAGATCACAAACTAAAGGCGAATAAAAGATCTCTCAATCCTTGGCATATTAAAAAAAACACTTACAGTCTCTTCTAATAAAGAAGAAGACTTTAAATTGTCCAAAGAAGCTGATGAGCTAGCCCTTCCTCCTGCTAATGATAAGGAAAATCTATACCCTTTCATTCCACAAAATATTTTTAACATTTATGGGATTTAAAAAATTTTGGTTCCTTCTTCAACTCCATAAGAAGTGGTTGCATTGCTCTTATTAGAGCACTTTCTCCCATCACATGACAAAAATAGAGCTATTTATTACTAATAGCTGCTATTAGACATAGGACCAATCTTTTTCCAACAATTTCTAGAAGAAAAAAAAGAAAAAAAAAGGTTGGGCTTATTCTAAGTTCATAATTAAAGGAATTGTTACTTTTGATGAATGGGGCCCTAATCTCCACACATTTAAATTTCTTGTTAACTTCCAATTTTTCCCAAAAACTTATAATTACTTTGACTATTTCAATGTGTAAGAAGAATCCCCAACATATGATAACAATGTTAGTAAACATAGTTGGTTCATCCAGTTCTAGTTATCTAAAAAATCTCAAGTCTTTTCTAGAATGGTCTCAAAGTTAGTAAGTTGGTGCTAGAAATATGGAGCCTTCTCAATCCAAATGCTAGTTTCCATAAAACTCTTTTTGAAAAAATATATTAAGACTAATAAGTTTATTTTAAAGCTTGTTAGTTTTGTAAGTCATTTCCAATCCCCTAGATAGTCAAGTGGGATTATCAAGTCTTAGATCAACACAAAACAAATTTGCCTTCACACATACTACCTCAATCCTTATGAAGAGAAAACTTATCAAATGGTGGGATAAATTTATTTTTTTAATGATCTAAGAGTTTTTCATAGAGAACATTTATCCTCTCTATAAAGCTCAAGATCCCCATACTTTAAAGAATTTTTTAAAGACCTTTTCCTCATCTTCAAAGTTAGAGCTAACAAAATAGCTTCTAAAAGACCTTTTTTCTCATTCAGAAAAGGTTTCAGTCGAGTTTTTACACCTATTGTTTTAGGTAATCAGTCCCTTTTGTTTTTTGAAATTCAATTTTAGTATCAAACTTCATTTTCTAATTTTTCAATCCCTTTTTTATGAGAGGAGAGAGAGAGAGAGAGAGAGAAGCTTGCTAGATTCCGGTGTAGAGAGAAATTTATCCTTGATGATGTTTCTGATCACTAAAATAATTGATTTTGTTTTCAATGGATTCCATTTCATTAGGGGAGTTTGACCTAGGTATTTTGTGGCCATGTATAGATTTATCAAGATGTTTGAGGTGTTTTCTGAGTGTTTTGGGTAGAATATTTGTTGAAAAATATTTTTTAAATTGAAAAAACCTGAACCCCTAATTTTTCAATGACCTAAATTATTGGAATCTGTAGAAAGCAGACAACGTGTCGTCTGCTATTTTTTTTTAAGAGCGAACAACAAGTTAGACACCCCTTTAAAAAATAAAAAAGACAGGCCCAAACGTGCGAGCTAGGTTGTAAGGTCCACGCGTTTAGGCTCTTCTTTTTTTCCTATTGGTTCAAAAGGAATAGATAAAACAAACCATTGAACCCAATTGAGTCTATTATCTGGGTAGTAGGTTTAATGGGTTAATTCATGACATCCGGGGTGTTATTTGTTTTTATTTTTTGTTTAATGCTTTTTCTATCCCTCAATTTAAAAAAAAATACAATTTCATCATTTGTTGTCAATGATCTACCTTTGCTATCTCAACCCCACGTGCCTATCACGGTTTTTTTACTTTGAAAAACATATTGTTTCATACAAAAAAATATCATATGCTTTATTGTTTTATAATTAAATGAAAAATAATTTTCGAGATAAAAAATATATTGAATTTGATGACGTGTATAACTTTCTTCGCGAGTTTGTTTGGTTGACTCAAGTTCACTATGTTTTTCTTCAATATTAAGTTAATTCAGAATTGAGTTTTTCAATTTGTCTTTTCAAGATTATACCCATAAATTTTGTAAGTCAACCTAAATTAACCCAAGTGGATCAAATATTTTTCCATCTCAGTATTAGATCAAAATATCATTCAATTCATGGTTAAAATTTATTTCTATTTTTAGAAGACATGTTACCAATTCCTATACATTTTTTTTGTGCTAAAAAATATTTTTGCTATGACCTGCGGCATAGTGCGGGCAAACGAGCCAGTCTTCTACTAAAATTAGTAGATATTTTGTATTTTTCTTTTTTAATCTTTTAATTTTTTTTATTTTATTTGTTAGGTGGTTCAATAGACTTCGCTTTATACAATAAGAGATTGCTTCAAACTCTTAAATCTCAAATATAAATCCCTGTTTTATTTTATTTTATTTGATTAGACTGTCCAAGTTATACAATAAGAGATAGTCCTTCCTTTTTGAAATCTTGCAAGTCTAAATTAAAAAATCCCTATTGCACTCTATCCAGAATGGAGCTAAAATCTCCAAGGCGAAATCCTAAATCTTACAATCATATCTTTAAAATGTTGCCATATAGAATACCAAAGCCCAACAAATAAAATGTGGAGCCTCCTTAAAATTAGCTACAAAATGCGTTGAACTCTAGAACTGTTTTTCATTCTCCATTGCTTATTGCAGGGTTTCAGCTAGAGGGTGTTTTTGTAACATTTCAACTGAAGTTTTTAATAAATTTTTTAAAATAAAAAAATATTATTTTAATATCACTTTAAAAATCAATCATTACAGCTATCTCAAACATCAATTGCCAGGACAAGTTACAAGATGCAAATAATGTGACAGTCTCATAGTCTCTTAACCAGTCCGTACTTCCTTGTTCCACCCTCGGGATAATCAAGAGAACAGTACACAGCAGTCCGTGAGGTGACTGAAGAATCAACCTTGTCAGTCTGGAAGCCGAAGGGTAATAAATATTCACACGAGCCCTCAACTCTTGAATTCAATAAACCACCTCCTCGGTTTGCATTTTCAATCACTCATTAACTATAAAGATTAAAAAAAAGGGGGGGAAATTGAGAGATGTCTTCCAAGAAGATGTCCAATTAAAAACTGTTTCCAGACTCATAGATTCAACCTGATTGAGAGCATCAGTTTTTTTTTTTTTTTTCTCTCTCTACAAAGAATGTACATGATTTCCAAACAAAACCCAAATAAGGGACCCGAAAGAGACCAAATGAACATATATATTGAAATTAAGGGGGGGAAATGGAAAAGAAGAAGCAACTTAGTGAAGAAAAATATTTAAAATAAAAGTGCAACCAATCATGTTATCACAAGCCACCAGCTCTCCCAGGAGTGGATTTTCCTGGCTTGAATTTTGAAATATCTACTAGGTCTCCAAATAGCCTATCCTCTGGCTTGGAAGGCTTACCAGACGGCACATAAGGAGTTGTTGAGACCTGGTAAGATGAGTTTCTCAGGCCATTGTCATCTCTAACAGATACTCCATTCATTCGCTGTTCAAGGTACTGCGTCCCTTGCTGCAAACCATACCCATATCCAGCCATTTGGTTGCCGTACATTTGTTGAGGATACATAGAGGCCATCGGCCCAGCTTGCATTGGTTGTGGATACATACCCATATACTGCCCTCCCTGCATTGCATGAGGATTCATGCCTAAAAACTGATTGCTTGGTGCACTCTGATTATTAACTGCAGGCAAATGGCCGGTTGTGATTGGCTGCATGTACATACCCACCTGTTCATTACCCCCTGGTTGAGGCCCTTGAGGGTGCATACCACTAGGCAGTGGTTGTGAATGCGTGACAGCCATCTGAGTAACTTGCATTGATTGAGGGTATTGAGCGCCTGTCACTGGGCTTGCGTCTGCTGGCTGAGCTTCCCAAGGAGGTGGAGGCAGTGATCCACCATTTTGAGCACCTTTAAACATCCCAAGGTCAAAGCTTCATGAATTTTAATGCAATAGTAGTACACAATAAACCTTATTCACTAAAACAAGCAAAACTAAGAGTCTTAAAAGCCAAGAATAAGGATTTTTATTTCACATGAACAAAAATTAATTTGAAAATAGAGGCGTGCCTACCATAAACAGGTGAGGCCGGCTGCTGTTGCTGCTGGGGAAGATGTCCATTCCATGCAGGACCAGAGGCTTGCATGTATACTGACTGCTGATATCGTGGTGATCCCATATTAGGGGCATTTCCATTCCTGTAAACACCAGCATCTGGTGTTTGAAAATTCTGTTGCTGTTGGAATTGTGGAGTCAAAGAATTGGTTGGTCCAGCAAGATTGGTAGCCTGCATATTGACTGCATTTGGAGCATTGTTACCATCAGAAAACATGTCAAAAAGAACAAGTGCATTCTGCTGTGACAGAGGTGTGGTTGCCTGTGCTTCTCCAACAGGAACAAGAGCCAGAGAAGTCTCGGCCTTTGGTGAGTTATAATCATCACCACTCAACAGGTCCACTTTGGTATTGGCTGCTGCCGGAGTAGTTGGAGCATTAGTTGCAGGAGGTGCAGGGAGCAACAACTGGTTTAGTGTCTGAGCCCCTGCACTAGAATTTGAGGTTGATCTGCAGAAAAATTCACTCACGGCTCAAATAATATAAATCTCAAAATAGAATTTTACAAGTCTAAACTTTCAGCTTCAACTTTGAGTTATAAATTCAAAAAATATTAAACAATTTTCATACACCATTTTGACTTGACCAGTTCAGAATTTCATGCCAACACTGATTCTTTTTCTTGGGGGGTGTTGGTTGGAACCTTATGTTTCACAAACTAATCTGAAGGCTGTCAAATGATTATCAAATGTGTTACTCCATAAGTAATTCTTCGAGTTATGAATTCAATATCCTCAAAATCATTGGTTAATTTTAGCAGGCAAGTAGCACAATACATCTAACCACACTCATAACCTGTCCCAGGGAAGCTCAACCTCACAACCACAAACACATAATCCTAAAAGCCTAGCATAACAGACAATGCACTTCCAACAGAAAGAAAATAAAAATAACAAAAACTTTGGCAATAAGATGACAACACATCATCAACAAACAACCAACATGATTGGATGAGAGCTTAGGCCATCAAAACACTTTAATTAAGGCCATCAATTCATGTATAATTCATACTGCTGATCTGGTCAATTTCTATAGATATGGAACAGTTCGAATAAATTTGCTTACCCCCCATCAGGCTGTTTGCCCTTATTATCTCCAGTATCAACTAGAGGAGCACCAATATCTACAAGTGCTCCACTAGATTCAGCTTTCAGTTTTTCATCCTGGACTGGAACAGGAGTTCCTGAAGAAATGGATTCGTGCCTGGCAAGTACTCGCTGCAAGTCATCATTCAATGCTAATCCTTGACACAGTAGTGATTCATCCCTGAAAAAGACAGTTCAAATTACCATGCGAAATATGTCAACAGAATTCCACCTTGCATTTGATAGAGATAGTGGGTTCAAAAACCCAATATTCAGAACCACCTCATCTCATTCTATTTGTTATGCAAATGACTAATCTGGTGAACTAGATAGTCACTCCAATGTTGATTTGGCAATAACAGGCACAACCACTGACAGGCATCTTGCCCCACTCATGAAGATTTACTTAATGCAGTGAGACCTATGCAAACCCGCTCAGCATCAGTTCAGTCATTATCTCACAACAAAACATCACATCATGCCATTAAGTTTAGAAGTTATCATGTCCTCCTTAGATTCAAAAAATAGATTTGCGACTCCAGGACATCAGAATCCTGCCAAACACTTAAACAAACCTGACTCTAATGCCCTCCTCACCCTGATAAAGTAAACAAAGATTTGTTGGCTGTTGATTTATAATTCTATTAATTTAGAAATTTACACGGTTTTGGAAATATTATTTAGGATTTATACTATTTTCCACTTCACTGTTACTGGGACTATTTATTATTTAATCTTAAGAAGGATTTCGCTGTTACCTTATCCTAATTGACCCCAATTGCTATGGAAATCCATGACAAGAGCAATTTCAAAACTAGGACGAACTGCCAAACATTATAGAAGGAAACAAAATAAGAAAAGGGAGGAATGGAACTTACGTGGTTGAATTAACAAGATGTACCACTCTTTGCTTGTATGTACGACATTGATCCACTAGGTCAACAATAACCTCCTGCCTAATCCCCTGCAAATTGAGAAGAAAAAATTACCAGTTTAAGAATTGAATTGAAGACGAGTTTAAGAATCTTGATTCAAATAGAACTAGTTTACATCTGAGTATAAGAAGTTTAAGCGCTTGATAACATGCAATTTATACATTTAAGAACTAATATCTGCACCAAAATCAAAATGAAAATTTGTTGACTTTAAGCTAGCCCGCAATAAGTTTTTAACTACCCAGGGATGGAAATGTACCAGTTTAAGAATTGAAGATGAGCTTAAGATCTTGATTCTCATAGAACTAGTTTACATGTGAGTGTGAGAAGTTAAAGCGCTTGATTGCAATTTATACATTTAAGAACAAATATCTGCACCAAAATCAAATTGAAAATTTGTTGACTTTAAGCTAGCCCGCCACAAGTTTTTAACTGCAATGTATCTGTACCTCTTTGTTCCTTGGATCTAATGCATTTAGCATCTCTGATAGAACATCCATTATACCCCGAGCATTTTGAATTTCTGTCAAGCTAGCGAAAAGAACTTCAAATTAAAACAAAACACACATCTTAAATAATCACTGAATACAACCACATCACAAGGGATAAAATAAATGTAATGCAACCACCATGACTAAGCAGAATGAACGACTAGTTCATGTTCTAAATATCCTAACAAAAGTTGGATATTTAGAACATACCTCAAGGTTGGGAACTCTGACTCTGCTGGAGATTCAGCTGCTCCTTGTGGATACTCAATATTGCGCAGATTTTGAGGATACGATGACAAAGGCTGTGTTTGTGGAGGTGTGAATAGAGGTGTGGACCTCTCAGACCTGGGAGGGAATACTGCCCCAGCACGCTGATATAGAGTAATTCACTTAGAGACGCAAACCAAACAGGCCACATTATGATAATTGGGAGTGCTTGTGCAACAGAATATTGGCAATGAAATGGAAAAGCCATGCTTGTTTAATGATTCATAATGAAATGAACAACAAATTGTTCAGCTATGCAAACTAGAATCAATATGGCTGAAAGGAACATCAAAGGAGACGCACCAACAACTCTTGGTATGCAGCATAATATTGCGGATATCTTGCCCTTGCACCACCAAAAGCTTCTTGCCAAGTATCGACCAGAACCAATATCTTCTCTTTGACATGAAGGTCAGGCTACAATTAAGCATATCAAAAACTATGAACAATTTTTACAAAAGGATAAAATTACAAGATGGGTTAGCAACCAAATTGTCCAAAACAGTCTTACCTTTTTCTTAGCTATTCTGACCATCTCATGAAGAAGATCTTTCTCTGCCACATGCATATGTACAATGTCCCCACAGTTCTTTATGATCGTTTCTAACAGCTAGAAGCGCCCAGACCAAAATTGAAACAAACTTAGTCCTCTGGAAACAGAGATGTTAAGAAATGACAAGAAAAGTGACAGAGTTACTCTATGATAAAACAGGGGCGTACAATTTATACTAAATTAATAGCAGCCAAGATAAATTTACTAGCTTCTATACTTGACCAAACCACCACTCTCAAAAAGAGAATTACAGTATACAAGCTAGTTTGACTTCATTTTCCAATATCATACCAAGTCAAAAAAACAAAATGAATCTCAGACCAAACCTGAATTCGCCCAATACAATCAGATCTCACCTTTCTACCTCAATCAAACACACCATAATACCCTACTTAAGAAATTGACAAATTTGTACACTGGATTGCCACTGCACTTGCTCATATTCTAAAACACACAACTCTCTCCCGATAAAACCTAGCATTAATCCAGTTACCCTTTTAGAAAATAAAAAATGGTAAGCAGAACCCTGATGAAACCAGCATGCTAAAAACTATATTGCACTTGTATCACAAAAACAGAATAAAGTATAACTGATATCAAGGCGTCGCGAAGCTTACTGTTAGGGAAAGTAGCTGAACTTTTGAATTCCTACTACCAAGTTTCTTCTTTATTCCCTTGACAACATCCTTCCCTTGCCTGATAATCCAAACCAAACCAAAAACTTCCAAACTTAAGCAATCTTAACAAGTTCTTAGTGTTTAGCATAGCCAAAACCTAGCTAAATCCATAAAACCTACATTTAGATTGAGAAGAAGCAGGCTTTTTTAATTTATTAAAAATGAATATAAAACAAGAGACATTAACAAGCCTTAAAAAATTATCACACAATTCAAAATATATAGACTTTCTCGTCAATTAATCAGAATTGACTGTTCGATCAAATTCACTTGAGTCGTAGCAAATTATCGAACGGAGAAAATAAATTATCCAAAGCAGCAACAAACTAGGAAAAAAAGCAATGAATTACAAAAAAAAAACTTAAAAGAGAAATAAAGAGAGAAGAATCAAGTGCGGCGCATACGAAGGGTCGCGATTGCATATATCACAGATCTCGATATTCATAGCCCAATCAGGCCCGATCAGCATGTCGCTCGTGGCTCTTTCCACCATAGCATTCACCATCTCTGCTTTTTCTGTTTTTTTTTTTCAAAATTCCTTCCACCGGAAACCACTTTCCTGACGAGATCGCTACTCAATTCCGGCGCCTAAATTCCGGTAAATAACCTAACGCACTCTCTCTCTGTTAGGTGTTTCCCCCCTTCTCTCTATCTCTCTAGATCATTTCTTAATCGAAAGGTTTCTCTCTTGAAAGTTTCTCTCTAACAGAAAAAACAAATAAAATAGTTTGTTTTATTTTATTTTATTTTATTTTTGTATATTTTTTTTCTTTTTTAAATTTTCCTTATTTTTGTTTTGTATTTTTCCAGTTTTTCAATTTAATTATTTGGGAGGTGGGTTTTAAAAATGGCTGACCATTAAGATGATGACACGCGTGGGAAGCGGTGACATAATTTAGTGGAGGTAAACTACATTATGACCCTGCAAGATCTTATAATATTCCGATTCGGGTCCTTGTTTTAAACTTCCTATTATTAATCCAATCATTATGGTACTAAAGAGAAATTTAATGCAATTTATGTCCATTCCATATAATGTTAAACAAAGGATTTTTCATTTTTTTTCTTGCATTTTTTTCTTTCCATTTTTCATATATGTCATAATTTTTCCCAAAATCTTTGAATTTGAAAACAAACAAAAATAATAATAATAATAATAAGTAGGCTTAATCACATTAGTTGTTATGTGTAATTTAGTGATAAAATAAAATAAAAATTATTTGGAAATTTGTGTTTTGTGTTCCATACACAAGGTGTATTATATTAGATTTTAGACTATTGTACATCATTTAGATTTTTTTAATTTCACTAGTTTACAATTATATTGAATTTCTACTACTCGTTAACTAAAATTATTTATAACAAAAATCATGTTATATAATATAATGATTCAATGATTTAGTATAATATATGAATAAAAAAAATATTATTATTCAAAGCATGTCCATAAAACTCTCATCTAGTAAGGTACAATGTAGAAAACATTTAGCTATTATTTTAAAACATAAAAGAAACAAATAGAAAAAACAAGACAGAATTAGAGATATAAACAAAACTTTGTTTGGTAACGGAGTATCAAATATAATAGAAAATAGAGACGATAATTTTTTTTTAATTATAAAGACAAGAATCC
>Ga0307515_10011539_pt1 | contig 16760 bp, 16 predicted proteins | sample 17_EM_MG_FD_194513 | JGI IMG/M metagenome (GOLD analysis project Ga0307515, IMG submission 194513) | Populus trichocarpa ectomycorrhiza microbial communities from riparian zone in the Pacific Northwest, United States - 17_EM | ecosystem: Host-associated > Plants > Roots > Unclassified | place... | reverse complement strand
CAGGTCGTTACGACTTCCGGACCAGCAGGAACGACAGGCCGACGCCGATCAGCAGGGCGCCGATGGCGACCAGCAGCAGCGGGGAACGCCCGGTGTGCACAAGATCGGCCTCGGCCAGGATCGTCGCGTTCCGTCGTACGAATGCCACCTGGGTTCCTCCGCCCGCCGACAAGGTCAACGGGCGCAATTATGCGTAGTTTGTCGGTTTAGCGGATCTTCGACACGCGGTTGCGGACCGCGGCCGGCACTTCGGCCAGCACGGCGCTGCTGGTGATCGTGTCGGCCACGCTGACCGTCGCGGAGCCGACCAGGTCGCCGGCGCCGAGCCGGGTGACCACCATCGGGCTCGGCCCGAACGCGGTCGCGACCAGTACTGTTGCGGCAAGTGCGGCCATTCCGCCGCGCAGCCCCCAGCGCCGGGCCGGGCGCGCTTTGATCGGGTATGCGGCGCTGGTGATCGTCATGTCCGTCATGCCGATCAGGATCGCGGCGCAGAGTGTCAGCATGCTGTGCCGAAACCATGGGCAGACTGTCAACGCAACCCACAGGTGCTACACAGGAAGCGGAAAGCCCGCACAAAGCATGGCCCGCAAAGGTAAGGGGCATGACGATGGCGAACGCAGACACCAGCAATGAGCTCCGCCGTCCGGACGGCGGCGCGGTCCGGGTCCTCGTGGTCGACGATGAGCCGACGCTGGCCGAGTTGCTCTCGATGGCGCTTCGCTATGAGGGCTGGGACGTGCGCAGCGCCGGCGACGGGCAGACCGCCGTCCGGACCGCTCGCGACTTCCGCCCGGACGCCGTCGTTCTGGACATGATGCTCCCCGACATCGACGGGCTCGAGGTGCTGCGCCGGCTGCGCGGCGAGGCCCCCGAGGTGCCGGTGCTCTTCCTCACGGCGAAGGACTCGGTCGAGGACCGGGTCACCGGGCTCACCGCGGGCGGCGACGACTACGTCACGAAGCCGTTCAGCCTGGAGGAGGTCGTGGCCCGGCTGCGCGGCCTGATGCGCCGGATGGGGCACTCCCCGATGCGAACCGAATCGCAGCTGGTCGTCGGCGATCTGAGCCTGGACGAGGACAGCCATGAGGTGCGCCGGGGCGGCGATCTGGTTACCTTGACAGCGACAGAGTTCGAGCTGCTGCGCTACCTGATGCGCAACCCGCGGCGCGTTCTGAGCAAGAGCCAGATCCTGGATCGGGTGTGGAACTACGACTTCGGCGGCCAGGCCAACGTGGTGGAGCTCTACATCTCGTACTTGCGTAAGAAGATCGACGCGGGCCGCTCGCCAATGATCCACACGATGCGCGGAGCCGGCTATGTCCTTAAGCCAGCGGACTGAAACCCCGCGACCTGACGTGCCTGTTCGACCCGTCAGGTCCCGCTCCGCCGAGCGCCGGGCCCGCGCCGCCGCCATCCGGCGTGGGGGTCCGTCAACTTGGCCGCTGCGCACCCGCCTCGTGGCCCTCATGATCGCCCTGCTCGCCATCCTCGGTCTCATCGTGGGCGCCAGCACCGAGGTGTTCCTGCACAAGACGCTGTACGACCAGGTGGACACCAAACTGTCCACGGCCGCCAACCCCGTCAAACCCGGCCCACGCCCGGGCAGCAACTCCGGCGGCTATTCCGGCGGCAACAGCGGCAACAATCCGGGCGGGTTCCAATCCGACCGGCCGTATCCGGGCGCCGAGGAGGGCGCGATCGCACTCAACTTCACCAGCGCCACGGACTACAAGGGCGGCATTGTGACCGTCTACACGAACGACGACGGCTATCCGGACAGCAAATACGATTCTCTGCCGGCCGAAACGGTCGCGGCTCTGGCCCAGGTTCCGGCGGACGGCAAGGTGGTCGACGTCGATCTGGGCGGTTACGGCGACTACCGGGTCGTCTCGACGACGATGTCCAACGGTGGCGGCGTGCGGGTCTATGCGGTGTCCCTCGCCCCAACCCAGGAGACCCTGCGGAACGTGCTGCTCGTCACCGCCGGAGCGGTCCTGCTCGCGTTGCTCATCGCCGGCTGGGCCGGAGCCTTCATCATTCGCCGCAACCTCAAGCCCTTGTCGCGGGTCGCCTCCACAGCGAGCCGCGTCTCCGAGCTCCGGCTCCACCGCGGTGAAGTCAACCTGGCCCAGCGGGTCCCCGAGGCCGACACCGACATGCGCACCGAGGTCGGCCAGGTCGGCGCCGCCCTGAACAAGATGCTCGACCACGTCAGCGAGGCGCTCGAGGCGCGGCACGCCAGCGAGATGCAGGTCCGCCAGTTCGTCGCCGACGCCAGCCACGAGCTGCGCACCCCGCTAGCCGCGATCCGCGGCTACGCCGAGCTGAGCCGGCGCAGCCGCCAGCCGGTCCCCGACGAGATCAGCCACGTGCTGCGCCGCGTCGAGTCGGAGGCCAAGCGGATGACCACGCTGGTCGAGGACCTGCTGCTGCTCGCCCGCCTGGACGCCGGCCGGCCGCTCGCCAACGACCCGGTCGACCTGAGCGCCCTGGTCGTGGACGCGGTCAGCGACGCGCACGCCGCCGGCCCGCAGCACAACTGGCAGCTAGACCTGCCCAACGAGCCGGTCACCGTGATCGGCGACCAGCAGCGCCTGCACCAGGTGCTGACCAACCTGCTGGCCAACGCGCGTACGCACACCCCCGAGGGCACCTATGTCTGCGTCGCGGTGCACGCGGCCGACGACGTTGCCGTGATCCGGGTGATCGACAGCGGCCCCGGCATCCCCGCCGAGTTGCAGCCGCACATCTTCGAACGGTTCGCCCGCGGCGACAGCTCCCGCTCCCGCGCGGCCGGCAGCACCGGGCTCGGTCTGTCGATCGTGAACGCGGTCGTCGCCTCGCACCGCGGCCAGGTGTCGGTGCAGAGCCAGCCGGGCCACACGCAGTTCACCATCCTGCTCCCGCTGGCGCTGCCGGTGGCCGGCCGGGCGCCGATGAGCCCACACGACTACGCCCGGGTCACCCAGTGATCCGGGCGACGGGCTATGCTCTTGGCGTGTCCCGTTGGTATTCGTGGTTTACGAGGCCGGCTCCGCCGGTGCCTCGGCCATGACCTCATGACCTGAGACACCCCGCCAGAGCCGGCCGAGGCAGCGACAAAGTCGCTGCCTTTTCGTATGTGACGAGCATGCCGGCTCACGCTCGGGGCGCCGGCCCCGCGAGCGCCCGGCGGAAGGAAAAGTCGTGACCATCCCCGAGGTGCAGCGGGTCCGGGACCAGCGCATCGACGCCGTTGTGCCGTTGATGAGCCCGGCGCTGCTCCACCATGAGCTGCCGCTGACCGCCGACCTACATGACACCGTGCTGGACAGCCGGCGCCAGGTGGAGGACGTCCTCAACGGCCGAGATCAACGCTTGCTGGTCGTCGTGGGCCCGTGCTCGGTGCACGACCCGGTCGCCGCGGGCGAATACGCCGAGCGGCTCCGCGCCGAGGCCGACCGGCTCGCCGACGACCTGCTGATCGTGATGCGGGTCTACTTCGAGAAGCCGCGCTCGACGGTCGGCTGGAAGGGCTTCATCAACGACCCGGCCCTGGACGGCACTGGCGACGTCGGCACCGGCCTGCGCCTGGCCCGCCGGCTGCTGCTCGAGGTGGTCCGCCGCGGCCTGCCGGTCGGCGTGGAGTTCCTCGACCCGATCACCCCGCAGTACATCGCGGACGCGGTGGCCTGGGGTGCGATCGGCGCCCGCACGGTCGAGTCGCAGGTGCACCGGCAACTGTCCTCGGGCCTGTCGATGCCGATCGGCATGAAGAACCGCCCCGACGGCAGCATCGCCACCGCGATCGAGGCGATCCAGGCCGCGGCGGTGCCGCACGTCTTCCCGGGCATCGACTTCTCCGGTACGCCGGCGATCCTGCACACGCACGGCAACCCGGACTGTCACCTGGTGCTGCGCGGTGGCGGCGGCAAGCCGAACTACAGCGCCGCGGACGTGGCCGGCGCGCTGTCGCTGCTGCGGGCGGCGTCCCTGCCCGAGCGGCTGGTGATCGACTGCTCGCACGGCAACAGCGGCAAGGACCACCTGCGCCAGCCGCTCGTGGCCGAGGACGTGGCGGGTCAGCTCGAGGCCGGCCAGCGCGGAATCAGCGGCGTGATGCTGGAGAGCTTCCTGGTCCCCGGCCGCCAGGACCTCGGCGGGCCGCTGGTCTACGGCCAGTCCGTCACGGACGCGTGCATGGGCTGGGAGCCGACGGTGGGCGTACTCGATCGCCTCGCCCAGGCCTCGGCCAAGCGCCGCACCGCCTGATCGATCGGCCCGCCGACGGCGGCCCCGAAATCCGGACGAAACCTGACTCTAACCGCGCTTTCAGCGGGGAAAGCGAACTCTCAGGGGGCACACAGGAAGGGCATAACGCACCGACAGCGGGACGGGTGAAAGTCGAGGGGTATCGCACCCGCCTGCCGTAAGGAACCTCGATGACGACGACGTTGCCCGTACCGCCGATGGTATCGCCGGTGGAACCACCGCCGGCGATGCCCACGTCGGACCGCCGCCGGTCGCGATGGTCGGCGTTCTTGCTCGGCCGCGTCGGTGACGCGCCCTGGGCCCGCCCCTCGTTGCTGGGTCTGCTGGTGCTCACCGGCTTCCTGTACATCTGGGGCCTGGGCGCCTCCGGCTGGGCGAACGCCTTCTATTCGGCGGCGGTCCAGGCCGGCTCGGTGAGCTGGGAAGCCTTCTTCTACGGCTCGTCCGACGCGGCCAACGCCATCACCGTGGACAAGACCCCCGGCGCGCTCTGGATCATGGAGCTGTCGGCCCGGATCTTCGGCGTCAACGCGTGGAGCATCCTGGTCCCCGAGGCCCTGATGGGCGTCGCCACGGTCGGGCTCCTCTACACCACCGTCAAGCGCTGGTACGGCCCCGCGGCCGGCCTGATCGCGGGCGCGGTGTCGGCGCTGACCCCGGTGGCCGTGCTGATGTTCCGGTTCAACAACCCGGACGCGCTGCTCGTGCTGCTTATGGTCGCCGGCGCCTACGCGACGACCCGGGCCATCGAGAACGGCTCGACGAAGTGGCTCATGCTCGCGGGCGTCTCGGTCGGCATGGGCTTCCTCACCAAGATGCTGCAGGCGCTGCTCGTGGTCCCCGCGTACGCGCTGGCCTACCTGCTCTTCGGAAAGCCCCGCCTGGGCAAGCGAATCGGACAGTTGCTGCTCGCCGGCCTGGCCATCGTGCTCTCGGCGGGTTGGTACATCGCGATCGTCGAGTTGGTGCCCGCGTCGATGCGGCCTTTCATCGGCGGCTCGCAGAACAACAGCCTGCTCGAGCTCACCCTCGGCTACAACGGTCTCGGCCGGCTCTCCGGCGACGAGACCGGCAGCGTGGGCGGCGGTGGCGGCGGTGGCGGCTGGGGCACTACCGGCTGGACCCGGATGTTCGACACCGAGCAGGGCGGGCAGATCTCCTGGCTGCTGCCGGCGGCGCTGATCGTGCTGGTCGCGGGTCTCGTGCTGACCGCGCGGGCGGCGCGCACCGACCGGCTGCGGGCCGGGCTGGTGCTGTGGGGCGGCTGGCTGGTTGGAACCGGCCTGGTGTTCAGCTTCATGCAGGGCATCTTCCACGCGTACTACACCGTCGCCCTGGCGCCGGCGATCGGCGCGGTGGTCGGCATGGGTTCGGTCGTGCTGTGGCGGGCGCGGCGCAACCCGTTCGCGGCGGTCGCCCTGGCGGCGGCGATCGCGGTGACCGCCTGGTGGTCCTACCACCTGCTGGCCCGCAGCGCGGACTTCCTGCCCTGGCTGCGCTGGGTGGTGCTGATCGGCGGGCTGCTCGCCGCGGCCGGCGTGCTCGCCTCGCTGCGCCTGCCGGCGCGCATTGCGGCGGTCAGCGCGGGTGTCGCGCTTGCTGCGGTGCTGGCCGGGCCCGCGGCGTACGCGGTGCAGACGGCATCGGAGCCGCACACGGGATCGATTCCGACCGCCGGCCCGGCCACTCAGGGTGGCGGCTTCGGCGGTGGCGGCCCCGGTGGTGGCGGTGGTCGTGGCAACCGGCAGGGTGGCGGCGGTTTCCCGGGCGGCGGCATGCCGGGCGGCTTCACCGGAGGCGGCCAGCAAGGCGGCACCGGGCAGGGCACCACTGGGCAGGGCACTACCGGGCAGCAGGGTGGCCCCGGACAGCAGGGCACTACTGGGACTACCGGGCAGCAGGGCGGCTTCACCGGCGGGGGCGGGATGCGCGGGGGCGGCGGCATGGGCGGCCTGCTCAACGCGGCCACGGTGACCGACGAGATGAAGGCCCTGCTCGAGGAGAACGCCAGCTCGTACACCTGGGTGGCGGCCGCGGTCGGCTCGCAGAGCGCGTCGGGCTACCAGCTTGCCACCGGCGACCCGGTGATGGCGGTGGGCGGCTTCAACGGCAGCGACCCGTCCCCGACGCTGGCCCAGTTCCAGCAGTACGTCCAGGACGGCAAGATCCATTACTTCATCGGCGGCACCCTAGGTGGCGGCGGTAACAGCAGCGGCGGCAGCAACTACAGCTCGCAGATCGCGGCCTGGGTCGCGGCGAACTACACCGCCAAAACGGTCGGCAGCACCACGGTCTACGACCTGACCGCGCCCACGACCGCGCAGTGATCGAGTACATCGACCGCCCGCAGGCGGCTCCCCTCAGCGGGAGCCGCCTGCGCGGCGTACCCCAGCCCGCATTTCGTAACTACGACAACACGGGAAGTGATGTGACCAAGTCGAGCGGCACTCACAGCTCGGCCACAGTGTCGCCATATTCCGGGCAAAGCCGCGAAGACGACCTTGGTGGCATGAGCCTCACGACGCTGCCTTCGCACAGCGCTGCCCCGACGCACCTGGACGTCCCGGTGCTCGATGTGGTCGTTCCGGTCTACAACGAGGAGATCGACCTCGAGCCGTGCGTGCGCCGTCTGCACGCCTACCTGGCCAAATACTTCCCGTACCCGTTCCGGATCACGATCGCCGACAACGCCAGCACGGACAGCACGGCCGACGTGGCGCGCCGGCTCGTCGAGGACATGCCCGAGGTAGCGGCGGTACACCTGCCGGAGAAGGGCCGGGGCCGCGCGCTCAAGCACGTGTGGACACACTCGGACGCGGTCGTGCTCGCGTACATGGACGTCGACCTGTCGACCGACCTGGGCGCCCTGCTCCCGCTGGTGGCACCGCTCATCTCGGGCCACTCCGACCTGGCGATCGGCTCCCGGCTGGCGCGCGGCTCCCGCGTCGTCCGCGGCGCCAAGCGCGAGTTCATCTCACGCAGCTACAACCTGATCCTGCGCGGCACGCTGTCGGCCCGGTTCTCCGACGCGCAATGCGGCTTCAAGGCCATCCGCGCGGACGTCGCCGAGCGCCTGCTGCCGATCGTCGAGGACACCGGCTGGTTCTTCGACACCGAGATGCTGGTCCTCGCCGAGCGCGCCGGGCTGCGCATCCACGAGGTCCCGGTGGACTGGATCGACGACCCCGACAGCCGCGTCGACATCATGTCGACGGCGATGGCCGACCTCAAGGGAATCGCCCGCCTGACCCGCGACCTGGGCAGCGGCAAGCTCCCGGTGGCCGCGCTGCGCGAACAACTCGGCCGCAACGCGCTGCCGGTGGCGGGCGTGCCGGCCGGCCTCACCGGGCAGCTCCTCAGGTTCGCGGCGGTCGGCGTCGCCAGCACGCTCGCCTACCTAGCGCTCTACGCGCTGCTGCGGATCGGCGTAGGACCACAGTGGGCCAACCTGATCGCGCTGCTGGTCACGGCGGTGGCCAACACGGCCGCAAACCGAAGACTGACTTTCGGCGTACGCGGAACAGATCGGGCCTGGAAGCACCAAGCGCAAGGTCTCGTGGTGTTTGCGATCGGTCTCGGCCTGACCAGCGGCTCGCTGGCGCTGCTGGACGCGCTGAGCACACACCCGGCGAAGTCGGTCGAACTGGCGGTCCTGATCGTTGCGAACCTGGTGGCGACCGGTGTCAGGTTCCTGTTGATGCGCATCTGGGTCTTCCGCGCAGCTCGCGCCGCCCGTGCCGAGGCATAGGCAACGGATTTCCCTCGGCCTCGCAACGGCCGGCTCGCAGACCCCCTGTCCGCGCAGCCGGCCGCTTGCGTCGCACCCGCTCCGGACGCTTCCGTCTTTCCCGCTCCGGGCGCTTCCGTCTTTGCCGCTCCGGACGCTTCCGTCTTTCCCGCTCCGGACGCTGAGTCCGTCCCGCGCGGAAACTCGCTGGCTACGGTCGCCGGGCTAGCGCACGGAAGCCCTCGGGCACGAAACGGTCATAAAGTTCTCCGCGCCGGAGGGTATCAACTTGGCAACTCACGGGTAACAATGACATTGACCGAGATGGTTGTTTCCCGGTCTATCGCTGGTGTCCGGCACCGCGGGTGTCCGGGCCTCGAGCGGGAGGTGCTGGAATGCTGAGCAAGGAAGACAACCGACGACTGGCCCAGCTGGAACGCCAGCTTCTGCGCGACGATCCTGAGTTCTGCGCCCGCATGCAACCAGGCCGCCCCATCCGCCGGCCGGTTCCCCTCTCGCTCGTCCTGATCGCCGCGATGATCTGGGCCACGGCCCTGGTCCTCGGCGTCCTCGGCTGGTGGATCGGGGCCGCGATCGCCGCCGGCTGGGCAATGGTGATCGTGATCGCGGTGGCGATCCGCTGCCGCCCCGGCCGCCGCCCCACACCCGGCCCGGAGATCCTGCCACCCTGGTAGCCGTGCCCGAATCAGGCATAGGTGACGGTGGCATCGGGAACCTCGCGGGCCCGGGCCACCGCCGCGGCTTCGGCCGCCACGGACTTGCGCGCGGCCGCAGTCAGCGACCCGAACGGCGTCATCGTGAGATCGACCCGCTTCTTGCCAGCCATCTTGGCCCGCCAAACCCCGGCAATCTCACCATCCAGCAGGAGCACGCCCGGATTGCCGAGGATCCGCCAGACTTCCTTCTGCTGCTTGCGATCCGGCACGAGCAGGTCCCGATCGCGGGCTTGAATCAGCGCATCCATCGGCGGAAGAAGCCGCACCCCACGCACCGGCTTGGCGGACTCGAGGTCACCCACGGCCGCAGCGGGCAACCAGGCCCGGCGCCCGTCCACGCGAACCTCGGCCAGCCCCGCCGGCCACACCTTCTTGATCTCGGCGGACGCACTCCCGAAGTACTTCGCCACCTCAACCGGCGTCGCGGGCCCCAGCAACCGCAGATAGGTGCTGATCAGATCCCCGATGCCGGCGTTCTCGGTGGGCGGCCCCGGCAGCTTCTTGATCGGCCCGAGAGCGGCGTCTTTACCCCGCGCCTCGACCTCGATCCCCCCGGCGAGACCGGAGTGCTGCCAGACATTGCCGGCGATGTGCCGCGCTTTGCAGGACCGGCATTCGTACGTCAACTCCCGCGGCACCCGAGCACTGACCTCGGTGCTCACCTGACCACGCGGCATCGACCCCCGAACCACCTCCCGAAACGCGGCAGCGGTGGCAGTGAACGCGGCAACGCCAAGCTTGACCCCGTCCGGAATCTGCGCACTGTTGATCCGCGCCGAGGCGTCGGCATCGCTAATCGGCCACAACGCCCGCATCAGCGCCGGCAGATCCGCCCGCCGATGCAGATGCGGCGCCCCTCGCGCCGCCCAAACCATGATCAGCCGGTCATCATCAAGCTCGGAATCGGTCCGCGCCGCCAACGCAACCCGCATCGACCCGGGCGTGTACTCCTGCACCCCCAAGTCGAGAACGGCCAGGTCCCCGGGCCGCCGCTTACCGCGCTCGGCCAGCCCAAGGGCCGACACCCGATACGCCATGACCCGCGCCCGATCAACCTGAACCATCCCGCTGCCTCCCGCCTATCAGGTACGCCGTCGTCCGGCCCACCCGCTGAGCACGTGCCCACCGCCGGGGCGTTCCATGCCATCCAACTCCCGAAAACACGCACCCGCCGCCCCGCTACCTGTTCACCAGGGCTCCACCTAGGCGGGTTGCGAAGGGTTCCGGTCGCCGCGTTCGTCGCGGTCACGGGTGGCAGTCCCGGTCCCCGCGCTTCTCGCGGTCAGGGGCGGCGGCCGCCGTAGCGGCGTGAGGCGACGTTTTTCAGCCGTTCGAGGCGGGTGGCGCGGGTGTCGATCAGCTCCCAAGTGTCGAGGCTGCTCGGGCCGTAGGGCCCCTCCTGCAAGATCGGCGGCTCGCCGGTGAGCCGGTAGCCGCACCTCCTGGCCACCGACGTGCTCGCGGTGTTGCCCGGGTCGATGCGCAGCAGCAGCCGACGCAATTCGAGCTCACCGCGCGCGTACATGGAGAGCAGGGAAAGCGCCCCCGAGGCGAGCCCCCGCCGGCGGTGCGGCGCGCCCACCAGGTAGCCCAACTCGGCCTCCTTGAGACCGGCGTCCACGCCGAAAAGCAACACCTCCCCCAGCGGCTTACCGCCGTCCAGCGTGATCGCCAGTTGAATCCGGCGACCGTTGGTGCGCCCCTGGTAGGCGCGCTTCAGATAGGCGATCCCGGCCTCGATGTCGAACGGCGACGGCATCGGCGTCCAACGGGCGATGTCGGGCTCATCCAGCAGCTCGATGAGATCGTCGAGGTCCTCGGACCGCCACTCGCGCAAGGTGATGCCCTCGCCAGTCAGGGTGAGTGGAAAGGGCAGGCGGCCGGAGGTCGTCATGTGCCCGATCCTGCCCGTATGTACCCGGTTCAGGCCAGTACCGGCGCTTATGAAAGCCGTGAGTGATTTTTTATGTACGCAGTGCTGGGTTGGTCTCCGGCAGGTAGGTCGCGCTCGGGACCGAGTCGAGCAGCGCCCAGTCGTGGCCGATCTCCGCGGCGGTATGCAGCAACAACGGCAGGTACTCCCCCGTCAACGTCTCGACGGACGTCTCCGCGGCGTGCACGGTGATATTCACAGCCGCGACAATCCGGCCGTCGCCGTCACGCACACCGGTCGCGATCGAGCGGATGCCGGGCGCGAGGTCCTGATCGGCCAGCGCCCAGCCCTTGGCCCGCACCTCGCGAAGAGCCCGGTCCAGCTCGCTCGGGCTGGGCCGCCATCTCGCGGTAATGCCGGAACGGCTCTCCTCCGCAAGCGCGTTGTCCAGTTGCTCGGGGGTGAGCGCGGCGAGCAGCACCTTGCCCATCGACGTGGCCACCGCGGGGAAGCGCGTGCCGATCCGCACCGACAGCGTCACGATCTTGGGGACCGCGACCCTCGCCACATACGTGATGTCGCTGCCGTCGAGCTGGGCCATCGACGTCGACTCGTTCGTGCGGGCGACCAGCCGCTCCATGTGCGGCCGCGCGACGTCCCAGCGGTCGAGCGAGTTGATATACGTCATGCCGAGCTCGAGCACTCGCGGGGTCAGGGCATAGCCCCGGTCCCGCAAGCGCACGTAGCCGATCGCCTCGAGGGTGAGCAGGATCCGGCGCACGGTGGGCCGGGCCAGCCCGGTGTCGGCGGCGATCTCACTCAGCGTCGACACCATGCGGCCCGGGTGGAAACTGCGCAGCACGTCGAGCCCACGGGCCAGCGCCTCGATGAAGTCAGGACCAGCCTCCTCGCGTGCCATCCCGCCTCCTTCGAGTGTTGAAAGGCTCAATGCTTCCATTGAGCCGATCCCGCGTCCCACTGGGTGTACGTGTACGGATTGTCCATCACCTTCGTCGCCGGGACGTCCGGGTTCATGCCTCCCGCCCAGGCCTCCTCGCCCATCTCGCCGACCAGATACTCGACCGTCTGCTCAACCTTCTGCCGGGCCGCGGCCAGGTCGACACCGACCAGCTTGTGATCTCGCTTCACGATGCGTCCGTTGACCATGACCGTGTTCACATCGCCGCGCTGTGCCTGGAACGCGACGTGGCCGTACGGGTTGAGGATCGGGAACATCACCGGCGAGTCGTCGTTCTTGAGCAGCACCACGTCCGCCTTCTTGCCGGCCTCCAGGCTGCCCACCTTGCTGTCGAGCCCGAGCGCCTTGCTGCCGCCGCGGGTGGCCCAATCGACGACCTGCTCGGCGCGCAGGTGCAGGTGGGTAATGGTGTCGCCGCGACCGTGCGCCTCCATGTGCTCGCGAGACCGGTCGGCACCGAGCGTGGTGCGCATTGCCGAGAACAGGTCGCCGCTCCACCACACGCTGGTGTCCATCGACAGCGAGACCGGAATGCCGTGGTCGCGCAGCGCGTACGTCGACGGGTAGCCCTGGCCCGCGCTCTGCTCACTTTCCGTCGCGACCGAGGCCGAGCCGCCGGTCGCCGCGATCCGGTGATAGGAGTCCTGGTTGAGCGTGGCGGCGTGCACATAGATCGTCTGCGGCGTCATGAAGCCGTTCTCGTGCATGAGCCGGATGCCGTCGTCGTTGGTGGCACCCCAGACGCCCGCGTGCGTCGTGACGGGCACCCCGAGCTCGCGGGCCACCTCGAACGCCGCTTTCTCGGGGAAGGCGGGGTCGCCGGTGACGTCGAACGCCATCTGGAAGCCGAGCATGTCGTTGCCGCTAGTGATGCGGCGGTTGACGAAGTCGCGGAAACCGTCACTGGTGGACCACTGCCACGGACCCTCCTGGATATTGCCGTAGGCGAGCACGAACCGGCCCGGCACGGCCTCGAGGGCGTCGACGGCCGCGTCGGCATGCTGCGGGCTACGCAACCCGTGCGACCAGTCGACCGTGGTGGTGACGCCGGCGTCGATCGCCTCGAGCGCGGAGAGCAGGTTGCCGGCGTAGATGTCCTCGGGGCGGAACAGCTTGCCTGACTCCAGGTAGTACCAGACGAAATACTGCGTCAGGGTCCAGTCGGCGCCGTACCCGCGCATTGCGGTCTGCCACATGTGCCGGTGTGTGTCGATCATGCCGGGCATCAGGATGCCGCCGGTCGCATCGATCTCGATCGCACCCTCCGGGGCGGTGAGCCCGACCCCGACCTCGGCGATGCGCTCGCCGATCACGAGCACGTCGGCCTTCGGCAGCACCGTGTGCGCGTCGTCCATCGTGAGGACCAGGCCGTTGCGGAACAGCACCGGTCGATCGTCGTCGTCACTCATCGCCGTCTCCTCGTCGAGCTTGGCGGACATGCGTCCGCCTGGCGGTCACACCTGCGTGGCCCGAGCTTGCTCCAGCCCTCGACCCCTGTCAAGGGTGCGTTTCGGGCAGATGAATCCACAGGCGAGGTTGACACGATCATCGACCGAGTCGAGACTGGCTTGAGCGCGGACGCTTGTCCGCACAGCGGTCAATCGGAAGGGCGGAGGATGACTTCGGAGCGCTCGGGACCCCTCAGCGGCCTGCTGGTCGCGGACTTCTCGCGGATCCTCGCGGGGCCATATGCGACGATGCTGCTCGCCGACCTCGGCGCCACGGTCATCAAGGTGGAGGGCCCGTCCGGCGACGACACCCGCACCTGGATGCCGCCCGTCCGCGACGGCGTCTCGACCTACTACCTCGGGATCAACCGCAACAAGCGCTCCATCGCCCTCGACTTGAAAAATCCCGCCGACCTCGACGTGGCACAGCGGCTGGCCCGGCGATCCGACGTGCTGATCGAGAATTTCCGGCCGGGTGGCCTGCTGCGATTCGGGCTCGACTACGACACGGTGGCGGCGACCAACGACAAGATCGTCTACGCCTCGATCAGCGGCTTCGGCACCGGCGCGGGCGCCGACTATCCCGGCTACGACCTGATGGTGCAGGCCATCTCGGGCCTGATGAGCCTGACTGGCGACCCCGACGGCCCGCCCTATCGGGCCGGCATCTCGGTCTTCGATGTGATGGCCGGGCTGCACGCGAGCATCGGCATCCTCGCCGCGCTCCGGCACCGCGATGCGTCGGGCGCCGGCCAGCACGTCGAGGTCAATCTGCTCTCCTCGGCCCTGTCCGGCCTGGTCAACCACAGCAGCGGCTACGTCGCCGGCGGCACGATCCCGTTCCGGATGGGCAACGCCCACCCGAGCCTGTTTCCGTACGAGCCGCTGCCCACCTCCGACGGCGAGCTCATCGTCATCGCCGGCAACGACGGCCAGTTCCGCAAGCTGTGCCAGGTGCTCGACCTGCCGGATCTGCCCGACGACCCGCGCTTCGGCCGCAACCAGGACCGCACCGCCCACCGCGAGGAGTTGCGCCCGATTCTCCTCGAGCGGCTCACCAAGCGCACCAAGGACGAGTGGTTCCGCGACCTGCTCGCCGCCGGCGTCCCGTGCGCGCCGATCAACACCATCGACGGCGGGATCGCCCTGGCCGCGGAGCTGGATCTCGATCCGGTGGTGACGGTCGGCGAGATTCCTTCGATACGCAACCCGATCACCTTCTCGGCCACCCCGGCCGACTACGAGTTGCCCCCGCCCGGGCTCGATGAACACGGTGAGGAGATCCGCGCGTGGCTGACCGAGAGCTGAGCTTCCCGACGTCGATCGGCACGTCGGACGCGAAACAGATCCGCCTGCTGGGCCAGGACCTCGCCGCCGACCTGATGGGCAAGGTGGGCTTCGGCGAGTTGGCGTACTGGCTGGTCGCCGGGCGCCGCCCCACCCCGGGCGAGGTGCGCGTCTTCGAGGCCGTGCTGGTGGCGCTGGCCGACCACGGCTTCACCCCGACCGCGATCGCGGCCCGGCTCACCTATCTCAGCGCGCCCGAGTCGCTGCAGGGAGCGCTGGCCGCGGGCTTGCTCGGCGGCGGCTCCCGCTTCCTGGGTGTCACCGATGACTGTGGACGGTTCCTGCACGATGTCATCGAGAGTCTGCCGGAGCTGCCGGCCGACGATCGGGGCTGGGACGCCGTCGCGCTCGAAGCCGTCAAGCGCGCCCGCGCGGAGCGAAAGCTGGTCCCCGGCCTCGGCCACCCCGTGCACAAGGAGCAGGACCCACGGACGCCGGTGCTGATCGGCATCGCCGAGGAGGAGGGCACCCACGGGCCACACCTGCGGCTTTTCGAGGCGATCGGCCGCGTGCACCCTCAGGTCCTGAATCGGACCCTGCCCCTCAACGGCGCGGGAGTCTGCGGAGCCGCTCTGGCCGACCTGGGTCTGCCGGTCGATCTGCTGCGCGGCTTCGCCCTGCTGGCCCGCGCGGCCGGCCTGCTCGGCCACCTCGCCGAGGAACGCCGGAGCCCCATCGGCATGGACGTCTACCTGACCGTCGACCGCAACGCGGTCTACCAGTCCCCTCAAGATCAGTAGGAAGGAGCCGCCGTGGCCACCGTCGTAGCGGTGATCGCCTCCACCCATCATCCGTTCTTCTACAAGGCCAGCACCGCCACCGGCGAGGACCGACCGCCCTTCGCCGACGAGTGGGTACGCAAGATCACGGCCTTCCGGGAGACGCTGACCCGAGCCAACCCCGACGTGCTGGTGATGGTCGGCTCCGACCACTTCCACCAGCTCTGGCTGGACAACATGCCGCAGTTCCTCGTCGGCAAGGCGCCGTTCTACGACGCGAACTGGTACAACGAGGAACGCGAGTTCGGCATGCCGCGGATGTTCCTCAAGGGCAACGAGGACCTGTCGACGCACCTGCTACGCGAGGGCATCGACCGGGGCTTCGACCTGGCGTTCAGCAACGAGCTGCGGATCGACCACAGCATCACGTGTCCGATCATCACGCTGCGGCCCGAGGCCGACCTGCCGATCGTGCCGATCTACACCAACATCTTCGCGCCGCCGATGCCGCGGCCGAAGCGCTTCGTCGACCTGGGCGAGGCGATCCGCGAGATCGTCGAGTCGTGGCCGTCGCATCTGCGGGTGGCGATCATCGGCACCGGCCATCTGTCGCTGGAGCTGGGCGGGCCACGCCAGTTCGGGCCACACGGGCCGGACCCGGAGTTCGACCGCCGGGCCGTCGAGTGGATCGCGGGCGGTGACCTGGAGAGCTGTCTCGCCGAGGTGACGCTGGACAGCCTGCACGCGCCCGGCAACGCGACCCACGGCTTCATGGACTTCATGCTGATGATGGGCGTCGCCGGCGCCGGGGCCAAAGCCGACTACGTCGACAGTCTCGACCTGTTCCACACGATGGAGGCGTACTTCACCTGGTATCCGAACGGGGTGGATGCAGCATGAGCAAGTATCTGGTGGACAAGTTCCTGTTCACCATCGATCGGGATCCCGAGTTGGTCGAGCGCTATCGGGCGGAGCCGCGGGACACGGTCACCTGGTGGGAGGCGGAGCGCGCCAACACTGTGCTCAATTGCCACACGGGCGAGGCCAGCACATGGCTGCGCTTCACCGACGAGGAGCGCGAGGCGCTGGCCATGCACGACCACGTGAAGCTGTTCGAGCTCGGCGCGCATCCGTTCCTGACGCTGACACTGTTCATCGCGATGTTCGAGCGGGACCACACCGAGCCGCTCGAATACCAGCTCGCGTTCGCGGCGCGCTTGCAGCACTTCGAGATGCCGTATCCGGACATCACGACATGATGCGCGCCGCCCTCATTCACCACTGTGGAGAGTCGCCGACGCTCCACGAGCGCACGGCGCCCGAGCCCGGAGACGGCGAGCTGACGGTGCGGGTCACCGCCGCCTCCATCACCCCCCTCGACCTGCTGTGCGCGTCGGGCACCTCCTATTTCGGCAAGCCGGCGACGCCATACGTCCCAGGCGTCCAGGGCGTCGGTGAGCTTGCGGACGGCACGGCTGTGTGGTTCGCCACGACTGCGGGGATGCGGCCGGGCGACGGCAGCCTGGCCGAGTGGGCGGTCGTGCGGCCCGGCGACACAGTCGCATTGCCCGCCGGCGTCGACCACCGGCTCGTGGCGGCGCTCGGATTGTCCGCGGTGGCGGCGTCCATGGCGTTGACCTGGCGCGGCGGCCTGCAACCGGGCGAGCAGGTGCTGG
>Ga0307515_10011538_pt1 | contig 16761 bp, 3 predicted proteins | sample 17_EM_MG_FD_194513 | JGI IMG/M metagenome (GOLD analysis project Ga0307515, IMG submission 194513) | Populus trichocarpa ectomycorrhiza microbial communities from riparian zone in the Pacific Northwest, United States - 17_EM | ecosystem: Host-associated > Plants > Roots > Unclassified | place... | reverse complement strand
ATTATAGTTAAAAGATAACACTACTAGAGTTAAACTATAACATCTATAATAAGGAGTTATTAGGTATAGTTATAGCACTAAAGAAATAGAGAGCATTCTTATAAGGTATAAAGAAACCATTTATAGTTAAAACGGATTATAAAAACCTAATAGGATTCCTAATAATAAAGGAACTTAACTAAAGATAGGTTAGAAGGGCAGAGATACTTATAGAATACTATTTTAAGATTTAGTATACTAAGGGTACAGATAATACGCGGGCAGATACTCTAAGCCGTAAAGCTAAACTATAAAACAAGGAGAAGCTATTAGGGGCTTTACTACGAAAAGATATAAACGGATTAATTAGGTACAATTATCTAAAAATTATAGCAACTTAGGAAGAACTAGAAAGAGTTTATAAGTTACTAAAGAGCTTTTAGAAAAAAAGGATTCTAAAAGCATAGCTAGAAGACCTATAAATGGATATATATGAAAATTAAGAAGCTAAGTATATCCTAAGAAGCATAGCAGAGCAATTTATGGAAGAATTCTATAAGGGAATAACTTAAGGACATAATGGAGCTATAGGCCTAGTGTTAAGACTTTAAGAGGAGTATATTATTAATAAAATCTAAAGCTTAGCGCAAAAAGTTATAAAGAAATATCTAGATTACTAGAGAAATAAACTAATAAGGTATAAGCTATATAGAGGGCTATAACCTATTAAAATACCAGAGAAACTATAAGAGGTTATATTATAGGACTTTATTATTAAGTTACTAAAGTTAAGAGATCCTATTACCGGATAAGATTATAATATAATCTTAGTGATAGTAGATAAGCTTATAAAGTAGGGATACTTTATAGTATATATAGAAGAAATCTTAGCAGAAGATATCGCTAGAACCTATATTAAAGAAGTATTTATAAGGCATAGAGCACTAAGTAAGATTATATTAGATAGAGATCTAAAATTTATAGTAGTATTTTAGGAGGTATTCTTAGTGGAACAAGGAGTTAAAGCAGTAACTTCTACCGTATATTATCCGCAGATAGACGGTTAAATGGAAAGATTAAATTAGACACTAGAGCAGTATCTAAGGCATTATATTAATCACGCATAGAATAATTAGGTATTATTATTACCAGTTATATAGTTTATATATAATATAATACCTTAAGAAGGAATAGACATATTACTATTTAAGGCGAATTATGGATATAAGCTAAGAATATTGTTATTACTACGGCAAGTGAAGAAAACAAGTAGTACAGCGAAAGAAAGAATAAAGATATTAATGAATCTTTATATAAACCTTATGAAATTAGTAAAGAAAGTATAAAAGAGAATAAAAAAGTACTATAATGCTAAGAGGTCTAAGGGACTAGATCTTAAGGAGGGAGATAAAGTATAGCTACTATATAAAAATTTTAAGAGTTGACGACTAAGTAAGAAGTTAAACTACGTTAGACTAGGACCTTTTAAAATTAAATAGAAGATTTTACCGGTTACGTTTAAGTTAAACCTACTAGCCAAAATAAAGATCTACTCTATACAGCATATTGTAATATTAAAGCCAGTATATAGGAATATTAAGCTACCGGTTTATAAAGCAGACATATATAGAGGGTAAGAAGAGGATAAATAGTAAGTTTCGAAGATTATTAACTATAAGGATATTAACGATAAAATATGGTATAAGGTTAAGTAGATAGGCTATACTAAAACTACCTAGGAGCCACTAGAGAATTTAAAGAACGCTATAGGAAAGGTATAGGAGTATTAGAAGAAATTAGGTTAGAAAGCATTAATAAAGAAGGATTACTAAAGAATAAGTTACCTAAGGGGGACCTAAAAAGAGCAGTTGCTGAACTACTTAGGTCTATTTCCTTCTTAGTTAAAAGAGAATCTGTCCTTTTATTACTAAGTTCCTACAAACCCTATTTTATAAGTTTTTACTCCTTAGAACGGACCTTCTTACAACCCTTTTTAAGACGGAGTAATTAAGTAGACGCCGTAATGTAAGTATTTAGGGCCTTCTATTCCGTATTACAAGAACGTTCTAACTTAGTAAGGGCTTAAGATAGTTTACCATCTAGCCGCGTAGTAGTAGATTAAACACGAGACCCTAAGACAAATCAATTAGGGAACTAGACGACTATTAAGAGTAATAGGCCGCGTATATTCAGCATTAGAGGTAGAGTAAACGTCATAAGACGAATGAATATTCGCTTTAGTGCACTTTAAATAAGAGAACGGTTGTTACGAAGATAGGTTCGCCAATATAACACAAACTAACCCCTTTTTTAAATAACGAAAACATAGAGACGGTATAATCTTACTAAGAGATAATATTATAGTAATAGTGCGAGTATAACGTTGGGCGTATAAAGAAGAAATTGCTTTAGGTATAATAAGTAATAATATTAACTAAATTAATTAGACGGATATTACACCTCTAGTAAACGACTTAGAGATACTAGGAATCTTTAAGGACAAAGATAAAGAAGAGGGAGATGGTGTTACGGACGCTTTAAGTATAATATTATAACTACTTAGAGAAAAGACGAAAGAAGCTAGTTAGTTAATTTAAGCACGGTCTAGGATAAAGCTAGTAGAACTATATAACGAGGAATAGTAGCTAAGGTTATATAATATACTACGTATTAAACAAGAGGGACAAGAGGAACTTATATACCTTATATATAAGACGTATATTACGTATAAGGAGGATTTTATAAAAGTACGGTTGTATATTTAAGGACCCTTAGTCCCTACCTAGATAGTTCCTTCCTTATAATAATTCTCAGAATATAATTAAAGTTAATCTGTTAGGCAACCACTCCACCAGTTATTATTACGTTATTGACTTTAATTTGCATCACCTATATACCTAGCCTATTAACGAACCTATTGTAGTTCCTACTATAAGGTTCCGTTACACTACACATTTACTATATTAATTAATAATATAGCCTTACTATATATAGCTTAGTAGATCTCTAAAAACTCTTACTTTATAATAGCTAAGGCTTTGTATAATGCTATATTATAGAGTTACTTCTTATAAGCTTTTGCTAAAGGCTATAATATATACGTTAAGTAAGGAGGAAGGCAGAGAGGTATAATCTTATAAGCCTAATAGTATTTAACAAACTATAACGATATATGGCTCTTATGGCTATTAAGAATTAATAAGCAATAGATTTCTTAGAGCTATGGCTTAATATATAAGTTAAAGTAACTTAATTAATTAGAGCGATATCTAAATTCGTCTAGCCAAAATTATATACTTAAATTACCATCTCGCGATAAAGACGTAAGGTTATCTAAGCCCATTATACCTACTTGCCTTTAAAAATAATATAAGGAGGTAATTAAAATCGATTTCCTAATATATATTTAATTAAAAACGCCTATTTATAATTACCTGGCTTTTATAAAGCACATTATTAGGGTATATAGTAGGGAGTAGGCAAGCCGAGCATAAGTCACAATAAGAGTCGATGGAAGAGGACGATATAGTAATAAGGGTAGGCAATAGCCTAGGTACAGAGACGAACTGCTAAGGAGGAAAAGGGCTGCAAGCCTAAGGAGCTTATAAGGAGGTGCCAAGCCTAGCCTTCGGCTAGGCCTTGGCTACCCCTTAGGCGATGCAGTTAAGTAAGGGCCAAAATAACCCTTACAGCTCTATAATAAAGGCTTAGGCCTACGATTAAGGAACTAATACCTTAGCCTTATTACTATCTCCTAAGGCAATTCCTTTTTTATCTATATTATATTAATTATCTATGGGAACTCCGTAGTTTGCGACTAAAGCTATATATAAATTAAACCAATCTTAAACGGTTTTTAAATCCTTAGCGTCCTTTCTTTTTTAATTAAGGAAGTTCTTATACTAATATTAGCTAAGATTAATAGGCTTCCCTTTTAACTTAAGAATATCTTTAGCTATAGACTTAAGGTATTTTACCCTTAGCGGCCACCCCCAGCTTACTATTATATTAATTAATTTAATTAATAAGTCCTCCTTAATAACTAAGAGCTTTTACTAGGCTTGTGAAGTTATCTAGCTTAATACACGGCCTCTTAGGCGGTGTTGTAAAGTAGTACACGGTAACTCGAAATTTTTGGTAATTTGTCAAATAGATTAGCAGGAGTGGGCTCGTAAATGCGCTATCGCAAGTGTCATTCAATCTTCTTGATTAAGGTCTAGCAATTCGGTGGCCGTAGAGTCTATAGTTATAGTGTAGGAAAAGGTAGTATGCATTAAAAAGGGGGTAATTTAAATCGCGAACGCCAGGTAGCTCGTTAAAATGGTTATTACGTTATCTTCTATTTTATTTCTATTATATATATACAATACCTATAGCCTAAAGATAAAGGGAGCCTACTCTCTTAGCTATATAGACGATTTTGTAATTATAATACCTTTAAATTTAGCTATATCTAATTATAAAACACTAAAGGAAATAGTACTAAAGCTAATATCTAGAGCTAGGGAAGCTACTATTAGTTTTAATATTAGTAAAATAGAGCTTATATACTTCTATAGTAAATGTACTACTATAAAAGAAGGGCTAAAACTAGAAGGCGTAGAAATATTTCCTAAACCTCTAGTTAGATAGCTTGAAGTATTTCTAGGCTCTAAGCTTACTTTTAGATAATGCGTAGAAATAAAAATCTCTAAGGTAAAAGTAACTTTATATTTAATTAGAATACTAGGCAATATATAAGAAGGTCTATCTCTATAAGCTCTATAGTAGCTCTATATAGCTTATATTACTACTATAATAGACTATAAAATATAATATTAGTAAAAAAGTAAATCTAAAGACTATTTACTAGCTAAATATTAATCTCTTTAAATTAAAGCCCTAAAACTAGTTTTAGAAGTGTTTTAAGAACCTCCTAGCTTAGCTATAGAGATCGAGGCCTCTATTACTCCTCTTAAAATTAGATTAAAAAGCTATATATTAAAAACCCTAAATATAAAAAAAACTATATAATTAAGAAGACCTATATAGAAGAAAACGATAAAGATAAAGACGAACCAGTAACAAGCTCTAGTTTTAGTTCTACTCCTAGTTCTAGTTCTAAAAACTCTATTATAAGGCACTTACTATAGCAAAAATATATATATATAGCTACTATCCTTAGTTTCTAGGGTTTAGTAGCCAATTTAAATCTAGAAAATAGAGAAAATTACTTTAGATTAGCAAAAACCGTAGTCCCCTCCTATAGCTATATCATTTTTTATCTCTAAAAATCTATAGAAAGAAATTAGTAGATAAATTAGCCAAAAAGGGCCTTTTTAGAATTTTTATTATTATACAATCTTATTCTACTTCCTTAGCTTATATAGAAAGAGTAGTAAGAGAAAATATACTAGAGTAGTAGGAAAATAATTAGCAATAGAATAAAAATAAAGAAAAATACCATACTAGGATCTATAAAAGAAGCTATTTCTTTTCTCTTAAAGCCTCTAAGGATAGATATCCTAAAAGGCTATAATTAAGGTCTTAATATTCATATCTATAGCGTTTAGATCTTTATAGGTCTTAGTATTAGAAAAATATTCGCGGGCTAAAATTTACTTAATGGGTGGTGTGAAATCGAATACTATTTGTCACACGGGAACGCAGGTGTATAATAGTGTAGACTCTATAAGGTAGAGTGGTCCCAAAGGGACGACTCTAAGCGATGATTACGTGACCTAAGGAAGCTCCTGTGGATGCCCCAGTCCCCCCCTACTAATACTATTTATTACGTCAATTGCCTGCCAAATACCTGTCGTTGACGTAGTTAATATATTTGACGTATTTAACACGTAGCCTACGCATAGCCTACGTAATTAGCACTAAGCTTAATAGGATCTTTTGATTTTCCTACCTCGCTTAATTTTCGCTTAAGCTCTAGTAAATTATTAAATAACGCTATTAAAAAAAAAAATCTAATTTGTAATATATTAAATCCCGCCGCGCTTACAAATAAGTTCGCAAGCACTCTCTATCTTTTTGGCTATATAGCGACATAAAGGCGGGACACGTTATAGTATTAAAGTGGGTAAAGCGAAATCGCTAATTACGTAGGCTACGTGTAGGCTATTTATTTAAAAAAAAACACGATATAGGCTAGTTTGTTAAGTACGTTAAATAACCTATTAACTACTAATAGTTAAGGCCATCTATAAGTGACGATATTTTGCTAATAAGGCGGCTTAGGGGTAAAGTATTAAAGTATTAATTTTAAGATAAAGTATAATATATTATTATATAAGCTATTAATAATAGTATTTAGTAGTTTAATTCCTATAAGAAATACCTTTAGTTTAGTATTAGGTGAAACCTAAGTAGATAGTTATATAGCTGTAAGGTATAGGCGACCCTAGGGTAACCTAGGGGTGACTTACCTATAAGGCACGTGCTCTACACGTGCCTAGGGAAAACCCTTCCTACCTAGCATACAGACTCCTCCTTTTCCCTTAAGGATTCGTCTCTATCTATATAATATACCTATTATTCTATTATTAGACTCCCTATCTATATCCTCACCTTATATTTAAATCCTTACCAATCCCCTTAAAAGGATAGCCGGTTTAATTTTTTAATAATACCTCTAAAAAGAAAACCAACACCTATACCTAATGGTAATACGCTAGCGATATAACCGCAAAACGCCTTAGAATCTAGTGTAGACGAAACCGCTAAAAGTATACTAGTAGCATTTAAGCCATTTTCTAAATCCTAAAATAATTAGATATCTATAAACGCTAGAGACTAGTTCGACTTATATACCTAGGCTTAATAGGAGCTTAGTAAGGTTACTAGTGTCCTACCTAATACCGCTAATATAAAGGAGCTAGATGAGCTGGCTAAGAAAATAGCCAACTTATAGAGTATTATCGATTTAATAAAGCCCTCCTATTACCTCTCTAGCAAAAAGTACAAGTTACATAGCAAACGTATACGCCGATTAAATCTTAACGCCCTAGTTAAGAAGTTACTACCTAATATTAGTAGTACTACTTAACAGCATTTTAACCGGTGGATCGCCGCAGTTAAGAACCGATTTAAGGTTAATAACGCTAACTACGACTATAAGCAACGCACGCGCTAGGCTATTAAAGGTCTTATAAAAGAGAAAACAATTACCTAACTAGTTTATCGCTGGTTAGGTACTAAGGATAAGGGTTCTTTACTATAGGACGAATTTAAGACTATAGTCTAAGACTAGATTAGGAACCCTATAGTAAGACGCTTTAATAACGCTATAATATACTATACGGCTATTATAAAGGAGAACTAGAGGTTTAACGTCTTTCTAGCCCGTATACATAGCTTAGAGGACCTCTTTATATATACCCCTTTTATTAATCCTAAATAATAGGTAGACTTTTAGTTTTTATATCTCCTAGCCTACCTATAAGTAGAGCTCTTTTGCTAGAACTTCGCCTAATAGGTAAGAACTGCTAAAGACCTCTTTAACAAAATCCGCTATATAGAGTAATTGCTTAATACTATAAAGCTTGCAGAAGATTACGTAAGTAGTAGTAGTAAATTATCGCGTACGAAGCGCGGTCGCAGCATAGGCTTTATAGAGTTAGGCTTAGGGAATAGAACCTAAAAAGGGCGACGCTTTTTTAAGTAAACTCCTAGGGAGACTACCTAAAAGCCGGATGGCTTAGGGGACCCCCTAGACGCTAGTGCTACGTAAGCAAGTTAAAGGACCACAGGCGGCCACTATAAGGAACACTAGAAGTAGGCTAATAAAGAGAAGTTAGCTCGGGCTTTGGAAAACCTAAAGCCCTAGTAGCGCATCTCTTTTAACTACAACTAGGGCCTAATATAGAGGGAGAGAAGAAACGTATTGTGGTATATATTGCGATAGATACGCCCTAGGGCGAAGTCCGCCTATATGCTTTATACAACAATAGGTACTAAATTAACCTTATTAATTAAGATATCATCTATAGGTTTAACCTGCCTATACGCTATATACTATATTTACGTAAACCTATTGCACGTTTCCTTAATAGTAACTAGATAATAATCTAGGATGCTTATAATCTAATAGTTACCACTAGTGACTTCTAGGGTACCTTTTACACTATTAGCCCGCAGACCTTTTAGGGCGGCTTATTTAATAGTTATAATATAGTTCTTAGATAGGATTAGCTCGCGAAAGCAGATCTATTAATTAGCTTCTATTCTAGATAGTTTATCTAGGGTACTTTAAACCCTAGACGCCTCTAAATAGTTACCCTTAACGCTCTCTTAACAGATATTAAGGCTAGTAAAATAGTCTATTTGCTATAGCTAGAAGACTCCTTCTCTACGCCGGTTATAAATATAATAAAGGACCTATTATTACTGGCAGCAAGTACCCGTGTAGACCCTCTAGATATAGAGACACTGGTTATAAACACAGTAGAGGACCTACCGTCACTGGCAGCGAGTACCTGTGGAGACCCTCTGGTGCCGGTGTAGATTACCTATACGTAAGGGGGAGGTGATCGAAACCCCGAAACTATTAAGTACACTACAGCAGAGTTATATACACTCTCTATACAAGTACACCTACGAAATATATGTCGGCTGTACCCTTTTCTCTACTGGCTCCCAGAAGCACACTACTATATAATAGTCGCTTTAACCTCCGTGGCCCCTGGCCTACCAGAGGTATATAAGGAGGAAATTAATGTCTTCTCTAATAAGCTAGCAAGCATACTACCGCAGAACTCTGAGTACAACTATGCGATCAACTTAGAAGAAGGCAAGACGCTACCGTAAATACCCCTCTATAACCTCTTATAGAAAGAGTTATAGATCTTATAAGAGTACCTAGACAGTACTCTTAAAAAGGGCTGGATTAGGCCTAGCAAGTCGCCTGCTAGAGCGCCTATCCTCTTCGTGCCGAAAGCAGACGGTATAATGCGGCTATACGTCGACTATAGACGCCTAAATAAGATTACGATTAAAAATCGGTACCCCCTACCGCTGGTCAGCGAGCTCTTTAATAGGTTTAGCCACGCGAAGATATTTATAAAGCTAGATCTTTATAATACGTACTATAGGATTTATATTAAAAAGGGAGATAAAAAAGACCGCATTTAAGACACGCTACGGTCACTTTAAGTACCTAGTAATGCCCTTTAATCTTGCTAACGCCCCTATAACTTTCTAAAGCTATATTTATAAAGCTCTAGGAACCCTAGTGGATACTATTAACGAGGATAAGCACGTCGAGCACGTTAAGCAGGTACTACAACAGCTCCGCGCTTGGGGCCTATACGCCAAACTATTAAAATATATCTTTTATACTAAGAACGTTAAGTTCCTAGGCTTTATTATTACCCCTAGGGGTATTATAATAGACCCTAACCGCGTAAAAGCTATTAAGGAATAGCCTAAGCCTGGGTCCTATAGGGATATCTAGGTCTTCCTCGGCTTTGCTAACTTCTATAGGCGATTTATTTAGAACTACTTAGATACCGTATACCCCCTACACGCACATCTTATATAGGCACATCGCGACCCGACGTTAGATAGAGAGAAGAAGAAGAAGCGCAAGTCGAAAGGGCCTACTAAATGGTATTAACCTTAGTCCTAGCCTAACAACGCGCAGCAGGCGTTCCGCAAGCTACGCGCTATATTTATATAGGCTTCTCTACTTCGCCACTTTAACCCTAATCTACCCCTAATAGTAATTACTAACGCTTCCGACTATGCCTATAGCGGTATACTTCTGCAGCCTTTGGGGCAGGGAGATTAACTCTACTAGCACTTAATCACTTATTGCAGTTAGAAGCTTACTAGCCTAAAAGTATAGTACGATACGTATAATAAAGAACTACTCGCTATAGTGTAATGCTTTAAGATGTGGCGCCATTACCTTAAATACGCCGCGTATGTAACACGCGTGCTCTATAATTATAATAATTTTAGGTATTTTATAACTACTAAGAGCTTATCTACCCGCCAGGCCTAGTACGCTAAGGAACTAGCTAAGTTCGATTTTAAGATTAAATATAAGCTAGGTAAGACAAATTCTGCTAATATACTATCCCGGCGCCCGGATTATGCTAAAGGCTTTAAAGATAGCAGTAAGAAAACAATCCTTAATACTATACTGCCTATACTATAGCAAAAGTTGTAGGTTATAGGCCTTATAGGTGGCCCTAGTGCTACTACACTAAACTAGTAAGTAGCATGCGTGCAGTATATAAGCAACCCTCGCGAACTTAGCGCCGGCGGACTAGAGCGTCCTGCTATTCTCTCTAAGACTACTTTAACTAACCTAACGGCGCTTAACCCTAGGGAAGACCCCTTGGCCTAGGCTACGGTCCCCTATAATAACCTGGCGAGTTACTTACGTATTATACGTTACTTTACTGGCACCGACTTTACACAGAGTCTCGTGCCATGGTAAGAAGTAGTAGTAGCTGCTTTAGCCAAAATGGCGTTTACGGAATAACCCCCTAAGTTACTAGTTAATTTTATTTATAGAGTATAAAAAAGGGACGCCTTTATATACTCTATATATAATTAGTTAACCTAGGAACGAGTTCCTACTAGTAATAAGAACTATACCCTTAATAATTAAGGACTCCTAAGGTAAAATAATAAGGTCTAGGTGCCGAATTACACACTACTATAATAGGAGATCCTTAAGCGGAATTATAACGATTCTATAGGCGGCCACTATGGTTTTAACTATACTTTTAAGGTAATCGCGTAGAAATATACTTGGAACGGCCTTACCTAGGACCTCCGCAAATACCTAGATAATTACAATGCCTACTAACGCTCTAAATCGCGCCGCTATAAACCCTATAGTAAGCTACAGCCTCTTTAGGCCCCCATCCAAGCCTAGCGATATTATTTACTTAACTTTATTATAGATCTCCTAGAGTCTAAGACTCCTAATAGCGTAGAGTATAACTCCGTCCTTATCCTTATAGACCGTTTTATAAAGCTAGTACGCTACTATCCAGTATGTAAGATAATTAATGCTACGCAACTTATAGAACTCTTATTTAGAGTCTTTACGCAAATAGGGCCTCTAGATAATATTGTCTCTAATAAGGGTAGTATATTTATAAGCGAGTACTAGAGCACTATATACTACCATCTCCGCGTTTAACGTAAACTTAGCACCGCATTCTACCCGCAGATAGATAGTTAGACAAAGCGTCAGAACTAGGAGCTTAAGGTATACCTATATATATTTATAAATTAGGAACAGTCTAATTAGGCCTCCCTACTTAAAAAAGTAGCCTTTGCCTATAACGAAGCGTTCCCCTATTAAGCTCGCCTATAGCTAGCTGCTAAACGTTCTAGACAAAGTCCTAGACAGCGTCTAAGACGCCTAGTAAGGTAGGGAGGGGTCTAAGTTAATAAATGTTAAACTTACAGAGATATATCTATAACGCCTACGCCTTACACATAAGGTAGCGGCGGTGTCAATAATGCACGCCTAATAGCTTTAGGTAAAATACTATAATCGTCACTACCTAGCCAAGCATTTCGCCGTTGGTAAACAAGTCCTGCTCTCCTCTAAGAATATCTATATAAAACGTCCCTATAAAAAGCTTAACTATAAGTTTATAGGACCGTTTTAGATCCTAGAGCGCGTAGGGCAGCAAGCATATAAGCTAGAGCTTCTACCTACTATAGCACGGCTCTACCTAGTCTTTTATATCTCCCTACTAGAGCCTTATAGGTCACGCCCTAGGTTTTAACCCCTAGTAGTAAAAGAGCTTAAGGAAGGCAGCTAGGAAGTAGAAGTAATTATTGCATACTAAAATCGTGCTAGATAACCGCAGTACCTTATTAAATAGCTAGGATGGCTAAATAAGTATAATAAATAGAAATATAAAATAGAACTTAAGAATTATTAATAACTACTAGATAAGTACCGTAAGCGGGATACCTTAGCCTTATAGCCGAAGCGTAGGCGAAAAGCAAGCACCGCTATTAAAATATAACCTGCATTAAAGCGGAGTAGAGGATGTCTTAAGGGATTAAGAAATAAGCAATGATTGCTATAAGAACTACGGCGTATATACGGGGTAAAGTTTTAATTTATTAATATCCTATATAAGCCACACTCTAACGCAACCTAGCGATGCTAGTGACTTATAAGCAAGGCCACGGCGTACGCCAGCAATAAAGCTTAATTTAGAAAGCACCCTTCCTAGACCTAGTTCGTCACTCTATGCTAGCTAAGCAGATTGTTTATATATTAGAGAATAGGCCCGTTTATAACCGGGGTCTATTTAACCAGGGTCCACAACCTACTAGTAACCTACTAATAGCAATCTATAACCGATAACTTATACTATTCTATATATATGCTATATAGATAATATATAAGGCTAAAGTATAGGTTAGCGGCGGATTTAATAGGCATATAGCCTTACCGTCCTAAACCTAGCTATATATAAGTAACCTATAACCTACCTATAAAGTATACACAGCGCTATATCGGTATAGCGTAAGGCTAAAGTAGGGTTAGCGGCGGATTTAATAGGTATATAGCCTTACCGTCTATAAATCTGGCTGTATGTAAATAACCTACGACTAACCCGCGAGGTACTAGCGACCTACCTATATAAGTGAGCTTTTGGAATACTTCTAGTCTACTAAATTTAGGCGACGGTATTAAGCTCTACTAGCTCTACCTATTAAATAGACTAATTAGGATTTTCTATACCGGGTATATAAAATCGCTACTAGCTTAGTGTCACGGAGTGAGTATAAGCGGCGATAATATGTAGCAAAGTAGATACTATTAAGCTATATACATGAACTGTGTGATAAGGTCAAGACGTTGCGTAAGGAGAGAAGGCAGGGAAACGGGAAGAAAGGGTATATATCGTTAGCTTGGTTGCTTGGTCAACACGTGCACGGAGCAGAATAGGATTCAGGTGGTGGTCCTGGCAGAACTTGGCAGGATTCGGTGGAACTTGGCGGAATATGGCAGAATATGGCAGATTGCCGTCAGATTGCCGCAAATTGCCGTCTCGTGGTCAGTCTCTAGTTGCTGAGTCGGTGGAAACAGGTGGACGTGTATAAGGTGTCACGGGGGTGTCCCGTGACAAGAATGAAGAAAAAAGACAAGAAATCCTTAAGTAAAAAGAGATATTAATTGTAGGTACAGCTACTAAGGTAGTAAAATACCTTAAAGTCTCTCCTACTACGTAGTGTATAAGCTGCCAAAAATTTGGCCATATAGGAGATAGGTGCTCTACTAGGGCCTGCAGATACTATATAGCTATACATTTATCTAAAGACTATTCCTATTTTACCTGTATAATAATAGGTAAGCCTTACCAGTATACCACCCCTCTTTATATTAATTGTAAAGAAAAACACTTTGCTAATAGTAAAGACTGCGAGACTCTTAAAGCAGCTAAACTAATACGCGAAGAAGATTCTATAGAAAAATAAAACAGATAGGATTCTAGAAGGAGGCAACTCCTACTAGGCTCTTAAAAAGATATTAGAGAGCAAAAGGACAGAAATAAATTGCAAAAGGATAGAGATAGGTGTTAGGATTTCTTATAGTTTTTCCTACTATTTTCTTATTCCCTAGTAGTTGTAGAAACTTAGGGTTTACTAAGGAACTATAAACTCCTAGTTTAGGAGTTTATAAACTACTAGGACATAGTTACTAGTATATATTAAGCTGCCTAGAAAGGATTTATGTATATAGAACTATAGCGCTATAGCCTAGAGGCTGTATGCGTAGTATTGTATATAGTATAATACAATCGGATATAAAAAAATATATATAAAAAACTTAGCTCTAGGACCTTCCTTTTATAGGCAATCGGGGCGGAGTTTTTATAGCGCGTTAGTTATAGCTTCGTCCTTATAAGTAGTGCTTATTAAATAACGTATTAGAGCTAAATAATAATTGGGGTTAGTAAATAGGGCTTAGTTAAGGCGATTAGTTGCTTATACTAGTTGTTTATTTATATAATTAAGATAACGGGATACCGCCTATACTAGTTGTCCGTATATATATTTAGGGCAATAGGATAGAGTAGTAGCTTAAGATATAAGTATTGCTTCCGCACTTAAAATAAAGGCCGTGTTTAATGCGTTGTTTATATTTAGCAGACCCTTTTAGGGCGTAAGAGAGGGTTCCGGCGTTAATATCTATAGTATTTAAGTCCTTACGGGTCCTAGGCGGCTAAGGGGCAGAGTATTAAGGTATATATTTTAGGGCGAGGCGTAGTATATCGTTATATAAGCCATTAATAATATTAGTATAGGCGGTAAAGGTATCTAGCAGCTTAACTCCTATAAGGGAAGCCTTTAGTTTAGGGTTTAGTAACTCCACTAGGCGATTAATTAAGGCGGGTTCGTTCTATCTAGTCTCTTTAGCATAGTGGTAGAATTTAGCAAAGTATAATAGAAAGCTCTTAAAGCCTTATATTATCTTATTTAGTTTTCTTTATACTATAGCAATTTAGTTAGAGTCGCTATAAAATGCTTCTAGTATAGTAACTAGTTCTTTTATAGTGCTTAGCTAGAACGGGTATATAGTTTCTATAGCATCTTCTATTAGGCGGCTTATAGCGTAACGCAACTAGCTATTAGGAGTTAGGTAACAATTAATATTACTATTTAGCTTATTCTTAAGTTAGTTAAGGAAGGAGTATAGTTTACTCCTTTTACCTAAATAGGCGGGAGGATTAGGGAGACGTCTAGTTAACTTTTTTTAGGGGCACTAGTTAGCGAATTTAGGGTTAAGGAGCCAGTTTTGGATATATTCTCTCCACCTAGTATTTATAGGTTAATACCGGTGGCGGCGAGTAGGGGTAATAGTAGGGTAGATAGTAGGTTTCAGCGGATCTCTTTAATTTCTTTTTTTTAGAGATTTAATTAACTTATAATATCGGGCTTCTTAATAGGTAAGGGTATCCGTAAAGGCCTATTATAGAGTCTTTATTTATTCGGTAAATATAGCGTATAGGTCTTTTATAGATATAGGGCCTTTTAAGCCATTCTATATACTAGACGGGGCGGTATAAGGTAGGTTTAACGTAATATAGTATTACGGAGTAAGTATAAGCGACGATAATATATAGTAAAGTAGATATTATTAAGCTATATATATAAACTATATAATAAGATTAAGACGTTATATAAGAAAAGAAGGTAGGAAAACGGGAAGAAAGTGTATATATTGTTAACTTAGTTGCTTAGTTAATACGTATATAGAACAGAATAGGGTTTAGGTCGTGGTCCTAGTAAAACTTAATAAAATTTAGTAAAACTTAGCAGAATATGGCAGATTGCCGTAGATTGCCATTAGATTACTATTAGATTGCCATTAGATTGCCGTTAGATTACTATTTCGCGGTTAGTCTCTAATTACTAAGTTAGTAGAAATAGGTAAATATGTATAAGGTGTTACGGGGGTGTCCTATAACAGCTTTATACTAAGTTTGGCTAAAGGGGTTTAATAAGGTTAGCTACCTCTTCTCCTAGTTAACTTAGGGCGTAATAAAGTTAATTAGCTTTAGTTAGGTAACGGTTAGTATTACTAGTTAGCTTATTTTTAAGCTAGCTTAGAAATAATTAGAGCTTTTATAATTTATTAGTAAATACTAGGGAATCTAGTAGTTATTTAGATCGTTATAGTGCAGTATTTGGCTTAGGGTAAGTAACTACTATAGGTTTAGGGCTTACGTTCCGCGTATTTATTTTTAGAGATAGCGTTTAGTCTTAAGGTCCTAGTATAGGCATCTTAAGGGTGCGGACTTCTTCTTAGAGGTCCTTAATTAATTACTAGTATTATACTTCTTATTCGGCTTATTATTAATTTAAAGTGGTTTAGCTTTATATAAGGGCGTCTATAAAAGACTTTTATATCCTTACTAATTGTGTTTAGAGTGCGGATATAATACTAGCGGCCGATATAAAAGCTTTAGGTTTGTTTTATATATTAATACTAATATAGGTAGTTAATATAACATAGTATTACGGAGTAAGTATAAGTGGCGATAATATATATAAACTGTATAAGGAGGTTAAGACGTTACATAAGAAAAGAAGGTAAGAAAACAGGAAGAAAAGGGTGTATATTATTAGCCTAGTTGCTTAATTAATACGTATATAGAGTAGAATAGGATTTAGGTAGTAGTCCTAGCAGAACTTAGCAGGATTTAGTAGAGCTTAGCGGAATATAGCAAAATATAGCAGATTCCCATTATATTGCCGCCTTATAGTCAGTCTTTAGTTATTAAGTTAGTAGAAATAGGTAAAGGTATATAAGGTATTACGGGGGTATTATATAATACTAAGACCCAGTATAAAGATATTACTTCTACTTGCCGCCTTAACTAAGCTAATAGCGATTTTCTATTCTAGGGATGGAAAATTCTAATTAATTTATTCCATAATTAGAATTGGCAAAACTTTATACTACTACTTAACGCCAATATATAAAACGTAATAAGTAATAAACCTTAATATAAATTAAATTATTTTAGACCTTTAGCTAAAGGGGGGTACTATAACGGGACTAGCCTAGTTATAGTATAAATGTCTCGGTAAATCACTTAACAGATAAATTTTAACGCTTTAACTAAATTCTACCGAATTCTACTAAGTTCTGTTAAGATTAATCGAATTGTCACGGAACCCCACCGCAGGGGCCTCCATAGGAGAGCCCCGTGCTCTTGCGTACACCTCGCGTACAGCTTATGTCAGCTACGCGTAGGTATATCACCTCCTTACGCCCTCGACCCTTACGATCGA
>Ga0307515_10011537_pt1 | contig 16763 bp, 4 predicted proteins | sample 17_EM_MG_FD_194513 | JGI IMG/M metagenome (GOLD analysis project Ga0307515, IMG submission 194513) | Populus trichocarpa ectomycorrhiza microbial communities from riparian zone in the Pacific Northwest, United States - 17_EM | ecosystem: Host-associated > Plants > Roots > Unclassified | place... | reverse complement strand
ATCTTTAAATTTCTAGTATTAACGGGGCAGTTTCTGTTCTACTAGCTCCTTATCTATAAGCTTGCCTTTCTCTTAGGCTAGGGCTTCTTTCTCTTTAATTATTTAATTAATTTTGTATAAGCTAGTTATAAAGGTAACAGTATTAGGCTAAACTAGGTTTTAGTAGAATCCTATGGCGCCAATATAGTAGATATTAACTGGTGGGAGGTCCGTAGGTTTCTTTACGGATATTTATTAGGCCGTATTTTATAGTATAGGGTTTATAGTCTTCCTTAGCTTACGTTTTATTTTCCGTAAGTTGTCCTTCTAGTCTAATAGTTTAGTATATTATCTAATGTCCCTAGCCTTTCTTTATGGCTGCGTAGGGCTTAAGTTCTTTATTAGGGACTTAGCTAGGCCATTACCGACTTCCTAAGTCTCTGGTGCGGGTAGTATAATATAGGTAGTCTAGGGGCGGCATAGTATATAGATCCGTTATAGATTAAGCTGTATATCCTTCTTAAAAGCCTAGTCCCTACGCGTCGCATCGGCCTAGTAAATGGTGTTTATCTACGGCCGTATAAGGTTTTCTATTATAATACTGATCTCTTTTATAAAGGAAGGTGTTAGGGGTATAGTTTTGGGCTAGATAAGCTGCTTATTCTATACGTTAAGCTATAAGCCTAAATAGGCTAGCCATTTTCTTCTTAAGATTATATTATGGCTTCTAAGGTCCGTAATAAGGAAGGGGATATTATACTACCTTTATTTATTAACGCGGAGGTAAATCCGTAAGATAGTTATAATAGATAGCCCTATCCGTCCGTTATAACCGTAAATAGGGATTAGTTTAGGCAGTTCTTTAAGGGGTATATTTAAAAAGTTAGCCAGTTTTACAGCACACTTTATGTTAATTAAGGTAAAGGTATTTGCTCCTAAGTTAGCTAAAGCAGAGGTTAAAACTTAATATCTATTACGAAATAAAGTATAAGGGATAGTGCAGCTTCTTCCGCCAACTAGCTGACCTAGATTAATATATAATATATCAATTCCTTTTAACCCTAGAGAGGAGTCTTTCTCTAGGGTTCCTCTTTTTCTAGCTCTATACTATCCTTCTAAATTAATAAGACCTTGTTTATCTTTGCCTTTATTAGGCAGTTCCTTACAGGGTAGCCTATTTAACCATATAAGAAGTAAGCTCCTTAATCGCTGAGGGCCTATATATAGGGGTCGCTGTATATAGGCTGGGTGTACACCGGGCCCGCAGTAGGGGTAGCTGCGCGGCTAGCTGCTAGGTTAACTATAGGAGTTACCGATTATACCAGGGCACTATAGGCCGTACTTGTAGTACTTGCGGCCTAGTTTATAAGGTTTCTAGTTTTTAGCTAATTAGCGCGTACCTTAATTTAATAGAGGCCTTAGTTAATAGCTAGGCAATAGTCCATAAGTTTTTTTAGCGTCTATGCCGTAGTATAAGCTAGTAATACGGCCTACTATAGGTTTAGGGTAAGCTTATTAAAGAGGTCTAGTAGTAGGTCTTCCTAGGGGATCTAGGCCTATTTAGCTAGGTATAAAAAGCGGGTTTAGAAGGCCAAAAATGTCTCCGTTATTTTTATATTTAGGCTTTTATAGCTAAGGCGGGCGTTTTATACTTTAAAAGGGTCTTTATAAATAGAAGATAAGTATTTAATTATTTCTTCTTTAGAGATAAAGGGGTTTATTAAGTCTTTAGTGTATTACGGGCGTAAATATGTCTAGGCGTCTCCGCTAGTACGGCCAAAGACGTAGGCCATTCTGGCTTGGGCGTTAGGGAAGTAGTCTATATTAACTTTAAGCTTATCCTATAATTAAAGCTTCTAATTATTAAATATAGGGTTGGTTCCGTCTGTAAGTAGCGGGGAGTCCGCGACCTTTGCCGACCGCTTTAGTGCTATATAGGTCTTAGTGGATCCACTAAGGCGCTAGGATAGGGCCTAAAGGACTATAACAAGTCTTTAGTTATCTAATAATAACTCATTATTAGATATAGGGGTATCTCTGGCTTTAAGTAGCTCTCGCAGTCGTTTAATTTCGGTATTAGTAGCCGCAAGCTCCGCCTAGGGGGTTAAAACGTTAATTGTTTCTTTGTCTGAAGTATTTAAGGGTCCTATAGCTGCTTTACCTGCTGCTATATTTCGTGGCATAGTGGTAGGGGTGTTAGGTAATTTTAGGTAATTTCCTTAGGGGTTCTAGTCTATATATATCTTATAGGTCCTTTCCTTAGGGTTCTATTCTTTTCTTTTAGGTCCTGTTCTTGTAGTCCTAGTAATGTCCTTAGGGTCCTATTCTATATTCTTATCCTATTTGTAGTCTTATAGATATATTTAAGTTCCTTCTTAGGAAGAAAGAGTAGAGTGAGCTTTAGATAATATTAGCGACTTAGTTAATTAAGGCATAGGCACGGTAAAGGGGACGCGTAAGCCTGTATGATTGGATTGTCTATAAACAAGAATCTAAAGCTAGGAAAAGGAAAGGAGAAAAAGAGCAGCGCCGTTTGATGTTTTATAAGATCTTTAAGTCACGTGACCGCAATATACGGCAATCTGTGGCAACTTGCCGGTGCGAAGTTCTGCTAAGTACTAGTTCTGCTAGTGCCGTAACAGTAATAGCGGTAGTTAATAATTTTATGGGTTTTATTCTTGCTGGGGTATGCTATAGAGACTTAGCAATGGGCTTTATAGATTAGTTCTATCCGTAGATTGTTAATATTAGGGACTGTAAGCTGCTCCTAGTATAGAAGCAATCCTTCCTCTATTTTAAAATTGGGGTTTTTTTTATAGCTTAATTACAGAGGGCCCTTAGGGTATTAGCCGTGCGGTTTACAGTTAGAAGGCGGTTAATTAGCCCTATTAGTTCGTCTAAAGACTCCTCTATTAGTGCTAGCTTATTCTACTAGAAGTCTAGCTCCTTAAGGATTTATAGGTTAAGCTATTCTAAATAGAGGAGGGCGCGCGTCTAATATTAGGTCTTTAGCTTATTCTAAGGGCCTATATTTTATTCTCTTTAGGTTAAGGCATTAACCTTAAAGTTTTACTTACTAGAACAATATATAATTATAAAGAAGAATTAGAAGAGTATTTTAGCCTACTAAACTTATTATTTTATAAGCTGCTTTATAGTTATAAAGTACTCTAGGGCTTTATAATCTGTATATATTTTAATCTAGGAGTTCGGACCTTTAAGCTCTACACGCTATTAGGAGAGTAATTAAATAATAGCTAGTATTTCTTTATTGTATACTTTATAGTTACACTTAGCTAAGTCTATTATTTTTAAGAAGAAGGTAATAGGGTACTATTTGCCGTCTAGATGTAACTGTAATAGGATTCCTGCTATAACCCTATTAAAAGCGTCCGTTTCTAGCATTAATTTAAGGTTTAGGCTATAGTAACGAAGAATTAGGGAAGAGATAAGCCGATCCTTTATCTCTTTAAAGGCCTTTATATAGTTATTATTAAAGATAAAAGGTATATCCTTCCTAGTTAGTTATATAAGAGGTTTTACTATAATTCCGTAGTTACGGATAAACTAATAGTAGAAGTTATAAAAGTTAAGGAAGAATTGGATCCCTTTTACTATATAAGGGGGCTTCTAGTTACGGATTGCCTCTACCTTTTTAGGGTTAACCTTAATTCCTTCTATAGTTACGATAAACCTAAGGTATTTTATACGTTTTACCCTAAACTCGCATTTCTTAATATTAACTTATAAGCCCGCGTTCTATAGTCTCTTTAGAACCTTCTTAATATAAACTTAATACTTAAGTTTGTTGTCTAAGTATATAAGAATATTATCTAGGTATACCATGTAAAATTTATTAAGGTAATTAAAAAGAACGTTATTTATATACCTTTAGTACATAGCTAGTCCGTTTATTAGTCTAAAAGGAAGAACTTTATATTTATAGGAACTATAACAGGTATGGAATATTATTAAATCTTTAGATATAGGGTCTATCCTAATTTAGTAGAAAGCTTAGCAGATATTAAGTTTAGTAAAGATCTTTACCTAGCTTAGACGTATAAGGGTCTTATTAATTAAAGAAATAAAATACCGGTCCTTTTAAGTAATAGCGTTTAGCTTTTAATAGTTAATATAAAAATTAAGGCCTCTATTAGGCTTTTTTATAAACAGAATAGGGGAAGTAAAAGGGGCTTAACTTAGCTTAATAAACCCTTTATCCAGGTTATTAATTAAGTACTACTTTATTACTTTTAGCTTATCCGTTAATTATTAGTAGAGGGAACTATAGCCTAGCGAGTTATTGGCTTCTAATTAAATCTTATAATTATACGTCTGGTAAGGGGGTAACTTATTAAAGGCTGCTTTTAAGAATATATCCTTATTATCTGTATAAATAGTAAAAAGAAGGCGTTTAACTAGTTCCTTATTAGTTTCCTTAGCTAGCTTTTCCTCCCTATTATTAATAATTTAGTTAATCTTATATAGGCTCGTTATAAAGACCTTATTATTCTTCTAGTATATATTAAAGTAAAACGCTATAGCGCTAATTATGGTAATGTCTACTATAGGGGGGTTATATAATAATGGGGGCGTATATAACCTTAAGGGCTTCTAAGGTACTAGCGTTATTACTACTCCTTTTAGCTCCTATCGCATCTTTTAGAGGTTATCTCTTATATCCTATTAATACGTTCTTTTCTATACCGGTTAAATCTACGCGATTTAGATATCGTCTATATTACTATCTACCCCACTTCTATATATAGAGTCCTCTTTAAACGTAGCGCTTTAAGAGAGTATCTTTATTAATATAGAGTTCTTTCCAGCTTTATAGCGGGCGTCTTTTTAGGCAAAGGCTAGATTATAGGCCTAGATATCCTACTAGTAGGTAGGGTTAGCCCTTACGGCTAGTATCTTATAATTAGTTCGGATTTCCCTAATAAAGGAAGGTAGTTTTAGTCTATCCTCCGGCTAGATAAATTGTCTTAATTATATATTTAGCTAAATATTAAAATAGGATATCTATTTCTGGCTAAGGATTATATTATAGGAACCTAGGTCTAGAATACAGAAAGGGATACTATATTAGCGTTATCCGTTAAAAGTAATATATAACTTTAAGACGTAGGTAACTGGCTAACCGGCTTAGCCGTTATAGCCTTTTACCTAAATAGGCTTCTCTAATCGGGTGGCTTTTACATTTAGAAATTTGGCAATATTATTTATATAGGCAGTATTTATAAAGGCGAAGCCATTTACTCTAGTATTAATAAGAGTGGTTATATTTACTCTATATCCATTTTAAAATACTATATATAGAATAGTGAAATACTATTTGTATCAATTTAATAATACAAGTAAGTTATATCTAGGGGCACGAAATACGTATAGTATCGTATGCTCTTTTAGATAATGGTAATATATTCTTCTAATCATATATAAAAAGGTGGAATTTAAGGGGTTTCCTAAGCTCGCTTAGCTCACGTAATTGCGTCCATAAATTCCTATTTAAACTTACTTAGACACTAGCGGCACTTAAAAATAGAACCACTTATATATAGCCTCCGTAATTACTTTAATAGAACCGTAAAATATAAAAGAAATATATAAGAAATAAAACCATAAAACACAAAAAAAATGCGTAGGAAATCCCTCCCGAGGTTCCTTTTTGGCTGTCTTCCAAACGGTGCTTTAAGCTGGCCGTAAGTCCTGCTTATAGTCCGTAAGATAAGCCATACAGCCTTCCGTCGGGCCGTAAATGAGCCATATAGTCTTCTAACGGGCTATAAATAAACCGTACGGCCTTCTGATGGGCCGTAAACGAACCTCCTTATCTCCTGTTCTCTCTTTACTCGTTTAGTAACCTATAACTTAACCGTATTTATATCGATTCCTTAGTCGGTTCCTTAGTCAGTTCCTTAGTCGGTTCCTCGGTCAGTCCCTTAGTTAGTTCCTTAGTCAGTCCTTTAGTTAGTTCCTTAGTCGGTTCTTTAGTCAGTCTATATACAGCTACATATTAGGGTTAGTATTGGCAGTACTAGGGTAAAGATACTAGGTAAGAGAAAGACTAAGTAGGGTAGAAGCAGTTACTGGGGGCAGGGTAGAGGCGGTTGCCGTAAGCAGTAATTACTAGGTAGGTTGGGGAGGTTTATATAAGCTTAGCTGCCGTGGCTCCTTAGCTTTAGTTAACAAAGAGGGTGAAGCTAGCGGAGCTTACGCAGGCGGAGCTTATGCGGACGGAGCTAGCGTAGACGGAGCTTATGTGGACGGAGCTTGTGTAGGCGGAGCTTGCGCGGACGGGGCAGTTATAATATTTAATTGAGGCTCTTGTGACTGAGCTGGGGTAGGAAGGTTGGGTAGAGGATCGTCCTTTAAGGCTTGCGGGCCTATTACATTATCGCCCTAAGAGTTAAGCTTCTCTTGATTGATCGCTTGATCTTAATTTCCGCTAGAGTTTACCTGTTGATTTCCACTAGAGTCCACCTGTTGATTTCCACCAGAGTCCACCTGTTGATTTCCAGAGTCCACCTGTGTCTTGTCCTCATTTGACGTTTTAATAATCTCTTCCTTTAACGTCTCATCCAGCTCTTCCTTTAGCATAACTACCCCCCTAAAACGTTCTGTAGAACCGTTCTACTGTAGGGTATACTGCTATTAGCTAAGTTGCTAAGGGTTATACTGCTGCTGGGCAGGCTGCTGAAAGTTATACTGTTGCTAGATAGGCTGCTGGGTAGGCTGCTGGGCAAATTAAGAATATGACGTTGTATATAGCAAAAGTCCTACTAGTATTCCTCCAGGTAATGGTGGATTTATATATAGTGAAGGTCCTATAAAACTAGAGATCCTATTAAGTTTAAAAGAAGCAAAGAGTCCATTAGTTCTAATATAATCTAAGATCTCCTCTTTAGTCCATTCCCTTTAGTCTTCCTTACGTAGTATATTGTACAGAGACCGTGCAATAGTAACTCGCTTGTCTTTTTTAACCTATACACCTTAGTAATGTAAAAGGGTTCGTAAGTTATAGATAGCTACAAAATCGTAGGTCTTAAAAATAGCTTTTATAAAGTCCGCAAAGTCTTCCTTATATTGCTCCCACTGGTTGTTGTTTATAAACTTATAATATCCGTATTTAAGGATTTTAAATTAAATATAGTCATTAACGTCATTTATAGACGTAAGGTTAACTCCCTAACTCCACTTCTTTTAACCTTTGTTAATTTACTTGCTTATATCTACTATATTATATAGTATAATATATTTGTATAAGCTATAACGGGTAATAGTAGCTTATAGCGGGTGGAGGAGGTCTTATAACGGTCCATAAAATCAATTAACGGGTCCGTAATAGTTTAAGAGGTCTTATAATAGTCCGTAAAGGCAATTAACAGGTCCGTAATAGTTTGTAGGAGGGTAAAGAGTTCTATAAAGGTCTATATTCGCGTCTATAAACTTCTAGTAAACCGTACTAAGACTTAAATAAGTATATAGAGATGGTGATATAGTCTGTAATCCCCAACTTCTGACCTTCCAGCAGGTCGTACTAGGATTTAAACAGGTGGTCGCTGTTATATATCGCTCGGGAGGAGGTATTAAGTGATTGCTGATCTGTGCGCGCTCACTAATTAGTATTTGTATCAATTTAATAATACAATTAAGTCATATCCAGGGGCACGAAATACGTATAGTATCGTATGCTCTTTTGGATAATGGTGACTTATTCTTCTAATTATATATAAAGAGGTGGAATTTAAGGGGTTTCCTAAGCTCGCTTAACTTACGTAATTGCGTCCATAAATTCCTATTTAAACTTATTCAGATAAATACTTTCCACCTATTAACTAACTAAGATTAATCTCTTTAAGATTAATAGGATACCCTAAGAGGGAGTCTTTCCCTAGGGTTCTTTTTTTCCTAACTTATCGGACGTTTCTCCTTCCTTTAACTCCTTAATATCGCCTATATCCCTTAGCTCTGGGCAAGATAAGGTAAAATAACCCTCCTTATCGCAGTTATAGTACGTAGCTAAGGTAGGGTTAATTGGGGTATTGCGACAAGTACTAGTTAGGGGTGTAGTACGTAGCTAGTCAGGTAAGGCTTGCTGGTATATAAATATAACCGCTTTTAGTATAAGAGCGGTTATAGCTTATTTTCCTACTTTAGCTCCTATAGGTATAACTAATAAGTTTTAATTATTCTAGGGTTGCTTCTACCGATTAGGGCAGGCGTTAATTTGCTTTAGTTTTAAGTTTAATAATAAGTAATAAGTTACGAGTCTGTTATATATTAAAAGGTTATCTAAAGTTATAGCGATCTTCTTTTATAGCTAGATTATTAGCTTATTATATAGGTCTAATTAGTAGTTCTTAAGGGGAACCTAGCCTTCTCCTATAAGGTATAGAAATTAAGTTTAAAATTTAGTAAAGGGTTAGTTTGGTTTTATTATTAGGCAATTATAATTATACTAGGCGTCCCGTACTTTATTCGGGTTAATATAAATAGCCGCTAGGTGCTATATTATCTTATTAACAGATATAAATTAAATAGGGGAATTGTCCTTAAACTTAGCTTAAAGGTACCGTTAGGCGTCCCTAGTGGTTCAACTAAAGAGGTAGAGTATTTTGGCTTCTTTAGAAAGGAAATAGTTATAGTTAACACAGAGCTTTTCTTATACTTAAATCCTCTAATTTTTAAAGGTAGGGTTTATCCTATTAGATAGTAGTTAGGGGTTAAGGAGCTTAACGGACTTTAATTACTTTATTATTATATTTATACTCCCTAGTATATTATATTTAGTAGAGTAAATAGGTTAACTAGGGCTTTAAGAAGGGGAAGCTAGGCTATTTTATAGGGCTATAAGGCTTTTTAGGATCTCTTATAGGGTCTCTTATATATTCCTTACTTTAAGATAATTAGCTTTCTAGCTAGCTACGAGGGCGCGAATCTACTCGCGTACGTCTATAACGTTATTATTATCTTTAATTTCTAATCCTAATTAGATCTTAGGTTCCTCTTAAGTAAAGGCAGCTCTCTTAAATAAGCTAGCTTTAGGTACTATTGTTAGCTTCTTAAGGTTTATTAGTATTATATACTTTAGTTTTAATTCTAGGGGTATAGGTCTAGTCCTATCTGGCTTATAAAGTGGGATATTATTAAGGCCTTCTTAGGCAGCGTAGAGTTGTTTTAGTGTCTAAGTATAGCGCGTTAACGCGTTATTGCAGACGAAGTTTCTTTTGGGATAGGATATTATTAAGGCCTTCCCAAGTAGTGTAGGGTGAGCTTAGTATAATGTTACGGCTTATATAAATGCCTCTAAACTAAAGCTTGTAAAATGCTATATTACGAAGATACTAAGCTAAAGAGAAGGAAAAGGGGTTGCTAGGACCGATGTAAATAAATATATAGGGTAAGCCGCCAAGGCGCTAGCTTTAGGCGGGCCAATCGTAAGTCGGCAGAATATGGCAGAATTTGGTAGGTAACGTGCGATAGCGCCGTTACAAAGGGGATTCTATAATACTTATTATATAATAGGCACTCTTTAAATTAAATAAAGCTCTCTTACTTTAAGTAAAGAATATATAGGCGAAGTTTAATAAGTACTACTAAAGAATAGATAACTCACCTCTTTACGCCGCTATATTTATTCTTTACCCAAATCGTTATATAAAGTATATTAAAACATTTTAAAAGAAGTAGTAGTAGAAAACGATACTTTTAAAGGTCTAACGGCTCTAGGAAATATACCAAGAATTAAAAAAGCCCATTACCTCTCTTTAAATAATATTATATAATAAGCTGCTATAAGATAGGTGTAAGGGTTATTTTGACCCTTACTCAGGTGTATAGCCCGAGGGCCGCTTAGGGGTAGCCAAGGCCTAGCCGAAGGCTAGGCTTGGCACCTCCTTATAAGAACCTCGGGCTTACAGTCCTTTCCCTCCTTATCGGTTCGTCTCTGTACCTAGGCTATTGCCTACCCTCATTACCATATCGTCCTCTTCCATCGACTCTCCTTGTAACTCATGCTCGGCTTACCTGCTCCCTACCATACACCCTAGCAATATGCCTTACAATAAGTATAAGGAACTTAACAAGTATAATTTAATTATAAATAAGCTAAATAAAAAGGTTACTTAACTAGTAAGCTAAGATAAGTACGATAATTACTACTCTAAAGTACGATACAAAATTAAAGATTCTCCACTTTAGTGGTGGACTTAAGAACAATAAATAAAGCGCTAGCTATAGCTTTTACTCTTTATAAGAGAGGTACTTTTAATTCTAGCTATAAGTAACAAACTAGAGAGAGTATTTTTTAGGAGGATGTCGTATAATATTATAGGAAAGGATACAGCTTAAAATATTAAGTGTTAAAAAAATATAGTATAGGTTTAATAGTAAGGTCTACTTCTTTATGTGCTTTAGAAGTATTCTTTATAGTATTCTTAAAGGCTTTGGCTCTCATCCTATGCGTTAAGCGCTAACTGAAATAGGAAATAACATAGGCTTTAAATAGCTTCAAAAATAGGCGACGGCGATATTTTAGCATGGAGGATAGGTAGTATCATGGAAAAAGTGTTCAAACAAGTGAGGATTCGGTAAATTTCTGTCGTTAATCATGGTTTCTGACATTTGATCGTCTTTTTCCAAAGCGACTAGTAATCGACACCAGGCCGAAAGTAACCGTTGCACCTGCATCCTAGTCTGCCTAGAATTTGGGTAGGCTTTGGGTTCAAAGCCGTTGGGGCAACAGGCACGCAAGAAATCACTTAAACTCAAAATTTATAAAATAGTTCAGAGGTTACTGGCAGGTACTGTGGACATGCTATTGTGCAAATCATAAACGAATTAAACTTCAGAAGCGAACGTATCGTTCAAATACTGCGGTACTTATCCTTTTCCAACGTCAAAATGCGTCCTACGGTTATCGATAAGAGCTAGCCAATAGAATCAATGGGATCAAGGCTCCGTGACCATTTTGATTCTGGTGTTCGCGCACGGACTACTCTCGTAGGACGCTGACGTTGGAAGGGATAGCTTCGTCTTTCGCCATCTTCCACCTCTCAGCGTGTACAAAGATTTGGTAAGCTCAAAATGGCTCGACTCGAAACATCATCTTCTACAATGCAGTACTCTGCAACTACATCACAAAGAGACGGCGATCTCGAAGTGTAGAACCAAAAAGATGCAAATCCATTAAGCGCAGAGACTTCGAACTACAATATTATAACTGGGTACGGTGGTTGATTATTGCAGTTTCTGCACAGCAATTACAACAATCGCTCTGCTCTGCTGTCTCGCGCTCGCCCAGACCTCCATATTTCTCCTACACGTTTGGTTCGGCAGAATGATATTCTGCAACGTTGATTTCGTCTTGATGGCTCCACAGATGGCCCTCCTTATTACTTGGATTCTTCTTGTGCTTCAACAGAGATTAAGATAGTGATTCTATGTTATGTGAAGTGTTGGCCACGGAGGTAGCTTTACCTATGGGTAATATTGACCTGTAACGACGGCTGTCAGACATCAGTATTAGCCTAATATCGTCTTATTACACCACCCTAGGGACCCCTGTAGGGGGTCAATTCTCTTATGTATATTAGGGCTCTTAGAGCCACCTTAAATAAAACAGATCACTAGTACAATTCTGTGTCTCTACCTATCAGCTAGCTAATGTCATTTGTCTTAATACCTACCTGGCTAACAGTTATGAGCCCGGTAACCTTCTAAGCACTAGGGAGATCTTAGTGGCCAGACGACTACCACTAAGCCTCTTTAAGCATAGTTCGTCACGAAATATCGCGTGCTTTATGCGTAAGCGCGTCTCTTTACGCAACCTTAAGAAAACAATAAAAGCCACTATAGCACCCACAACAACGGACTCTACTAATCCTCTTTTGCTGACCTAGAAAGACTGGCCTATATAGTTTTAATTTATCCGCCGAGAAGCAAGTTTTGCAAAAATCTAGGACTATGTTAACCCAGATAAGACGGAGAACGAAATTAAAGAAAATAATGAGCCAGCTATACCTTCGATAGCAGCAGCTCCTACAGCACCTACAGCAGCAGCAGCAGCTCCTGCAACACTAGCAGTGGATCCTACAGCTCCTGTAGATCTAATAGCAACTCCAGCATTTACTGGAACAGCTATACCTGGGTTATTGAGTTAATAAGGATAATAAACTTAGCAATCTCTAGAGATATAGAGAATGCTCTTTAAACTCTATAAGCTCTAATAATAAGATTACCTAAAACGGGAAGAGAAGCTCTATACGTTTACAGCACTCTTATATACTACCATGGGCACCAACTTCTCTAGGTATTTTAAGAATCTTACTATACTATATTCGGTTCTAAGATAGCTAAAGAAGGTAGTAAAGCCATTTTAAGCTACGTTGCAGTAAATAGTATTAGACGATTTTAAGAAACGGAAATAAGGGCCTAAACGCCAGATACTAGAGTTATAGCTTTAGCTTTATATTACTATTATATAGAACGGCGAAGAGCTAGAGGAAGGGTTAATAGAGGTAACGGAGAGCAGCGTTATATAAGCCTTTATCTAGGACTATAAGGAGATCTATCTAGCTCTATATTATACCTTTATTTAAAAAGTAGTAAAGAGGTTAGAGAAGCTTAAAATAGCGATAATAATTAAGGAATTTAACCTTCTCTATAAGTATCTAAATACTAAACGTAACGCCTATACTATACTCTTAGGGCAACTAGCTACAGATCCTACGACGTCTACTACCCTAGTACCCTCTTAAACGCCTAAGACAAAGTGCTTTGCTTATAGTTTACCCTATAAGTTAAGGAATTATAAGCAACTGTTTTAGTCTCTTTAAGGTCCGCACTTTATACCGAATAATAAGTATTTAAGGAAGTATTAAGAATGGCTTAAGGTCCTAATAAATAAGCAGTATTATAATAAAAGACTTAAGCAGATTAAGAAGGAAGGTCCTAGGTTAAGGACGTCTATATTAGCTTCGTCTACTACTAAAAAGGTTAAGGATCTAGACAGGCCCTAAGCTACAGCGGCAGCTATAACAATATCCTTTTTATTATTAATATTATCGCAGGATTATCCGGATCTGTCTTTAATTAATGCCTAGGGGTATAACACTATAGTAAACACCCACTTCTACAACGATATTAGATACTTCTATAACTTTAAGCTAAGCATATTTATAGTAATAGCTAGAGATTCTGGGGCAGAAATCTATAGATACGGTAATATTAACTTGGTAATTAAGGTAGGCAAATAACGCCTAACTTGGTATTTAATATTAAGGAATATAGCATACGCTCCCTATTTTTATACTAATCTAATATCCGTAGTAAAGCTCCGTAGGGTTAGAGTAATTATTAACTAATTTATAAACTATCTGCGCTATAAAGATAACGGAAGCCTATTTAGTAACCTTATGGAATACGGAGGTCTCTACCTTATTAATGCCATTACTACCTTACCACCTACTTCTACTGCCTACACTACCTCTACTAGATTCTTCGAGACCTTAGCATATAATAAAGTATAGTATTAACGCTTACTACACTATAATATAGAGTTAGTAGATTATCTACTAACTGCGGTAGATAGGGTTAAAGTAGTTAAGACGGATAGAGGAAGAACTCTGTATAGTATATAACTTTATAAACCATATATTCTTAGAAAGATAACCTAGCAGATATCTCGCAGATTATTAGTAAAGGGAACTTACCCTTTTAAACGTATACACTTTAATATTATTATAAAAGAGGATGGGTTTAATAGAGACACGTATGTAGCTTACTTTTAGTATAACTATATAAAGTACTATTATGCTTTTCCTATTAAAAACCATAAGCAAAAGACACTACTCCCACTCTTTAAATCGATAATAGCATTTATAAAGAAATTTAATGCTTAAGGTATCCGCATTTAGTATATAGATAAGGATTAAGGTATAGGCGCTAGGGTAAAGAACCTTATCTAGCTTAACAGAGGTATTATTAAGTAATTAACGCTATATACGCTAGCTTAAAATAAACCTATGGAGAGGTTAGGGAGAGCCATTTCTAAATAAGTAAGGACTGCGGTTATTAAAGCAAAGTTACCTATAGATTTATAGCCCAAGTTTATACTTCTAGCAGTGTTCCTACTTAATTAAACTCCTATTAAGTCTATTAACTAAAAAACCCTATTTAAGATGCTATATAAACGGAAGCCATAGCTAGCAGGACTTTATATAGCTAGATCTTTAACCTATATACTTATTAAATATAGCATTCCTAAGAAAGCAAAGTTTAAGCTATAAGCCTAAATAGGTTATCTTATTAGTATAGAAGCGTTAAATATTTATAAGATATAAATACTAACCATTAACCGTATTATCCGATCTTATAATATACGAATTAATAAGTTAAAGAGATATTAATCTCCTAAAACACTAGAATATCTCATTATCTTATAGGCTTAAAAGGATTGTTTTTAGCAAGTCTAAGACCTACTAAATAATCTTTAAGATGGCAGCAAGGACTAGATAGAGAACTTTAACAAAGAACTAGATGTAAGACTACCGCATTTAGCAAATATCGATGTTACTCCTACGTTAAAAAGCATTCAGATCTTAATAGAAGAACTCCGTTAGCTACCTACCCCAAAGCTAACTCTAGAACTGTCTATACTATCTATATTTATGGCGCCTTAACAGACACTATCTACTACTTAGTTCTTTTCTAAAGTTACCAAACTACTAATTATAGATCCTATACCTTGTTCTAAACCTTAGATAACAGCAGGCTTATTATTAGGGGGTAAAAGACGTTTTGGCCGTAAAAAGCGGCCTATAGTAAAGAAGAAAGATATACTAAATTAGGATTTATAATAATAAGCCTTTACTGTTTAAATTAATAACGGTAATAATATTATTAATCCAAATATAACACTATTGGCTTACGCTTTCTATACTGCTGCTATAAAGACGTATAGACATTAAGATGATTTTCCACTACTACTAAAGTTATAGAAAGAGATACTTAACTATAAGTACGCTATAGAGTTTAAAGCAGCTGCTTATACTAAGATAAGGGCCTTAACCGAAAAGTAGACCTGGGACGAGGTATAACTAATTAAGAAGGTCTATTAACTTCCTACTATATAGGTCTTTACGTATAAGGAAGATTCGGATGGCTTTATTATAAGATTTAAAGCTCATCTAGTTATCTATAAAGACCTTTAAGCAGTCTTACAAGAGGAGGTTAAAGCTATAACGGCAGCCTATTGAACCTTCCGTCTGCTTTATGCTTTTATCGCTAGCTTTAACCTTAATGTTATATAGATTAATGCAGTTAACGCCTTCGTTAATGCCTTGGTTAATAATAAGGTCTACCTTATTCCCTCAAAAAAAAATAGACCTACCACCTAGATTCTCTCTCTATTTAAAAAAGGTAATATATAGACTACGGAAATCTCTAAAATTATAGTTCTTAGAAATGTCTGCTACTCTATAAAGTATAGGTTTAAAAGCTGTACTAGATAAACTGTATCTCTATATACACCCTACCAAACCTATCTTTATATTCTTCTATATTGACAATATCCTAGTAATAGGATACCTAAGCTGTCGTCAGTAGATGTAGGACATCCTACAGCAGCTAAAAGATTAATTTGAGATACGCTAAATACCTTAATTTACGCCATTTCTAAACACTTGTGTCGTGCGAGATTAATAAAAGGGAAAGCTCTGGCTCTGTTTAGATTAGTATCTTAAGAAGCTAGTCTTAATATACCATCTAGAATATCTAAAGCTATTAGCTACACCACTATTGGGCCAGGAATTGACACCATATAAGGGAGAAGCTACACTAAATTAGATAAAAGGATATTAACGCCGTGTAGGTTCTATAACATATCCGGCGTCTACTACACAACTAGACGTCGCCTTTTCTGTTAGTAGGCTAGCTAAGTTCTTATAAAATCCGTTACTAACTTATCTTACGGAAATTAATAGATTACTTACCTATCTCTACGATACCAGATACCTCGCTCTTAAGTTCTCTACTATTACACTGTATAAGATAAACTAGGTTCTAAAAGCTGCTTTTAATGCCAGCTTTACTAATAATGCTTTAATACGTTGGAGCTTACAGGGCTTCTTAATAAGCTTATTTAATAGGCCTATAGTATGGCAGGTAACTAGACAAAAGGTAGTTACAAAGTCTACTACGGAGGCAGAACTCCTAGCTCTCTTACATGTCGGTAGGGAGGTTAAGCATATAGTGCGGATATTTAAAGCTATTAAATTCGATCTAGAACAGGACGTTATTATTAATTGCGATAATTAGTAGTTAGTACGGATCGTAACGAAAGAGACTCCTACGGTATCTACAAAACTCCAACACGTAGATATCTATTAATTTTAGCTTCGCCAAGAGGTACAAAACGGAAGCTTCGTTATATAGTGGATACCGATAAGCGAGATAGCTACAGATAGACTAACTAAAGCTCTCTTAAAGCAAAATCTTTAAAAATTCATTAAAGTAGTAGGGCTTTAAGATATTAGACATCCAACAAACCAACAATCGAATTATTAAGCTCACCACTAGCTCGTCTATCACGACTACCTAATCCGGTAATCCAGCTCTGCCGCTCTACGCCAGATCTGAGGGGGTGTGTTGGCCACGGAGGTAGCTTTACCTATAGGTAATATTGACCTGTAACGACGGCTGTTAGACATTAGTATTAGCCTAATATCGTCTTGTTACACCACCCTCTAGGGACCCCTATAGGGGGTCAATTCTCTTAT
>Ga0307515_10011536_pt1 | contig 16764 bp, 9 predicted proteins | sample 17_EM_MG_FD_194513 | JGI IMG/M metagenome (GOLD analysis project Ga0307515, IMG submission 194513) | Populus trichocarpa ectomycorrhiza microbial communities from riparian zone in the Pacific Northwest, United States - 17_EM | ecosystem: Host-associated > Plants > Roots > Unclassified | place... | reverse complement strand
TTCTGATTACGGGTAGCAACTCTACTATACTTCACCTCCTAATACAGTTGTTGAGCTCAGAGTTCAAGCTTCGTGACTTAGGCGTCGTTCATTATTTTTTGGATATTGAGGTTCAGTCCACCAGTATGAGTTTGATGTTAATTATGATAGCATAAGTATATTCTTGACATCCTCACTCGGGCTGGTATGACTTCTTGCAAACTTGTTAATACTCTTATCTCTACCTCCAAAGTTACCATATTGCCATATCCCTTGTTTTGTGATCCTACACGGTTTCGTCATATCATGGGTGCTCTTTAATATCTCACCTTTACGAGACTAGATATTTGTTTTGCTGTTAATAGAGTCTATTAGTTGATGCATACTCCTACAGATTCTCATTGGGTTGCCATTAAACGTATTTTATGTTATATCAGGGTACAATAACTTATGGCTTACATATCACTCGCAGTTCATCTTTTGCATTACATGGCTTTACGGATGCAGATTGGACAGGTAGTATTGATGATTGTAAATCTGCGGAAGGTTACCTTGTTTTCTTTGGTCAGACGCCAATTTTATAGAAATCAGGTAAGCAACGTACAGTTGTTCGCTCCTTTACTGAAGCTGAGTATAAAGCCTTAGTAGACAAAAATGTTGAGGTTATCCGGTGTCAGTATTTATTGACAGATCTACATATCCCTTTTGTTTCTGCTCCTACCATTTTGTTTGATAATCTAGGTGCTACTTATTTATCTATAAATCCTATCTTTCATGCCTATACAAAATATGTTGAGGTTGATTATCATTTTGTACGAGATATGGTTGCGAAGAACAAGATTTAGATTCGTTTTATCTCCTCTCAGGATTAACTTGCAGATGTCTTTACTAGGTCACTTTTTACTGCTTCTTTTACTGTTTTTCACTTCAAGCTTTAGGTTGATCCTCCACTCTTAGCTTTAGAGGGCATATTATAGAATGTATAGATATAGAAAATATTATAGGCACTATTCTAGTGTTGTAATCTCTACCTTTACTATTATATATTGCCCTACATATAAATAGAAAAGGATTTGCTAACTAATTGGTCAAGCCTCTTACTTCTTCTCAACTCACGTTAAGAACCATTAATCAAAAATTGAACTGAGATAATTAATCAAGTGTAACTTGATTGAAAATAATTTTAGAAGTTAAGCACTAAAATATATTTAATTCAAAGATTATAATTCTAGTATTAGAATATTCAAGTAATGACTTTATTAGTTAAATTTCTAAAATGATCCTTAAATAATATAATGTATAGATATTATTTAAGGGCAAAATGATATTTTACTATTTTATAGGGTTTTTAGATTTTTATATAAATAGTAAGTTACGCTTTTTTTTAAAGAGTTATTGTCTATTAGATAGAAAAACTAAAAAAACACAAAATTAGAGTTAGCACTCTAGACATAACAGTTCATCTTTCCTAAATACGGATTTAGGAGATTCTTATTGGTGGTTCATGTGGATTACCGTTGGAGGCCAGACAATTGGATGGCTTGTGATATGCGACAACCCAACTTTTAAAAAAATATTCAAAGCCTAAGAAGAACGGATCTTCAGGTAATAAATCCCTATACAACTCTAAATCTGTCTAACGGGATCTTAAGGACTTCCGAATAATTTTATTTTATTATTTTCACTATGATTGAACGTATAGAATATGCATTCAAAAGCTCCTTGATTACATAGAAACTTCCTTGATTCGATCCACGGCAGTACTCCCATAGGTCTGGGAATAATAATACTCCACCAATTTCATCTTGAATCGAGGATCTAAGATGGCTGCTACTGCCAAACCCAAACTGCACTTGCTTCAATATCTATCAACTTGGCTTTCATGTTCGATGCCATGGAACTAAGAAATGTTGAAAACACTATACACTCAAGTATTTAACTGCTCAAGCTCTTATTCATTTACATTCTAACACACAGCAACACGCACAATTCTGAATATATACATGGCAATTGTATTTATAGAGAGATTATAAGCGCAATACTTCAGCAATTGATCCCAGACACCCTTTTTCATTCATAATTCGTCTTTTATTCTTGTTATGAATGGATTAATTGAGTATTACTGTTACAGAATTCTCTTGTGCGACGGAGTTTGTAGAAGACAGCAGTTTACGAAGGTGAAGAATTGCACGAGCTTCTACAATGAAAGCATGGTTTTCTCTTCCTACTTTTGCTAACAAACGTATCCCACGAGCAGCTACTCTTGCTGGCTGACGAATGAGAAGTGTTGTTGTTTCTCAGCTGGCTTCAACTGCAGCTTTGGAAGGCATTGCTGCTGCAAAAACCTCCATAGATGAATCTGTATTCTCTCTCCGAACTTTTTCATTCACTGGAACAGGAACCTCACCATTGACTTCAACCTTTTCAGGTCCTGCGCGCTGCCTCTGCAACTGCTTCAGCAGGTTCCTCGGGCTCAGTAGCTGGTCTAGATGCTACAGCCTTCTTCTTTAATTTCTTAATTAACTATGATTTGTTTTTTTATTTCAATATAAAAAAGAAATTAATCGGACTTAATTTCGTTGTGTATTTTATAGTCATTTGGATTTACCAAATCAAAAAGTATGGTGATCATGGGATTAAGATATTTCATATAGTCATCAATGGCTGCCAAAATATAAATATGCAAGGAGTGACGCTCTCAGCTTCCCGTAAAAGCCCAGATACAGATGGTATTCACGTGCAATTATCTACTGGTGTCACTATACTAAACACAAAAAATAAAAACACGAGAAAATTTTTATCAATTGGTGTCGACACCACTAATTTATCTATCGAAAATGTTGCATGTGGTCCTGTCATGAACAAGGTAATAAAAACAATTTTATATACATTTCTTATTTGTTTTCTATGGATTACAAAGGAGAGAATCGAAGCTGATATCTGTAAGGGAGAGGAGGGGCATGGTTGATAGCTAGACTACAAACTCATAATTAACTCATAAACATTTCTTTGAAAATTACTGTGGTAACTATAGTAAGATTTTTTGTCATTAAATGGAGCAATGGGAGTCTAGGCAAGGATCTTGAAGAGTCTGGTGTGCAAAATGAGATGGTTAAAAACGTTACACTCGCAGGTAGCCAAAATGGTTTAAGAATAAAGTCTTGGGGGAGACCTAGTAATGGTTTTGCCAAAGACATTCTTTCCCAACATATTGCTATGAACAATGTCCAAAATCCAATTGTCATTTATCAAAATTACTGCCATGAAAATAAAGATTGTCCTGGTCAGGTAACATCAGTTCTTAATGATCTGAGAATAACAGTGATTCCATTGGAAGATGTAAAACTCACTTACAGAAATGGACCAGCTGATGACATTGTAATACATTTTACTGGATGTCTCCCTTCATTATAAACTAGTAAAATTTGGCTGCGTTTGGTTAATATCTCATGATAAAAAGGATAAATACAAAGTAATTGAAACGTGTTTAATTAAAAAGATAAAAATAAAGATATAAAAATAAATTTATTTACGAGATAATTTTAAAATAAATTTTCATTATTAATTTTAAAAAATAAAGGATGTGGGATATGTCATTTTTGTGCCAACTATTTTTTTCAGCTTGTCATTGTGCAAGAAAGAATGAAGATGATAATGACTAGCATGTATGCCTGCTGTAGTTTCAGGTTGAATCTATTTTGCTTGCAGTTCTCGCCTAGGTTACCTTTTGTGGTGCTGCTTCTTAATCCATGATACTGTAATTCTTTTGTTTTCCTCTTCTCTATCTTATTGTCTTTTAGCTCTTCCTTCCATGGCTGACTAGCTATATTGCACCAAATTAATTACTTAAGTGAAATTCTTAAAATTTAATGTGCTCTTGATTTCTAAGATTAGCTCCATAGTACGGCAATTTTGAGCAATTATATCTTATAACCCAAAACATTATCCAATTTCCGACATAATTAATTCTTCTCCACTATTCCTACACGTACGTCTCACATGGCTGAATTAACATGTACGAGTGCTCCATACTCAAGAAGAACATGCATGCTTTTTTTGTAAGCCACCCAAGCAAATTAAACACCTGGCCAATCAACCAGAAACTCCAATTACAAAGCAAATTACCCATGTTCTTATATAGTTTATACATGCAAGAAAATGAAAAACTAGACGGTATGATCATATTTTAATGCATATCAAAACATGGGCATAAGTTATTCTACTCAATCATCTAGTTAATATACGACATACCAGAGGCCTAATCGCATTGAATTAATTCTTAAGCATTTACAGATATTAGCTTAAGAAATTATACAAACAACTCATTGACACCGTACATAACACAAATTACGTTAAGAACATGACAACATGAGTGGAACATGCAATTTCACTTGTTTTGTACGACAACAATATTTAATTCGTATGCTAGCTAGCTAGTCTGAAACCATATATATATATATGGCTTTAAATATAGATATTGTGTTCATCCAATTCCAATATCTCCTTTTCATCATTTCTTGAAATTGAAACCGTAAGGATGGTGAAGATAATACTAGTATATTGTGTTCTTTTCCTCTTATTTGCAGCCTCCTACCAAGCATCAAATGTGGTCTACAATGTCGTCAAACTTGGAGCGAAGCCAGACGGCAAGATCGATTCTACCGAAGCATTTAAGAAGGCATGGACGTTAGCATGCAGCTCAACATGGCCAGCCATGGTATATGTTCCTAAGGGGAGTTTCTTGATCAAACCTGTAGTGTTTGGTGGTCCATGCAAGAATAAAATATTGTTCTCCATTGATGGAACAATTGTGGCACCATCAAATTACTGGGTTTTCGGCAATTCTGGATTTTGGATTTTGTTCTACAAGGTCACTGGGGTTACTGTTTATGGTGGCACTATTGATGCAAAAGGAGGTAGCTTTTGGGCTTGCCGGAATGCTGGAAAAAATTGTCCACCAGGAGCTAGGGTATGCTACTTATTAGTATTTTAATTGCATATCATTGAGGTATGGATAACAAAAGGTCTTTAATTTCTTGATTAATCAATGATGCAGTCCATGTCATTTGTGGCATCTAGCAACATCATGGTTAGCAGATTAACATCAATCAACAGTCAAATGTTTCACATTTCTATAGACCAGTGCCATAACATTACACTTGAAAACATGAAGATTAGTGCCCCCAGTTGGAGTCCCAACACCGATGGCATACACATGCAATCTTCAACTGGAATTTCCATCACCAACAGTATGATAAAGACAGGAGATGATTGCATATCCATAGGTCCAGGCTCCAAGAATTTGAGGATCCATCGCATTGTTTGTGGTCCTGGACATGGAATAAGGTCTATTTATTTTCACTTCAATTTTTTTTCTATTTTTCTGATCCTAATCCCGATTGATTAATTCATAATGAGACAGCTTCTTCCAAAAGAAAAAACAATTTTCCTTCTAACGTTGTTATAAAACATTCTTCATGCTCTTGCAGCATTGGTAGTCTAGCCCTGCATCAAAATGAAGATGGTGTGGAGAATGTGAAGGTAACGAGTGTTGTTTTCATGGGTACTCAAAACGGAGTTAGGATAAAATCATGGGGAAGACCAAGCACAGGGTATGCTCGAAACATTGTTTTTGAAAACATTATCATGAAATATGTCTATAATCCAATCATCATTGATCAAAACTACTGCCCTAGCGCCAAAGGTTGTCCTAAGCATAGCTCTGGAGTGAAGATTAGTGGAGTGACATATAAGAACATAAAGGGAACATCAGCCACACAATTGGCAATGAATTTTGTTTGCAGCTCAAGTAATCCATGTAAAGGACTCATATTGGAAGACATAAACCTAACATATTACAAAAAATCAGGTGCTGCCACATCGTTTTGTAAGAATGCAAATGGGAGCAAAAAGGGAGTAGTGATTCCCCCGAGTTGTTTGTGAAGACAGAAGTAAATTATTTTCTTCATATTCAAATTCATTTATATTCATTAATAAACTCAAAGAATGTGACTGGATATAATATATGTGTTATGTATAAAGGGCAAGAAGAATAATATTTCTATCAATTATTGACTTTTTTTCTTTTTCTTTTCCTTTTATTTTCTTTCCAATTCCTTTGTTTTTACAAGTCTATAAATAAGGTTGCAATTAGTTAATATACTAGGAAAAAGGTGTTGGGAATTTTGTTTTAAAAATGATTAATAAACACATTTGAGATCAAATTAAAGTAGAGTTCACTTTTGAGGTAAAACTTTGTTGGAATTTATTCTCTAACATAAACATTAATATTATTATGGAATGTATATATATATATATGAAATATTATAGAACTAATCTAGTGTTGTAATCTCTACCTTTACTATTGTACATTGCCCTACACATATAAATAGAAAAGATTGACTAACTAATAAATTAAACCTCATATTTCTTCTCAACTTGGTATCAGAGTCATAACACATTAAAACTCCTCTCTCTCTAATGGACTCTGCTGCTGCTGCTTCCGACTTCTCCCTTCACCAAACTGGCACTGCAGCACAGCCAGTCGGCCCCTTCCCATAACAACAAACTTCCTCTCTTGCAGAGCAAAACAATGGTTTCTATTCTCATTTTTCTGTCGTTCCTCTTTATATTATGGGGACCTCAACTCCAGCCATAGTTGTTTTGTCCAACACTCAACAAGTTATTTCGTTGAAGCTTATGAACAACAATTATCTCTATTAGTGAATGCAGATGAAGTCATATCTTCTGGGTCAAGGTATCTTCCACTTTGTTGATGGCTTGATGTCGTGTCCTCCTTCTCATGTTTCTGACAATTCTGTTGGTTCTTCTTCGGCCATCAACCCTTCTTTTCTTCGTTGGAAGCAACAAGATCAACTTATTTTGAGCATGTTGCTCTCCTCTCTTTCAATGGATGTACTACATCTTGTGGTAGATTGTCAGACCTCTCATTGTGTTTGGCATACTCTTGAGCAAGCTCTTACATCTCCGTCTAAATATTCTCGTATTATGCAACTCCATGGGTCTTTTCAAGATCTTCGGCAAGGTGATGCTTCGGTTGCTATGTATATGCAAGAAGCAAAATCCTTATTTGATGAATTGGTTGTTTCTTCCGACCAATCTCTCTTGAAGATTTGAACCTCTATGTGTTTCGTGGCCTTCATTATGAGTTCATTTGAACCTCATGACCAAGATACAACCTCTGTCGTATGCATATCTTCATAGTCATCTCCTTACCCATGAGTTTCTACACAAGACCTCCCTTCAATCCATAGCTATTAACCCAAGTCTGCTACCCACGTCGTCTTTGTTGCCTTTAGCCAATCTTGCCCAATATCATAGCAGTCCCAACTTTAACCATAAAAAAGGTTATTCTCGTGGCAACTAGCATCACAACAACAACTGCCATAGCCACCAACGTAGGTCTGACTTTCGTGGTTTTTAGGGCTTTGCTCCCACCAACTGGAAGCAGAGCAACTGGCAGCAAAACAGAAGGACCTCAGGTTATTTGTGGTGGTCTCCTCGCCGGTCCTTTGAGCATAATGTCAAGTGTCAGCTCTGCTTATCCTTCGGACACACAACCCCTTAATGCGCTCAGTTTCGCAGCAGTGGACAGCAGCTGACTGCTCATCTTGTTATTGGTAACGTTTCTGCTTCTTTTTGGTTCCCGGACACTGGTGCAAACCAAACGTTACGCCTGATCTTGTGACTCTAACCGAATCTACACCCTATCTCGGTAATGATAATTTACATGTTGATGACAGTAAGGGCCTTTCCTTATCCAATATTGGACATACCATGTTATTTTTCCCAAAACACACATTTACCTTATCTAATGTTCTTCATGTTCCTCATATTACCAAATCACTACTTTCTGTTCAGAAATTTTATTTTGAAAATAATGTCTATTTTGAATTTCACGCATTTTATGTAAAGGATCTCACCTCCAAGACAGTGCTCCTTTCCTGTTAGAGTAATGATGGTCTCTATGTTCTATATTAGTCTTCTGCAATGTCCATCCCTCAGGCTTACTTGTCTCATTGTGTTTCTGCAACTACTGATCTGTGACATCATCAATTAGATCATCCTACTTCTCTTGTTTTTAATTTTTTAGCTTCCAAAAATAAAATATCTTGTACTTCTAGACACTCTCTTGTTCAATGTCAAACTTGTCTGCTAGGTAAGTCGTCGCGTCTATCGTTGAGACGTACAGGTTACTAAACTACCACTCCACTTGATTTAATCTTTATTGATGTTTAGGGCCCTGATCCTATGTTTTCCTCTGATTGTTTTCATTACTTTGTTATTTTTATCAAGAATAAAATACAAAATATATATGGTATTATCCTCTTGTTGTGAAATATGATGTGTTTTCTAAATTCCATCATTTTCAAGTTCTTGTTAAGTATTAGTTTTCATGAAAAATTAAATCTATTCAAACTTATTGGGGTGGTGAATATCGTAAGTTAAACAATTTCTTTCAGATTATTGGTATTCATCACAGGCTAATTTGACCTCATATATATGAGTAAAATGGCATCGTTAAGCGTCGTCATCAGCATATTATCGAAACTAGCCTTACCCTCCTAGGACAATGTAATGCTCCGTTATGGTTTTAGAATTATGCGTTTGAATCTTCAGTATTCCATCATTATGAAAAAAGTTTTGCTTTCTAGTGTGTTTTTTTTATAAAACAAAATAAAGAGAAAAGAAAATTAAAAAAAAACCAAAAATATTTCCATATTTTAGCATTCCCTAAAAATATTTGTCTTGGCATAAAAATCCAAAATAAAAAAGGCAGTTTTTATTTTGCGTTGGCATCCAAATAAAATGTTCTTGTGTTATTTTTTTAAGAAAAAAAATATTTGTTGCATGCATGTTTAGACTTAATAACAAGTTTATTAAGACTTGACCAAAATCAAAAGGCTCATTAGGCCGATATACCCAATGAACTCAAAAACTCAATCCTGGTTTTTGTAAAAGGAACATGTTTTGTTATTTACTTTTTCAATGTTTGAAGCAAATTGTACCTTAGAAATAAAATTTGAGAAGTTTTAGGTATTAATTTAGAAATTAAAAACTACAACTTTAACTTAGCCTTTTTCAATAAGTTTCTTTATTTAGGACCAATATCCATGGCTTTTTTGTGAAAGATAAATCTCCTTTTTGAAAGAATCGATGCCAAAAATTCTATAAATAATTAACCAAATTGATGTCTCTCATTTTTTTGGACCAACGTCAGATTTTTATAAAATAATTAGGAAATAAGTAAAAAAATGATAAGTTAAAAACAATTAAGATAATTAAAGGCAATCAAAACGATGGATTTAAGAGAAAAACACATAATAAAGGTAAATTTTCATAAGAAATGATGTTGTAAGGATGACATTATTTTTTTCTTATGCATAACTAACATCTTACCTGAATCTCTAGAACTAATGCATATTTTAAGATCTCTAGTTTTCTTAAATTACTAGGTGACAACTCTCAATTTAACATCTTACCTGAATCTCTAGAACTAATGCATATTTTAAGATCTCTAGTTTTTTAAAATTACTAGGTGACAACTCCTAATTTTCCGTGATCCATGTTTTTACCTTATCAATTTTGGGGGGTCTCGGTCGACGTCATAGTGTGACACTACAATAAAAAAAAAATTGTTGTTGATGTAGTGAGAAGAAAATTAGATTTAAAGAGCACTCAAATTTTTAGAAGAAAAGGGATTTAAGTAAAGTAGCTTTGGACATAAATCATAATCGTGCATGGCCATAGGCATAGTCTTGGGCTTGGGTTTAGTTTTACTATAAAATAATTTCTTATTTTACAAAAGATTGTTTTTTATCAATCTATTCTTAGGCTTAGGTTTGGGTTTATAATTCTTTTGATCGATAAAGAATTATTGTTTAGCCCAATAGTTTATCCAACCCATGAATAAAGTCTTAATAGTTAGTCTTCTTCTTCATAAAACTTGGACATTTTTTTCAGTTAAAAAACATCAAATTTAAAGCAAAAAAAATCAGGTTTAATTCTTGTTTTATGATAGATAACTAAACTTGATAATGGTGGGAAATAATTTTGTTAATTATTAGAATTAATTTCTTATTAGTTTTTATTCCAAAATCCTCTATAAAATAGGGGCTGAAGAAGAGTATTTTTAGATAATTTTTCTAGATTTTCTAGAAACGTGTTTGGTTGAAGAGAAAAATATGAAGACATAAATAAATATGTTTTTTATATAATTTTAAAGTGAATTTTTATACTTTCAAAACTAAATATACAAGAAAAATTATATTATTTGTCTCACTATCTTTAAATCTTCTATCTCAAGATAGTAACCAAATATTAGATGATTTATTATGAGAGGAAGCTAGGTTTGATCCTCGCCATAATACATGGGATTAACTTGACTTCCATAATAAAAATGAGGAATTAATTTGATCATATATAGATATGGTGTAAAAAGAAAAGAAAAAAAAAAGGAAATGACTTGGTTGGGCTTGTCTTTATGTTTATAGGGTTGTGTAGATTAGAGCCCAACCTTTTGTGATGCTTGTTGTTGCACGAGTACGGCGTCGTGATGATCATCCTTTTAGATCAGGATAGTCGAGAATGATATGGGTGGAAAGAAAATGAATTTCTTGTTATTTATTAGTAGAAAAAAAAATGGCAGTTGTCACCTAGTATTTTAATCATTAGAAACCCTAATTAATCTCAAAATCTGGATAAGAAAACTGATTGTTTAAAATGAAGGTGTTAGCACCCCAAATATGTCTTACCTAGTGTAAGCTGCATTGTTTATTTATCTAATATAAACTAAGAAAATGTTGTGTTTTTTAACGGTTAGCCTATTTAAGGTTTAAGAAAAGTCTTCGTCAATATAGAAGTCCTTATCTTATCAGGTTAAAAAACTAACCGTTCTAATACAAACATAAAAAATAAAATAAACTATTTTTATTTAACATAAAGAATGTCTTATGTATAAGTTCATAATCTCAAATCTTAAAAGAAACAAAATAAAAAATTTTGGTATTTTTGAAACATAGGGCAAAATCCTTTGAACATTTACAAATTTGTTATAAAGTCCATGCAATATTTTTAAAAATAATATGTCAAAGTATTTTATATTTTAAAAAAAATGCTTAAACAACTTTAGGAGTTTTAGCCATGTGCAAAAATATATATTTGTTTTAATTTTTTAAAATTTTTCAGGCTTTGTTTGGCAAAAACTTATTTTTTTTCTTTGTTATAAAACTACCAAAAATAGACTTAAAATATGTTTGTCAAACACATCCTTAAATCAAAATACCTTTTAACAAAAATTATGGCAAGGCAAACAAGGTATTAAACCCTTTAACCCGCTTTTTTTTTAACAAAACTCGAAATTTTTTATTCGACAATAAACTGAACTAAAATTCTGGTTTGACCTGAAAAACAATCCAAAAATAAAACTAAAGCAAAAAAAAAACATATTTAACACCCGAAAAACACAAAAACTCAACAATTATTGAACAAAACAGATCAAACACAAAAAAAATCAAGAACACCCAAAACAAACCCAGAAACGTGGGTTCCAAATCAAACCAGATTTGGTTTCAACGAAGGCAAATACATGTTGAAAATCATGCAAGGATCAATAATTTAACATCCAATCACTTCGATTATCACTAAAATATCATGATTTTGTCAAAATAGGTTTCGGTTCTAAACCAAAGCCCTATGTCTAAAAGCCATTGAAATCATGTTGTTGATGCAAATAAACACTAAATTATTGAAGTCATGCATAAGGAAGGGTTCTAGGCAAATAAATAAAACAAAATAGGTCAAAATCATGTAGCTAAGGTAATGTTCTTGGGAAGAACACGAAGAACAAATAAAGAATATTCAATGTGAACCCAACAACGTGGCTCTCAAACCAGACCAGATATGGGCAAATTGATGGCACATACATATTGGAAATCATGCAATGATCAATAATCTAGTGTCCATTCACTTTGATTATCAATAAATCATAATGATTTGGCCAAAATAGATTTCGGTTAAAAATCAAAACCAAAGGATTAAAAATCATTTCAACACGTTATTGATGTTAATAAAAACTAAATTATTGGTTAATCATGTATAAGAAAGGTGTATATGCAAAGAAATGGACCAAAATTGATCCTAATAACACTAAGAACATTGCTTAAACCAGGAATAAAAACCCAGTCATGCCCAAAAATTATAGCCACTGCTAAGCCTAGAAATGGGCTTTTTTGGCTTCTAAAACATGTTTTTTTGTTAAAGAATCATCTCAACCCAATAACTTAAGCTGTTAGGTGAGGTTCTAAGATATGATTTATATTATTCTCTAACACACCTCCTCAAGTGAAAGCCCTTTGGACTTGAAACTTGCACAGGCCCACATTACCTTGTGCTTAATTATTATCAAATAAATAGGGATGATGAGATTCAAACTCGTGACCACTTGGTCATCAAGGCTCTGATATCATGTCAAAGAACCATCTCAACCTAATAACTTAAGCTGTTAAGTGAGGTTTCAAGATATGATTTATATTATTCTCTAACATTTTTTTATCCCAACAAGTCAGAATATCATACACAAACATGTTTGAATTAAAAAAAAACTAACAAAAAATATCTAAACATCAAAATCAAGCAAGAGGTACCAAATCTAAAAAAACATAAACTTAAAACTGAATATATGTTCATATAACATGAATTCAAAATTCGATGAAAAGACCTAGCAAACCTAAGGTAAAATACTCTTGTTTTAACATGCATAGCTTAACTTAAAAAAAAAAAAAACTAAAACAACATTATATATCAAAAACAAACTTAAACAACTTTAATGTATCAAAAACAAAAATACTTCAAAATAAATATCATTAAATAAAAAAAGAAGGTGAATACAACATTACTTGTTGAGCATTCAAACCTCATTTATATGTTTATAAACATAAATATAAAACAAAAGTAAATAAAAAAAACATCAAAAGCAAGCCACAAAGAACCTACTTTTGGACCATAAAAGTATACCTAGAATAGCTACTCTCTCTTTATTTTCTTTTGGAAATTTTTGCCTCTCATAAACTTGTAAAGCTAAGAAATCTTTAGTTTAGGCTCTTGGATCTCTACACTTGTATTTCTTATTGATATTTCTTTGTTTTTTCTTGTATTTTATTTTCTTTTTTTTTCTTTTCTCCTTTCTCTACCTTTTTTTTCTCTATAAACTTGGGGGGTATTTATAGGGTTTTGAAAGGTTTTGAATTCATTTGTGACCTCTTAATCTTGAAAGAAAGGTTGTAAACCCTTGATAAGAATTCATTGAAGAGCCTTTATGTGTGAACATATGAAAACTAAATCATTTTTTGCATGATAGTTGCACTATCAGGGCTAACTAGGTTACCCACTTTCGAGGTCTTGTCGAAGCAATTCTAACTCATCATCACATTTGGATCCAACCTTACTCAATTTAGAGGTTTGTAACTTCATATCATGTGTTTGAAGTTGCCAACCTGATCAACCCGAAATCTGAAAATTGAGTGAGGTTTATCAATGACAAGATGTTGGGGATTTCTATGGATAAATTTGGATGTAAACATCAAATTTCATGGAAATAGAGTTGTAGAGGGGATGTTCCTCTTCCATTTGCAAAATCTTCATATTATTTGGAGCTCTAGAACTCCACAACGAGCTATTGGAATGTCTCAACCTGATTATCATAAACTACCAAGAAAGAAGATGAACAAAGGCTAAACGACATATTGTATGAGTTAAACCCTAAAAATTAAAGTTTTTAATTTAGGATTTGATAAATTTCAATTTAGTTTCTATTCTTCCAATTGTGGCACATGCACCTTTAATTGATACAAAAACTTTTAATTGCATGCAATTTAACTCCCGCCAAACTCAATTATCAGCTCTTAAGTTGGTTGTCTTCTTCATTTTGGTCCTTGGTTCTGAATTTGTGCATCTTGACCATCAGTTGACCAATAAACTTCTAATTTCTTCAATTTAACCCCTGATTTGGTCAATTTTAGCTCCTATATTCACATGTATTTTCCATTTTGATTCTTGGTTTTGGATTTCTCCAATCAAATCCCTAATTGCCCATCAAATTTCAATATCTATGCAATTAAGACCCTGATTTTACCAAATTAACTCCTAAAAATTGCAACTCGACTCCCAGGCTTTAATTTCTTCCAATTAAAGCCTAAATTAACTTTAAAAATTAAAGTTTCTTGCAATTAAGCCCTCAATATATTCAAATAAACTTTGAAAAATTCTAATTGAGCCCTTAAACATCCAATTTTTATTTTTCCTTCTTGAATTGAATTTTCTTTGCTAATAAGGCCTTCATTAGTTTAAAATACATTGTTGAAATTTTTAATATTGTATATTTGATCTTTCTCAACCAGTCTTCGGCAATTTCATGGGTGTTCTGGTATACTCTTGTCACTAATATATTTTTTTTATTTTCTTCCAACATTTTTCAATTTTTTTTATTTCCTCTTTTCTTTTCTTTTTTTGATTTTTTTTGTTTATGTAGGGAGCTAAAATAGGTAACAACAATTGTTAAAGGACTTCTTTAGGAGTTATGATAATTGTTCTTTGTATTATTTATTAAGGCTGTGAAGGGTTGGTGTCTCTATTAATTATGATACATGATTGTTTTCCATGCATCTTGCTTCTCGTTTGGTACAAATGGCTGTATTGCTTTCTATAAGGTCAATGCATGTCATTCATTGTTAGTCTTTTGTTATCCATGGAATCCAAATCATTGTCAGGATGTTGATTCAAGGGACTATAGAATTAATTTCATCAAAAATAAAAATAAAAATAAAAATAAAAATAAAAATTGCCTTCTATTTCAAGGTTGTTAGTAATTAAGAATGAATGGCACAGGCACCTATATCTCTATATATTGACTAGTCCCTTTCTTTATAAATATGCAACTTGGATATTGTTGGTCACAATGCACAAAGAATTATCAACGACATTGGTTTCCCATTATACATCATGAAGACATGCAAAAGCCTTACCTAAGAAACTGAAAATTAAATTGTTAATTGGTTGACTATAAAAAAAATGATATGTTTATTAGCCAGCTATCTCCCTTTTTTCTTAATTGTATCCCCAACCGAAAAATTATAATTCATCCTTGACTTAAGTCTTTTTTTTCCTTTTGAATTAATCGTTAAAAAAAGAAGAAGAAAACAAGGACCTATTTGTTCTAAAAAATTATCGTTTTGATAATAAATTTTAATGGTGGGAGTTAACGGGGAGAAATGCTATGTTACTTCAGAAGTAATTAGTGATAATTACTAAAATAGATATAAAAAAAGAGAGAAGAGAAAATAATAATTAAATAATAAATTAAAAGAAGATATTCTTATATTTTTGTAATTCGAATGAGATTTTTTCTTTTATGTTTGTGTATATTTTTAAAAAAAGTTGTCCTAGTAGAGATGTTGGTTTTTTCTTTTATAATAAAGTTATAATAGATGTTGGATCCAATTGATAATTTTTTTTTTATTTGATCCAAGTAGAGATCGAACACCCGATAATTGAGGGACCAAAATATATATATATATATATTTCGTGCTTCAAATAATTCAAAAACGAACTAAAGATAATAATAAAAAAAAATCCACCAAAAGAAAGAAAGAGAATAGTATTAGTGCAAGGTCAGAGACCAAATGATGAGGGCATTATTCCCTCCTCTTCTAATTTGATAATTGATGAATGGAAATAGCTTGAAAAGAGGCAACATTCCCGGCAGCAATTTCTCACCCATCACGTGGCTATTCATCATCTTCATTGAGTCTTTAGCTCTTACACACACACACACACACACACATGCAATGCAGCATTCATATAATATGTCTCCCCATCTCCTTCGTAAGCCACCACCACAAACACCAATATTGGAATTGCTTACTATATATATATACTTCATTAACATAATAGTGCCATTAACCAACTAATTAAGACCGCTCATATGATCATTTGAGTTTGTATAATTGTTCAAAGAACTATTTAATCATGTTATCAATTACTTGTGGAACATCATAATTTACAAAGAGTTTGTGTGCTCAACAACTTATCACATGGGATACGTTCATTTTTCTTCATCTAGAGAACCGTAACTTGTAAAAATGCATGTGGCCGTACATATAATCACTATAAGTACATAAGGAGACGTGCAAATTGTTGAAGTTCAAGATTGACATATTAAATTAATTTTAATTAATAATAATCATTTGCAGCTGAAAAATATTCAAGCAACAACAATCCCTAGCTACAACATTCGGAGGGGTGGATACGTAACCACCATACACTCCTCCCTATAAATATTTTCCCTAACTGCCATTTTTGAACCATCCAACTGAACTGCCTAGCTAGCTAGCTCATAATTTCTCTCTTCTATGGCTAAGTTTGTTGTTTCATATGTAGTACTCTTCCTTTTCTACAATTTTCAGCGATCAAATGCAGCTTCTGCATCCTATAATGTGAGCCAGTTTGGCGCAAACCCGGATGGCATAACTGACTCAACGCAACCCTTTCTTAAGGCATGGTCAGCTGCATGTAGCTCAGCTTCTCCATCCACAATTTATGTGCCTAAAGGAAGTTATTTGCTCAAGGCAACAGTGTTTAGTGGTCCATGCAAGAATAAAATTACGGTTCAGATAGATGGAACCCTTGTAGCTCCTACAGATTATCGTGCTCTAGGCAACTCAGGGTACTGGATTTTGTTCATAAAAGTCAATCGAGTTTCTGTCTTTG